>Ga0206936_1097_pt1 | contig 25844 bp, 13 predicted proteins | sample Alteio_BWOrgHeat_14_FD_152922 | JGI IMG/M metagenome (GOLD analysis project Ga0206936, IMG submission 152922) | Enriched cells from forest soil in Barre Woods Harvard Forest LTER site, Petersham, Massachusetts, United States -... | ecosystem: Environmental > Terrestrial > Soil > Temperate forest >... | reverse complement strand
CCTAATTATCCCAGCTATGACAACTTCCGCACTAGACCGTGACGACCAGCTAATTCGTCTGTTGGAAGGTAAGCTGCGACACCACGACGATCAAACTGTCTATCTACGCGCGAAGAAAGTCCCGTCTCAGACCAGCGCAGAGGATGTCTTCGATCCGACTCCCTTCAATCAGAAGAAGGTGGACAATCCGAAATCCCTGGACTTTTCCATATCCGCTAAATCCAAATCCTCGGGAAAGTCCTCAGAAATTCGTGTGCAGGCCAGTAAGTGCTTTCGGGGGGAGGGATGGTCGCTGACCCTGCGTGGAGCGGATGCTCTTGTAAAAGCATCATCGCGGCGTTCGCGCAAGGTAACTCGCGGAACGCACTCAGTTGCCGGTGACTGGATGAAGACAGCGCATAAATCTCTTGGCGGGTACGCGCCTGCAGCTAATCATGTGTTCAGCAAAATCACTGAGGTCACAGTGGCGTCTTATCAGGAAATTGGTGACTCGATCCTGGAAATGATATCGGAATCGCCTTCAGACCGATTGAAAGGACTCCTCTTCATTACGGGAGAGACAAAATGCGGAAAATCCTATATCGCGAGGGGCCTGATTCATACCTATCTGGCAAATCGGGCAATGACGGAGATAGATAGAAATCCTCATCTGGTAACGTATGAAGACCCAATCGAGAAAGGGTTTTACTCATTTGAAGAACTGATGTCCCAGGAGATGTTCAGAGGGGAAAACCGAAAGATAGACTACACCCCGCGACAGAAAGACGTTGACTGCGATAGGTTCAGCGACTGCACAAGAGATGCGTTGCGCCAGACTCCCTCTGTATTGTTTGCTGGCGAGATTAGAAGCCCTGAGGATTTGGCGGAAGCTGTTAGCTTCGGTGGAACCGGCCACTTTATCGTCGCGACTGGACATGCTGGAAGTCTCGTCGAAGCTGCGGAGAAGATCTTTTCCGCGACGCAGATATCAAATTCCATCCAGCGGGCCGCACATGTGCCGAAAGTCCTGGGCATTGTCCATCTCAAGGCCATGAAGGCCAACTGTATTGCAGACGGCGCTCTTCTTGAGTCGTCTGTAGTCATTCCTTCCATCTATCGCCGCTGTTCGTCGGGACTGCAGGACCTGGTATCTGAAGGGTTGGCCTCAATTCTTCCTTACTGCCCCGTCGCGGATGAAGACGGTGTCAAGTTTGGGTCTTTGGGAAGACAATTCATGGTGCGAAAAATACTCAAGAAGAACAAGAGACAGCCTTCGATCAGCGACAAGTGCCAGGAAGAGTGGACGAGGGCGGAGTTAAAAGGAACAAGCCAGCAGAAGCGATGGGAGACGTACTGGCCTTCGATTCGAAAATTTCATGCCGGCCCAGCGAAGGTTGGAGGGATTGGACCCGATCCTGATTCCGGACCACTCTGGATGCTTTGTGCGGAGGATGATTTGAATGGTCTTGCCTAAAGAAACAGAGATAGATTCCATTGCTCCACTGATGTTCGGGATCCCCCAACTGGATGCGTTGATGGGATATCGTCAGGCTGAGAACGCCTCCGATGCAAATTCTGGCAAAGCTGAAGCACTGCATGACTTATTTGGCAGTCTGCGACGTACCTCGAGTTTGACCATAGTAGGAGAAGACGGTGCAGGCAAGTCAGTCCTGGCACTTCATATCGCCTCAACCTATGCGGCTATGCACCATCGTGCGACGAAATCCAGAAATGCAAAAGTACCACTACAACCACCAGTGATCGTATATGCATCGAGTGACTTCAGGTTCAGCGCTGCGGAAACAGTTTGGACCAATTTTTATTTAGACTACCCCTGGCTGCGCTATGTGCCATCGATCGGCGCCGAAGAGAGATCATTTCGGCATGGTGAACTCAAAGAACTGAGGCCCGATGGCGGAAAAGGCTGCCTGCACCTTCGGCTGGTTTCATGTGAGCCCGGGGCAATTATTGCCAAAGCATATCAAGCGAGAGGCGATGGCCCGGGATCGCTGTCGCGCGACATACACTTCATTGACTTAGCGGAGAAGTCAACAGGGGATGACTGGAGATATCTATCAAGCGTGTTGGCGGCGATGCCCCGACGAAAGGGCCCGCGGGGCTTTATTCAGCCGCCCAATCTCTTGATAGTCGACTCTGTAGCTGGCTTCGAAACACTTATTGGACAAACCAATACATTCGGCCAGGAGAGCAGCAGGCGCAGCCGTATTACGCAAATTCTGAAAGCCGCGTCAGACTCCTGGCACGTGGTGCTCGTATCAGAAGAGCCCGAAGGGATGAGGCATCACCCCGAAGAGTACGTCACGGACACGGTCATTCATTTGAGGCGGCACGGCTCGCAGGAAAAAGTTCGTCGTCTATTGGAGATTGAAAAGAGTCGCGCCCGAGATATCGCCCAGGGAGAGCATCCGTTCGAGATAAGAGACGGAAATGGAAGTTCTACGCGAAGCTGGGAAAATCCCGATGACCCTGCGACACTCCTGCATCCGGAGGCCATCGAGTTCCTCAATCCTTCGAAGAGCAAGAGGCGTGACCATAACTCCTATGTTCAGGTGTTTCCATCGCTCCACTATCTGAGTAAGCAATTCGGCAGACGCCATTCGCTGCTAAGAACCGAAGGCAGATCGCTCGACCGAAGCGTCACGGTTCCATTCGGAATTGAATACCTTGACAATTTATTATTGCCAGCTCAGACCAACGGCCCGGGCGGTCTTCCCGGCGCTACGATCACAGCGCTCATCGGAGAGGAGGGAACGCGGAAGGTATATCTTGCCGAGGAATTTCTGATCGCGGCTTACGAGGAATTTCCTGAAATTCTGACCATCTTCCTGGAGTTGAGTAAGCGATACCTCGCTGACAGGTCGAAGATCAAACCACATTTCTCTGAATATGTGAGACAGCGAGGTAAGGGGGTTGTAGACGACGGGCCTTATTGCCTTTCCGATTTAAGCCGAAAGCGCCTTCTAAGAAGTTTCAAAACGTTTGGAGACGGGCTCCATGACGTTCCTCTCCTGAACGAGATCGGGAAGGGATGTTACAAAATCAAAGATCCAAAAGGGGCACCGCTGAAGAACCGATGGGCGCTGATCGATTTCGTCGAGGAACTTTCTGGTGACGCCAGGAAAACAGCAGCCCCGGGGTCAGCGACATCGATTCTGACGCTTGCCTATTCTGCTTTGAGATTGATTACAGGCGTACTCGCGCCGACCGTGTTCGTCGCAACTCACGATAGTTCGCGCGAAAACCTGGTAGAACGGATCTTCGCCCGACAGAAGCACGAACTCGAACCGCTGCTGAAGCCATTTGTGGACAATGACAGCGAGAGACTATCCGCCTACATGAAGTATCTCAGAAGAGTTCTTGAAGGCTGGATCACGGTTCGACGTGTGGAACTCGTGGACTCAACGTCACCTCAACTCTGGCATGTTATTGAAGGCGCAGTAATCCAGGGCATTCACGGCTTAGGTTACAAGGTATCGGATATCTCTTCCAACGTTGAGCCACAGGAGTCCGCGGAGCAAGTCCGGGTAGTTATCAGCGATCTAAGATTAATCAGAGATACCTATCCCGCAGTCGCAGCCGATCCGCTGTTTTTGCCGACGCTGGTTTTCAGGCTCAAGCGGCTTGGTGTAACTACGATCATCGTCGAATCCGACAACGGAAGGCTCGACAGGCAGCCGACTCATGCGATGAGCGGCGCATTGCGCTCCCTGGTAGATCACCAGATCAATACTTGGAAAGTGAATTTCTTTGGCGAGCAGCGCGTTGCCATTGCGGTTTTGCCGTCTGCCGGAACGTCGAGTGCATGCCTGATCCGCGAATTGCGATACACCGACAAGCAGAACTCCCAGGAGCCTCCACGGCTCATCGTCGATCCGATATTCGAAATATTTGAGAACATTGACGAGGGAAAACCGAATGCCGTAAGACTACAGATCCAGCTATACAACGAAACGCCAGCATTTCAAAAATATGTCGAGTCTGAACAGGGCGCGTTCAATCTTATCTTTTCTCCAGAGGCGGAAGACAGCGCAGGAGTCGTCCGAATGGGTGCAAGTTCAGACTACTCGGCTCTACGAGACTATTCGCACCTTCCAATGAGCAGGAAGTTACCGTTCACCCTTGTCTTTATGGTTGATGGTCATTGGGCTTTGGGATTGGAGAATGCCCTCAGAATTCAATACGGTTATCTGTTCGATCCTCTACCGCCTTCAAACGCTATCCGTTTCGAAGACCCCTTCAAATTGTTCGTAAGCGAACGAGTCGACGGCAAGCCGGTTCAACGGTTGCACCGCGCAGATCTCTTCAAGCAGGACTCACCCGGCATTCCAAACGTTTCGGCTTACAAATTACGTATTGGCGAAACATTCAAGACCGTCGATCGCGTTCCATTCATGTGGGACTTCGGATTTCTGATATGCAGCAAAGATAGATGGGAGCGGGCAGCAGACAGTAAGCTTTGTATTCGTCGATATCGGGATCACGTAGACAGACCGTCGGTCGGGAACGTCTTTTCGCGGCTCGGGTTTCCGAGCCAGGTTCCCAGGCACATACTCCCGAAAATTACCAGCCGAAGCAAGAAGGCCGTGCCTTGGAGGGAGTTTTTTGAGGCGTGCAAACTGGTAGCGCAAAAAGAGACAATGCGCACCCAGAAACCCTGCCGAACGTTTGATGTGGCGAGCACTTCCCCTGAGTCGATCACGTGCATGATGTTGGAGATTTGGCTCTCCGAAGTGTTTCAGGATGTTTTAAGGTTTGAGAGCCTGATCAGAACTAAGAACGCATCCGCAAAATTGAAGGAAGATGCGAGGATTTGGATAACTGAAGCGCGACGATTTCTACATTCTATGTCGTCGGAGGTCTACGAAGATAACCAGAAAGGTAAACCACGACTGGAGGATCTGCTCAAGACGGACGTCCCGAGCGGAAGACAAATCACAGCAGCTTCGAATACGCAGAAGAGACACTATGGGTTGCGTGACCAAACGCTCAAGCCTTTAGGAACGTGGAATGACGAGGACCGGGCGCTCGCGGAACGGTTTTGTTTAGTCAAGGCAGTCGGCAAATATTCGCTGCATCTTTACCAGGCGTGGCTGCTCTTGTTAGAGGTTCTCGATTTCTCTAGTTTCCTGAATGATGAACCGATTGAATATACCTCTACTCTGGGACAGCATGATTCAGCAGTGTCTGTGCGGCATTGGTATAAGACTGCGTGTGCGGCATCGCTTGAGAAGTCCCGGGTATCCGCATCCTCAGACGAGATATTGCAAACAAATGTACCGGTGAAACTTCCAGGGTATTTCTCTGCTCGCGGAGACTGGTTCCTCGCGGCCGCGAACGGCAGCAGATCGGGGCGACTGGCGGAGCAGGCGATGGATATCCTGAACAGTCGGCGGGCAAATCGAACGCGCCTCCATCTTGGACTTGGTTTGCCCGTGCGCGACCTTATTCCAGGCCAGGAAATTGGCAAAATCCGGACCGGCTTGAGGGTGACAAGCCCTACAGAGGAGTTCGCCATGTCTTACGGGGGCATTTTGGAAATGGGCGGCTCGTTTTTCCCCAGGCCGAATGGCAGAAGGCCCAGGGATACTAATGAATTTTTTTGGCTGTTCCGCACAGGATTTCAGAACTATGACAGGCAAGCCATGGCAATCGCTCGCTGGCTTCAAAAGATGTTTGCATGGACGGTTCAGCTTCGTTTCAAAGAAGCACATAACTGGGACGGAGGGTTTCATGCATATGATGACCTCTCCCAGGGAATGACTACTGTTGTATCCAAGATTAGATATAAGAGCTGGGAAGAGTTCTTCGAATTCCTCAAGGTCTTCAGGGCAGATCTGATTGCATGCCGACAGGAGTTTCGAGCTCACGATGAGAGCACTGAATCAACTCAGGATGACGTTCAAGAGTAGTCGCTGCAAAGCAGGCAAATTGAGTTGATAGGCTTCTGACTCCATCGAAAGATGGATAAATAGATTGATTTCCAGAGGTTCGTCCCAGAACAGATGGATTCCTCTTGACAAGCCTAAACGGCCAAATATAGTTTTGGTTCGCTATTCGAACAATATAAGGTTCGAAGCTTGAAAAGAAAGATCCTTTTGGAGGCTGCAAATGATTTCAGGCAAGAGAACGAAGTCCCTTTGGGGGTTCATTGTCGCGTTATTGGCACTCTGCATGTCACATCCATTCATGGGCCAGGCGGTGAACGGGACGCTCCTCGGCACAGTAACTGACGCGACTGGTGCAGCAATATCCAACGCCTCGGTCAAGGCTACCCAGACATCCACATCAGCGCTGCACGAGTCGGTCACGAATGAAAGTGGAAACTACACATTTCCGGATTTACCGCCTGGGTCTTACGTTATAACTGTCGAGGCCACCGGATTCAAAAAACTGACACACGAGAATATCGATCTTCTGAGCAACTCGGCGACACGAGTTGACGTCAATCTCCAACCGGGTAACGTATCCGAGACGGTGATCGTCAGTACGGCGCCTCCATTGCTCCAGACTGATCGCGCAGACATCAGCACAAAGCTCGAAGCAGCACAATTGGTAGACATGCCGCTGGGCACAAATCGTAATTTTCAGTCGATGTTGAACGTTGTTCCGGGAATGGCGCCGGCGGTCTTTCAGCATTCGCAATTTTTCAATGCGCAGAGTTCGCTGCAAACAGAGGCCAATGGCCTGCCGCGACAAGGCAATTTGTACCAGGTAGAAGGCATTGATGATGACGAGCGCACAGGCCTGTTGCAGATCATTATTCCGCCCGCGGAGGCCATTGAGTCCGTCGACATCTCTACCAACAACTTTGAAGCGGAACTCGGGCGCGCGACTGGCGCTGTAACCAATGTGATTCTGAAGTCGGGAGCGAATACGATTCACGGTTCAGCCTTCGAGTTCATCCAGAATAACGCCCTGAATGCTCGCTCCTACTTCGGTGGCCCTCTTGGTCATCTCTCGTATAACTACTTCGGCGGATCGATTGGCGGTCCAATCCTCAAAGACAAGCTGTTTTATTTCGGTGACTATCTGCATTCATCCGATCACGAGTCTATCGCAAATACTTTCACCATTCCGGATGCGCGTTATTTCACTCCTAACGACCAGGGTAATATCGATTTGAGCGCGGCGCTGGTTGGAACGACGGGTCAGATTTATGATCCGGCAACAGGCGATGGAACCACGGCTCATCCGCGCACGCCTTTTGTTAACAATCAGATCCCAATGGATAGAGTCAATCCTGTTTCGCTCACGATCCTACAAGGAATAAATGACGCGGCGGCGAAATATGGAAAGCTCAACTCCACCAAGCCGCTTTCGAATCCTTCAAACAATTACACTTCGAATCTGCCATTTACCAAAACGACCGATAGCTTCGATATCAAGGTCGACTACATGGTCACCGAGCGCAATCATTTGAGCGGCAGGTATAGCTACCAACGAGTTGTTACTTATCAGCAGGCCGCATTTGGGTCATTTTTCGGAGGACCTGCGGGAGGAGGTTTTGAAGGTACCGGCAATCAGACTTCGTACAGCACCGGCATCAACTACGATCACGTATTTTCGCCGACATTCTTGACTGAAGCGCGCTTCGGAGTCGCCCATCTTCGTAATAACGCGCAGCCCACCGACTACGGTACTGACGACGCCACGACTCTGGGAATACCCGGGATTAATATCGATGGCCAGCCGTTTACCAGCGGACAGGCAGGTATTACTGTTAATGGCGGATTCTCCGGACCCTTGATCGGTTATTCGGCCTCCGTGCCATGGATCAGAGGCGAATCTAACATTGACTTTGTCAATAACTGGACCAAGATCGTAGGTAATCACACGATCAAGTTCGGCGTTGATCTTCGCCGGGTGCGCGATGATCTTTTGCAGGACCAGACCTTCAGTCCACGGGGTGCTTTCACTTTCAGCGATGTGCAGACTTCAGAAGCGGGCGCCAAGACAAATATCGCCAACGACATTGCCAGCTTCCTTCTCGATCAACCAAGCCAGGTAGGGCGCGATCTCAATACGTTTTTTCCCTGCTATCGGCAGTGGTGGTTCTTTGCCTTCGCCAGCGACAAATGGCAGGCGACGCCCAAGTTGACGGTCGATCTTGGACTTCGTTGGGATTTCTATCCGCCGGCAACCCCGAGAATCGCTGGAGGGTTTTCAAACTATAACCCGACGAACAACACCCTCGTCCTGGCAGGACTAGGAAATAATCCATCCAACCTCGGCATGGAGACGCGATATCGATATTTCGCTCCACGTACAGGGTTCTCATATCGGGCAACCAACGATACCGTTATTCGCGGCGGGTTTGGCATAAGTTATACGCCCTTCCCGGATAACACATATGCGTATGACTATCCGATCCGGGCGAACAACAGTTATCAGCCAGCTGGTTCTTCCGCTTTTACTCCCGCCGTTCTGGCCGATGGAGTAACAGTGGCAACCTTCCAGGCTGGCTTCCCAGCGCCCGTACCGGTCGCCATTCCTTCCGATGGCATCATCCAGGCCAATACACCTCAGCTCATCAACCAGGCGTATAACGTTATTCCAACGAATTACAAGAACCCTTACGCCGAATCATGGAATATTGCGATGCAGCAGGCTTTGCGTGGCGATATGTCGTTTCAGCTTGCTTATGTGGCAAATCATGGCGTCGATATAAGTGGGGCGCAAAATATTAACTTGCCAAGCACTTACGGCGGAGGCGCGGCGTCCGAACCGGAGAAGATTGCCTTCGGCCGTACGGCGGCAACGAACGTTTACTTCCTCGGATTCTCATCTAACTACCAGTCGCTCCAGGCGCAATTGACCAAGCACTTTTCGCACGGTATCGCGTTCACGTCAGGCCTGACGTGGGGCAAGGGATTGGGCTATATCGCCGGAGATGACGGTGGCCTGATGTTCTATATCAACTGGCGCAGGAACTACGCTCCCACCGACTTTGATCGAACGCTCAACTTCGAACAAACTTTCACGTATGAGTTACCTTTCGGCCGCGGCCACAAGCTTCTCAGCTCTGGCGTTGGCGATGCCGTGTTAGGAGGATGGAAAGTGTCGGGCATCATTTCGGTCCTCTCCGGTCTGCCGTTCACAGTAAGCGCAAACGGTGGGACTTTGAATACGCCTGGAACGGCTCAGACAGCGTCGTTGACAGGCAGCCTCCGCGTACTCCACCATGTAGGCTCTGGCAAGCAGTGGTTTGACCCAACTAACTTCTCGCAGCCGTCGGGTTGCACGGCAAACCCATGCACCGCGGATAACGTTGGCCTGGGCAATACCGGCAGGAACCAGTTCCGTGGGCCTGGCTATCTTCAAAACAACTTTTCCATCTTCAAGCGCTTTACGATCTATCGTGAGACGGCGCTTGAGGCTCGCGTGGACGCGTTCCAACTCAGCAACACGCCCCAATTTGCCAATCCAAATAGCGGCAGCATTACCGCATCCAACTTTGGCCAGGTCACAGGAACATTGGGCAGCGGTCAAGGCAGCGTCAACGGCATTGGAGGTGGGCGTTCGCTGCAGGGAGCGATAAAATTCATCTTCTAGTGTTTAGCGGTTACTCGCAACACGACAGGCCGGCCACCGCACAGGCGACCGGCCTGCAACCAATGATGAACCAGCACCGTCAATGTAAACAGAAGCTAAACATAAAGGAGCGACATGAGAGGCATTTCAAGACGTGGCTTTGTTGCGGCGGCAGGAACGGCAGCCGCAGCTTGTGCCACGCGCCCATTGTTCAGTATGGCTAAATCATCGCAGTCTCCATTCAGGATTTCAGTGATCAACGATGAGATATCGCCAGACTTTGATCATGCCTGCTATGTTGCATCGCATGACTTCGAGATGCAATGGATCGAAGTACGATCGATGTGGGGTACCAATGTCAGTGAACTAAGCCAGGCACAGATCGACGAATCAAATAAGATTCTCGATAAGTACAAATTGCAGGTAACTGACATTGCGAGCCCGCTTTTTAAGACCGACTGGCCCGGCGCACCCCGGTCTCCCTATGGCTCAAAGGGAGACATGCACGGAGCCGCGGAAGTCACCTTCAAAAAGCAGGACGAAATACTCGAACGCTCGATCGCGCTGGCCAAAGCTTTTAAGACCGACAAGGTGCGTTGCTTCGACTTCTGGAGGCTGGAAGACGTCACTCTATATCGCGCCGCTATCGACGAAAAACTTAGATCAGCCGCGGAGGTCTGCGGTAAACAGGGAATTCAACTTGTGCTCGAAAATGAATTCGCGTGCAACACCGCAACAGGCCGCGAGGCCGCGCGAACAATGAATGCAATCAAGACGCCGCATCTGGCGCTCAACTGGGATCCGGGCAACGCCGTGATGCGTGGCGAGTTGGACGCTTTTCCTGTAGCATGGCAATCCATACCCAAAGATCGAATCCATCACTGCCACGTTAAGAATGCCGTCAAGGGTGTGGATGGGAAGATCGAGTGGGCTCCAGTAGATAAGGGTTTCATCGATTGGGCGGCGCAGTTCCGCGCGCTCAAGGACGCGGGTTTTCGCGAAGCTGTGAGCCTCGAGACTCATTGGCATGGAGAAGCTACACCGGAAGCCTCGACGCGTGTCAGCTGGGCAGGCATGAAGCATGCCCTCGAAGGCGCAGGAACTCTTTAAGCAACAGAATGTACATCCATTGCCAATCGACACAATAGAAACGCAACACGTTCGAGATGGAGAGGGAATCATGATTACGCGCCGGGAATTTATCGACAAACTCGCGACCGGGGCAGCCGGAATGGCCATCGCCTCGACTGCAAAAAGTTATGCTCAGATAGCTGGATCGAATGATCGGCTGAACTTTGCAGTTATCGGACTCAACGGCCGGGCGTATGCGCATTTGTCTTCGCTGAAGGCAAGCAAGGATTCCGCCCGCATTGCGTATGTATGCGACGTGGATAGCAATATCTTGAAGAAATTTGCGGCGAACAGCGAGCATGAGCTGGGCTACGCCCCTGCGATCGAGAAGGACTTTCGCGCCATCCTCGAGAAGAAAGAAATCGACGCCATCACCATTGCGACTCCCGATCATTGGCATGCTCCCATGTCTATCCTTGGCCTGCAGGCCGGCAAGCATGTTTATGTTGAAAAACCATGTAGTCACAACCCCGCCGAAGGGGCGTTACTTGTTGAGGCTCAGCGCAAATACCAAAAGCTTGTGCAAATGGGAACGCAGCAGCGATCCTCTCCGCATACCATGGAAATCGTCGATAAGATTCACAGTGGATTAATCGGCAATGCATACTACGCCAAGGCATGGTACAGCAACACGCGCAAGTCAATCGGAGTAGGCAAGGAAGCTCCGGTGCCAGCGCAACTGGATTGGGACCTCTGGCAAGGGCCAGCGCCGCGACAGCCTTACAGGGACAATGTCCATCCCTATAACTGGCATTGGTTCAAGACTTATGGGACCGGCGAGACCCTCAACAACGGAACGCATGAAATCGATGTCTGCCGTTGGGCACTCGATGTCGACCTTCCGCGTAGTGTTTCTTCGTCGGGTGGAAGATATCACTTCAAAGATGACTGGCAGTTTTACGACACCCTCGTGACTAACTTCAACTACGGCGACAAGATGATTTCATGGGAGGGTAAGTGCTGTCAGGGAATGAAGCTTTACGGCCGTGATCGCGGGTCGATGATCATGGGGACCACGGGTTCCGTTCTCGTCGATCGCGACGGTTATGAGATCTACGATCTGAAAGGAAACAAAACCGGAGAGTTCAAGACCGGCAAAGAAACCTCCTCCAGCGATCTGACGGGGCGCGATTCCATGACAGACGCCCATTTTGCCAACTTCATCGCAGGCATACGCAAGGGGGAAAAGCTTCATGCCCCTGTCTCCGTTGGCAATGTCGCCGTCACTATGCTGCAAATCTCCAATATCGCATGGGAAGTGAACAGCGAGCTACAACTCGACACCCAGAACGGCCATATCCAGAACAATGAAGCAGCCATGAAAATGTGGGGACGGCAATACGAAAAGGGCTGGGAGCCGCGCATTTAATGCCATACAACGATTTGAATTAACTGGGGAAAATCTTGTGAATAACTCTATCTCTCGTCGCAACCTTATCCATTCCGGAGCTCTTCTCGGGGCCGCCTGTATGGCATCAGGTACTCGCCCACTCTTCGCTCAAACCTCGGCCGCAACCGCCAAGCCGTCGCCTATTCGCCTTGGCATTGCTAGTTATACGTTTCGCAATTTCAGCCGTGCAGAGATGATCGGCTACCTCAAGCAAATTAAGGTCGATTCGCTGAATGTCAAGAATGTCAAAGATCATCTTCCGACAGATCCGGTAGAGGAGGCCAAGGCTCTCGCTGACTATGCGGCGGCAGGCATCAAGCTGCACGCAGCCGGCACGATCTACTTCGCTAAAGATGAAGATGCTGACGTTCGAAGTCAGTTCGAGTATTGCAAGCGAGCGGGTATCTCGGTAATTGTCGCGGGCGATCCGACCCCCCAAACATTGCCTCGAATCGAGAAATTCGTGAAAGAGTATGACATTCGTATCGCCATCCACAACCACGGGCCGGAAGATAAGCTTTGGCCTTCGCCGCTCGATGTGCTTAAGTCACTCAAGGGCACAGATGAGCGCATTGGATGTTGCATTGACGTCGGGCACACAGTAAGAGCTGGCGCGGACGTGGTCCAGGCAATTCGCGAGGTGGGGCCGCGCCTGTTTAACATGCATGTAAAAGACCTCACAGATTTTCAGAATAAAGAGAGCCAGGTTGCTGTCGGCGACGGCATCATGCCCATGAGAAAGATATTTGAAGCTTTGATTGCAATTGGATATCGGGGTTTCGTTGATCTCGAATACGAAGTACACGCAGACGACCCGATGCCCGGAGTAACGAGCAGTCTTGCTTATATGCGCGGAGTGCAGGCGGGCATGGGCTATCAGCACCATGCCTAATCCTCAAAAGCTCCTTTGGCTATCTCCGAAGTAAGTTCCAACCGAACGAGATGCAAGATGCTGATTGGCCGATACGCTCAGGTTGCGGGGCGCTCAGAAATCGATTTCTTGTAGAATGTGATTTCTTTCCTCACCCTGTCGTGCAATCTGAGCGTTTCGTTGTTGTCTACCTCACTGGAGGCAAAAAAGAATTCGATGCCCGCCTCCCGTTTCCCGATGAACGACAACCTAATCGCATCCAATCGGATCGCCCGTCGAATTAATCGCAATCTCATCTTCAATCAAATTCGAACCAGGCAGCCGATATCGCGCGCAGATCTGGCTCGCACATCCGGCCTGCAGCGAAGCACGGTGTCACTCATAGTGGAAGAACTCATCGCTGAACGTTGGATCGTCGAGGGTTCAACCGGGGAGAGTCCTCGCGGTAGAAAGCCAACCTTTCTCAATCTCAATGGACGGCGCAGCGTGCTTGCTCTGGACATCCATCCGGCGCAAACTACGCTCGCGGTAACCGATCTCGGCGGTAGGATCATCGCGGAGAATATGATTGCTCTTCCTGCGAATCCGCAAAAGGTGATCGGCGCCATCCTCAATGCAATTCGGAAAATGCTGGCGGCCCACAGCGACCGGTCATTCGAAGGAATTGGTATCACCCTTCCTGGGCGCTTTGACCTGCATCTTGAGAAATTCATTTTTGCGCCGAATGTGGACTGGCCCATCGGACGAATTAAGTCTCGTGTTGAACAGGCAACTGGGCTGTCTGTAGTTGTCGACAACGTGGCCAATGCGTGCGCCCTTTCTGAGATATGGTTCGGCTATGGCGACAGCGTACATGACCTGGTCGTCGTCAACGTCTCAGAGGGCATCGGCACTGGTATCTTCGCCAACGGCCGCATTCTTCGCGGTCAGGATGGCGTTGCAGGCGAGTTCGGTCATATCCAGTTGGGCGCAAATGGATTACGCTGCGGCTGCGGTGGCGTTGGATGTTGGGAGACCGTGGCCTCCAATCGTGCCGGCATGCGTTACTACGAAGAAGCCACGCGCAAGTCACTACCGTCATTTGAGGCGCTTCTGCAGATGGCCTCAGAGGGGGACGCACCTGCCCAACAAGCAATCAACAAAATGTGCGTAGCATTAGGTCGCGGAATGCATATGATCGCGCTCTCACTCGCCCCGAGAGAGATCGTTGTAGTCGGCGACATCACCACAGCGTGGCAAATAACTGGCTCGGTAATAGAAGCCGAGATGCGGCGCTACCCGCTCGTTCGAACCCCCACACTGCGCCCGGCACAAGGTGGCAATAAAGCACGCTTGCGCAGTGCTGTCGCTCTCATCATGAACGCCAATCAACTGTAGGGAGGTCGCTGTGACAGAGTGGGTAATACTTGGGCAACAAAAGTAGAGCCAATGATACATAGTGTTGCTGTAAACTAGTAGAGAATTTAGCGTTACGACAAGTGGCCCTGTAGCTCAGCTGGATAGAGCAGCGGTTTCCTAAACCGGAGGTCGGAAGTTCGAATCTTCCCAGGGTCACCATAGAATCAACAACTTACGTTATCGAGAAAACTCCCGCATCAGCGCGCCCGAATATAGTGGCATTTGGTGGATACGTGTTACTAGCAGCCTTCAACAAAGCTGCCCTCAATGGCGAGAACCTTTGGGGACTAGCGCAAATCCCCATTGAAGGGACAACTGCCGAGTGTGTTTTTATTGAAACGTCTTGTGGTCGTTTGTTACGGGTGACTTCGCCAGCGCTTCGTGTAGTTTAGCCAGTAGCGCCTGCTTCAGGTCTCGCGACATTCGATTGGAAGGTATCTGCATCAGGATGCCTTGATTGTCTTGATCTATCACAAGAGCGCATAGAATTCGGATTTCACTGGCAGTCAGGTCAACGATCATTCATTCTCCGACGATCAGGTGGTAAATTCTCGTCCTGAATCTACCATTGCGAAATACGCGCCGTTTGTATGATGTCGAACGCAGCGACACTTTAATCGACACCGTTCCCACCCCATAGTTTCTTGACCGTTGCGAAAAACCACGAGAAAACCTCCAGGCCCAGATCTGCTGTGCAGGAGACCGCTTTAGCCAACACCCGACGTTGGGTCCGCCATCTGATGGTCGCAAATCGGATCGTTGATTGCTTCAGGCTTCATGCAGAGTATCTTCCATAGTATGTCTGTCTGTTATATGCCAGTAACTGCGCGGTTGATATCGACTTATGCATTTGAGAGGTCCTTAACATGGTCGCAGGATGATGAGTGAGTTTCTTCGTCAGTTTCCGGATCACCAGTAAATCAATAACTTACGCGAATCCGAAAATTCTCCAAAACAGACTTACGCAAGCTCTGCTAGACTGTGCCCCGATGGGTCTTTCCGGCGGTCAAAAGGGTACCTGTTAAGGTCCATGACGAATGCCAACGCATACTTGGTATGAACGCCGCAAAAGTTCCTCCTACACACATGCCTCGGAAAGGAGCCAATATGCCAAACATCTTCATCTGCCTCGAGAACCCAGCAAGTGTCATCGGCGAAAAGGGAGGAAATCGCCGTCCCGGTAAGACCGGAAAGGCGTCGAAACTCACCACTAAGGAAATCTCAGCAAAAGAGAGGCTTTGGGCAACGCGGAAAGCCTTTCTGGAAGACGATCGGATTGACGTTGACGCTGAATACGATTCATCACGTGATGCGGAAGTCCGATTCGTTGGAGAGTTGGCCTCGGCCAAGAAATATATTCAGTGGGCCTCTACTGGATCGTTGCGGACTATGCTCATCGAATTGAAAAGTGCTTCTGTCAAGCACAGGATCTCGTTTGACACGATTGTCTTCATGGGACACGGCGGGCCAGGATGTATGTCCACTGGTAACGGAATTGTGGGCAATCTTCCTGCGCAGTTCAACGACAAAAAGTTGAGAATTGGTGCCGAAGCCTATGATCAGGACAAGCGGCAAATAGATATCGGGAATGCTTTAACCTGGGGTAGCAAGTTCGGCGAAATCACGGCTAACCTCGCGACAGGAGCACGCGGTCGCCTTCACATTTTTCTCCTCGGCTGCTCGACCGGAGAGACATACCTGGGCACCACACTCCAGGCCACAGTCGCGGCGACCGTCTCTCAGCAGTGCAATCTACCTGTGGCTGCCTATGGCACAGACAACGATATAAAGATCGAGGATACAAAAGAAGTCATAGATAACTTAAACACCATTGAAGGCGCAGCGGCTACCGGTGCTACTTACACCTTGAAAGCGTCAGGCACAAATATTCTCTGTTCCTGTTCCTAGAAGTTGACAAGTTGAGCAGCTCCTCTGCGACCCGTTTAGTGGAAAGGACCCCATCGAGAGGGCCGACGTTTTGATTTGACACACGCCGGAGGAGGCGATAAGCTGCCGCGAACGTAAACTCGGGGAGGTTTTATGCCGCCATCTATAGAAGCAAAAGAACCCAAACCCACCGGCCCTATCAATGCAGTCTCGACGGATAACACTCCGGCAGTGTCCGGCTCATCGCTGGCATCGATAACATCTACCTCACCAACACCTGGCAGCGGGACCGGCGTGATTGGCACCTCGGGTTCCGGCATCGGAGTGGTCGGCACCAGCCAGTCCAATGATGCCATCAACGGACTAAGTCATTCGCCGCAGCATGCCGGCGTGTCTGCTAACAATGACGCCGGTGGTTTCGGCCTATGGGCCAGCGGAACCACAGCCGGCTATTTTGCAGGCAATGTTCAAGTTTCCGGAGATGCGCTCAATGATGCGTTCAATTCCCTAAGTCATTCGTCGCAGCACGCCGGCGTGTCTGCCAACAATGATGCCGGTGGATTCGGTCTCTGGGCCAGCGGAGCAACCGCCGGCTATTTTCAAGGCAATGTTCAGATGAACGGAGATGCATCCGTTACCGGAACTCTTACCGTCGGTCAGGACGTCATTCTGGAAGGCGCCGATTGCGCAGAGGAGTTCGACCTGCAGACCGCCCTCAGTTTGGACGCGGGTACTGTAGTTGTCCTGGACCACGACGGAGCGTTGGAACCGAGCTGGCAAAGTTACGACCGCAAAGTCGCTGGCGTGATATCGGGAGCAGGTGAGTTTCGCCCAGGCATGATTCTCGATCGCCGCGATACTTCGCATAACCGGGCAGCCATCGCCTTGATGGGTAAGGTGTACTGCAAGGTCGATGCACAATATGGGCCCGTGGAAGTCGGAGACCTCCTGACTACTTCGCCGACGAGTGGCCACGCTATGAAAGCCAGTGACTCTAAGCGAGCTTTCGGCGCGGTTATCGGCAAAGCACTCCGGCCTTTGAGTTCAGGTCGGGCGCTGCTGCCGATCCTCATAGCCCTTCAGTAGAATTGCGCGACGAGAAACAATCCGGGCTCGCCAACATCGATTCAGTTATCGGCTTGGGCGAGAGGTAAGTCCGGTTATTTGAGCAATTCCGAGTTATCATCGACTTCATCGAATAAGGAGACCCCTATATGGCTATATCGCTTCGGCAAACGCTCGCTCAACTGGCCACCCATACGCACGGATACGATGCTCCATCCTTTGGCTTGGCCACCTATCAGGATTTCTTGTCTTATCCGAATCAGTATGCTAGTTTGCTGGTTGCTTTCCGGAATCCAAACGAGCCACCACCGGGTCTTTCCCAGACCGGACCGCCAAAATTTTCCTAATCGAATAACATCAAATCCGGGAAGTTACCCATAACCAAGTCGCAGTGCTGTTCTAAGGAGTAGCCGTGGAACTAATTGTGTTTGCCTTCTTGATTGGTGTCGTTGCCGGACTTAGGAGCATGACAGCGCCCGCCGTAGTAAGTCTGGCTGCTAGATTTGGGCATTTGTCTCTCACCGGCTCATGGCTGGCGTTTCTCGGCTATCGATGGACGCCATGGATATTGTTGATTGTTGCGCTTCTTGAACTTACTGCAGACAAACTTCCGTCCACCCCAAGTCGCAAAGCTCCGGTTCCGTTTTCGGCGCGAATCATAAGTGGTGCTCTATGTGGAGCGGCAATTGGAGTAGCCCTGGATAACATCTATCTCGGTTTGGGTTGCGGCATCGTTGGCGCAATTGCAGGGACACTCGGAGGATACGCTGCCAGGGCCGGCTTGGTCCGCGCAATAGGTGGCAGAGATCTACCGATAGCTCTGTTGGAAGACGTCATCGCCATTGCGCTGGCCGCCTGCGTTGTAACATTCGCGAAGTGATTCCCGGCTAGTCCGTAGCGTTCTGTAACAGCGCTGCGACCTCTTCATCTGAAACTTGTCCAAAGTGCTCGTAAAACTGTCCTACCGCATAAAAAGTCACGGGTGCGCTGAGAACAACAAGTTCATCCACTGCTGAGAGAAGCCATTCGCACGTCGAGGCCGGAGCAACCGGCGCAGCGACAACGAGCTTGCTCGGCTTCATCTGCCGCAACGCGTGGACCGCAGCATACATACTCGCGCCCGTAGCAATACCGTCGTCCACGAGAATCACTATGCGTCCCTCAACCTCAAGCCGCGGTCGTCCGGCGCGATAGAGTTGAGCGCGCTCTTCCAATTCACGCCTCGTGGCCTGCGTGATTTCTTCAATTTGTTCGTTCGAAATTCCAGCCGCTTTGATTGTGCTCTCGTTGACAAATCGTCCATCTCCGGCCGCGACTGCGCCAAAGGCGAGCTCTTCATTGCCCGGAACGCCAAGCTTATGCGATAGAAAGATGTCCAAAGAAACCTCCAATTCGGCAGCGATCTCATAAGCAACAGGAACGCCGCCTCGTGGGATTCCAAGCACGATCACGTCTTTGGCACGTGCATACTTGTCCAGCTTCCTCGCCAGCCGGAGTCCGGCATCTCTTCGATTCCTTAATTTCATATCGTCGACTCCCATCGCGGTCGCACGAGACGCAAGACATCGTCGTATTACTGACACCTAAAATTCGATTCTGCATTCCAGCGACTGAGTCGCGCACGTCACAATCGAGAGGGTAGAGCCTCTGGCATCAGATCAAGAGCACTTCGACAGCATTATCCTCCAACCGCGTCAGCCGCGCGTTGGGATATCCTGACAGAGGTATCATTGGGAAATCCTGAAGCAGGCAGCGCGCCGAAGCTTATTTTTGGACGTCTCGCAAAATGTTGAATAAAATCTGGTTATCGGTAAATGACCAGGCAGTGTAACATCGCGCCAAACGTCCGAAACAAGCCTCCGGAAATCAGGGGTTCAGATCTTTCCGGGATCACCAGTTATTTGCCCATCCTGCGCACGCTTCGAGCCGTTAGCCCAAGGCATGCGCCATCCCATCACGGAGACTCACCAGGATGTTCGGGAAGGCGGTGAAAATCCGCCACTGCCCCGCAACTGTGAGCGCACCTGACGTCTGGCCCGTCGAACAGGCCAGACGCAGGAGTCCGGCCAGATGCCACTGAGTTCATGCTCGGGAAGGCGGTTCGGAAAGGCGCAAGTCAGGAGACCGGTCCTCGGTGCCAATCACCTGCTTACGTTCCGAGGGGAACGGAGGATACCGATGTCATTATCTATTGGCCGATTTGGCCCGTCTTTGCGCACAAGCTGGCGCATCTTCAGCACAGCACTTCTTCTCTTATCCGCGTCTCTGGCCCATGCCGGAGTCATCCACGGCACCGTCACCGACACCACCGGCGCAACCGTAAGGGGCGCGACCATCGTGCTCAAAAACGGCGCGAAATATGTCGACAAGACGGTTTCAGCGGCAGACGGCAGCTTCCAGTTTGTGACAGGACAGGCAGGGCGGTTTTCGTTGACCATCACTGCTGACACGTTTCGCCAACTTGACCCTCCTGCCTTTTATGCGGGCACCAGCGCCAACGTAGAAAAACAGCTGGTCATGCAGCCGGAGTGGGTTCACCAGTCGATCGTCGTCACCGCAACCGGAACTCCGGTGCCGCAGCCGCAAACCAGCGTTTCCACCAATGTTTTTACACAGCTTGAACTGGCGGGCCGCGACGATGTCGTGAGTGTAATGCGCATTCAGCCGGGCGCCGTCATGGCTCAGTTGGGCCAGCGAGGCTCGCAGGCGTCGCTGTTCATTCGCGGCGGAGACTCCAATGCCGCGAAGATTCTGAGCGACGGCGTCAGCGCCGACGAAATGGGCGGCATCTTCGACTTCGGCAACGTTTCGACGACCGGCATCGAGAGCGTCGAAAACTATCTGGGACCCAACAGCAGCCTCTACGGGGCAGACGCGGCAAGCGGAGTCGTCAGCTTCGCCACGCCGCATGGCGTCAGCAGCGCGCCCCAACTCATCTTTCATGGCGACCTTGGCAACTTTCGCACTGCGCGGAATCAGTTGGAGTTAGCCGGCAGCCGCAACAAGCTCGACTACTACGCCGGATATTCGTGGCTTCAATCGCAGAACGATCTTCCCATGGATCGCTACCACAACGGCACATCAGCGGCGAACCTGGGCGTGCAGCCGAGTGCAAGCCTGCAACTGCGCGGGACGGTGCGTTATGGGGTTTCAGCAGTGGGTGTGCCTAATGCCTGGAACTTCTATAACATCGCCGACGACCGCAAGCAGAGCGATCAGAATCTCTACATCGGCGGCTCGATCGACTACCAGATGACGCCCGATTTTCACAATCGCGTTCAGTACGGAGCTGCTCGCAAGCGTGAACAGTCAGAGCAGTGGTATCCAGCCGGCATCTGCGTGCCCGTCGGTACCTGCGATCTTCCGGTCGGCACCTATCCCGCAGGCAATTATTACGGCGAAGACGTGACAATCCGCGGCGCCAACCACACCCAGGTTGTTGGCCAGGCGCTAATGAATTATTCGACGGCGAACTACTCGATCTATCCCAATCGCCTTGAACTCGTTACCAACCGCGACGAGCTGAACTATCAGGGCGATTTCCACTTCACGCCGCACCTCACCGGCCTGATCGGCTTTCGATTTGAAAATGAGCGCGGATTCGAGCGCGAACCGGTTTACTTCCTAGACGACACGGCAGAGCGCAACAACTACGACTACCTTGCCGAGGTCCACGGGGACTTCAAAGGACGCTTCTTCTACACGCTCGGCGGCAGTCTGCAGCGTTACCAGATCATCGGCACACAGACCTCTCCCCGTGCCGGTTTCTCGTACTACATCGTGCGCCCGCGACCAGGCTACTTCAACGGTACTCGCCTGCGCTTCAACTTCGCCGATGCGGTTCGCGAACCGACGCTCGCCGACCAGGCAGGATCGCTCTACACCTTCCTGCAGGAAAACGGAGGTCAGGAGACCATCGACCAACTCCACATCCCGCAGCTTACCGCGCCCACCGCACGCACATACGAAGGTGGCATCGAGCAGGGCCTGCTGGGCGAGCGCATGATCTTCCGTCTCAACCTGTTCCACAACCAGTTTGGACGCCAGATCGAGAGCGTCGGAGCAGGCCTGATCCCGCAGCTGTTGCCGGGCTTGACCCCAGCAGAACAGCAGGAGCTCGAAGCCTTCCTCAACAACAACGGAGCCTATTCTCTCGCTGTCAATTCCCAGGCCTTCCGAGCCATGGGCATCGAAACCACAGTCGAAGGCGGGATCGGCCGCAGCATCTTCTTAAAAGGCGGCTATACCTACCTTGACACCGTCGTGCAGCGATCGTTTTCGAGCGATAACGAGGCGCTGCTGAATGGAGACGCTCCAACCTACAACGGCATCCCCGTCGGCATCTATTCGCCGCTCAAAGGCGCCCGGCCTTTCCGCCGGCCGCCGCACACCGGGTTCATCTCGGCCAGCTACGCGGGGAAGAGCTGGACAGTCATTTCCACAATGGCGTTCTCCAGCCGCAGCGACGACTCGACCTTCCTTGGATACGCCGATCTGGAGCAGGGCAACTCGCTACTGTTACCAAATCGTAATCTCGACTTCGGATTTGCCAAGATCGACTTTGGCGGCAGTTATAAGGTGCTCTCCCGCTTGTCTATCTACGGCCAGGCTGAAAACCTGCTGAACGACCAGCACATTGCGCCCATCGGTTATCCGAGTCTACCCTTCAACTTCCGCCTCGGTCTGCGCGTCCAGGTGGGCAAGATGGGCCAGTAATCATTCGAACAATTGAGCTTTCCTTTTCATAACATCGAAAAGTATTTTAAAGCGATAACTCCTCAGCGCGAGCCTTGCTGGGAGTCATCGCTTTCGTCGTCCGACATTCGTATCCCGCATTGCGAATTGTTGGTACGGCCAGGTTGTTGTTGTGTTAATTGTTATTCACAAACCGATTGCCAGCCGTTTCACCGGGAAACGGATCGGGGTAGCATGCGAATTGTGGGGGCAGTTGAGCCGGAGCCCCCATACGATCATTCCAACTTGTTTTGTAACAAGCACTTGGAGGAGATCATGCCCATTCTCAACGGTCGGATATTCTGTAGCCATCCACTCTCAGCGGTACCCGTGATCGTGCCTTGAAGGCGTATTTACAGCCTCAACAGGGCACAGCTCTGGCAATGGAAACCTAAACCCCAAACATGGGATGCTAACAGTGGGCTTATACCCTGTAACTCCCGTATGGCAGGTTCCGTTATGCGCCGCTAGCAGACGCAACGTAACAAGAACACGACTCTTCTGTCAGCGAGATACGGATAAGTCCGGCCTGCGAAGTCTGGCGGCGGATTTGCTCCGTCCGAGGGCTTTGCCGTACCGAAGAGCTTTACATTCTTGGAGACCAATATGTCACAAAGCTTTCGTCCTGGCCGCTTCGTGGTCCAGGCCTGTTTTGTCTTGATGCTTACACTCTGCACCTTCGCTCATGCGCAGACCGCTGTGGACGGCGCGATTGGAGGCACGGTGCTCGACAGCACCGGGGCCGTTGTTCCGAGCGCAACCATTGTGGTGCACAACAACGGCACTAACGCCGAGCAGAATGTCGTCGCCGATGAATCCGGATACTTCCGAGTTATTCATCTGCAGCCCGGCGCATACAACGTTACGATCACCGCACAGGGATTCGACACCTTCAAATCCACCGATCTTACTGTGCAGGTTGGCCTTCTTACCGACGTTCAGGCACACCTCAAGATAGGTAACTCCTCTGAAACAGTCGAAGTTACCGGTGAGACACCTCTGGTCAACACCACATCGCCCGATTTCGCCGGTGTCGTCGACCAGCTCACATTGCACAGCGTTCCCGAGAATAACTACCGCTGGTCTGCATTCGCCCTGCTTACACCGGGTGTCGTAAACGATTCGAATGGCTTTGGTCTGCTCAGTTTCCGAGGGCAGAGCACACTGCTCAACAACGTGACCATCGATGGCACAGACGACAACCAGGCCTATTTTTCTGAAGAACGTGGACGTACCCGCGCCGGCTACTCGACCATCAAAGCGGCCGTGCAGGAGTTCCAGGTCAACACGTCCAACTACTCGGTGGAGTATGGCCGGTCCGCTGGCGGCATCGTTAACTCGGTGACCAAGAGCGGCAGTAACTCATTCCATGGCGAAGCCTACTTCTACGACCGCGACAGCGACTGGAACGCGACTAACAGTTATGTAACTCACCCGGTCGAAACCGCGCCCAATGTCTTCACCCCGGTCGCTTTCAAACCAACCGATCTCCGCCGTCAATATGGCTTCGGCGTTGGTGGGCCTCTCTGGAAGGATAAGCTGTTTTTCTTCTTCGCGGCGGATAAGTTCTATCATGATTTTCCTGGAGCGGCGACCATTACCGGCGCCAGCGCCAATTCAAACTTCTTCAACACCTCCGGCACCTATGCGGCTGCGCAGATCAAACAGCTCGAGACGGCCACAGGACTGTCGGCCACCGACGCAACCACCTACTACATCGACGGCATCACGGGCCTCACCAGCATGCTGGGCACGACTCCGCGTACCGGCGATCAGACCATCTACTTTCCCAAGATTGACTGGCAGGTCAGCCAGAAACATCACGTCTCCGTTGAAGCTAACCGTATGCGCTGGACTTCCCCGGCCGGCATTCAGACCGCTCCCGCAGTCGCTTATGGCATGGCCAGCTTTGGCAACGACTACGTCCGCGATAACTGGATCGTTGGCAAACTCGACAGCTTCCTCACGTCGAGCATCAGCAACGAAGCACGCTACATGTACGGACGCGACTTCGAGTTCGAATCCAACCAGGCGCCTACGGCCTATGAGCAAGATAATCTGCTCAGCAGCGGTAACTACACCAATCCGCTGGGCCTGCCGCCGAACATCTTCCTGAGCGGCTTCTTCCAGTTCGGCACGCCGCAATTCCTCAATCGTCAGGCCCTTCCCGATGAGCGCCGGTATCAGATTTCGGACACCGTTAACTGGATTCACCGCAACCACAGCTTCAAATTCGGCGTGGACTATATCCACACCGACGACCTGATCCAGAACCTCTTCAACCAGTACGCAGGCTACTCCTACACTGGCAACACCCCACTCGGCAACTACTTCGCCGATCTCTATCTGGCGACAAATCCTGTTGCGGGTAAGAAGGCGCAGAACTATAACACCTTCAACCAGGGCATCGGTCTGGCCGGTCTAGATTTCACGACTGGCGACTACGCCCTGTTTGCGCAGGACGAGTGGAAGGTCAGCCCCCGCTTGAGCCTCACCCTCGGCGTGCGCTGGGAACTTGAAACTATGCCGGATGCAAAGCTGCCCAACTCGCTTCTGCCGCAAACAGGCAGCCTGCCCTCCTATGCCGGCAACGTCGGGCCGCGCGTCGGCTTCGCGTATGACGTCTATGGCGGTGGCAGAACCATTCTCCGCGGCGGATACGGCATGTTCTTTGCCCGCGCCATCAATTCAACGGTCTATCAGGCTCTGATTGGCACCGGTGCCCCCGGCAGCCAGGTCAATCCGAACCTCTTCCCCGGGAACGCCTGCGCACCAAACTTCCCACAGGTAGTTGCGCCCGAAAACGATGCAACCTGCCTCGGCGGATCGAGCGGCAATGCCACCGCCTACTATATGGATCCCAACTTCAAGGTGCCGCAGATTCATCAGGCCGATCTGACGGTCGAACAACAGCTCAGCAGCCACGATGTATTCAGCGTGTCCTGGCTGGGCTCCTGGGGACGCAGGTTGCCGGACTTTGTCGACACCAACCTGCCCGCACCGACGCCGACCGAATTCGTGGTCGTAGACCCGTCGCAGACAGGGCCTCTGGCGAACAATTCCACGCTGACGGCAAACGTCTATTACTACGTCACTGCGAACGCCAACCATCGTCCCAACCCTAACTTCAGTTCGATCACCGATATCTACAGCGGTATCAACTCTAACTACCAGGCTCTTGTGGGTACGTTCAAGCACAAGATGAATCACTACGTCGCGTTCGACATGAATTACACATGGTCGCACGCGCTGGACTTCGGCCAGAACAACACCACCGGCGCGAGCGCTACTGCGATGCTCGATCCGGCTAACATCCGGCTCGATTACGGTAACTCCAACCAGAACGTGCCCAGCCGTTTGGTGATCTACGCTGTGGGTACGTCTCCATATCACGTTCATGGGTGGCTCGGTTATCTCGTGAATGACTACCAGATCTCGCCTGACTTCCAAGTGCAGAGCGGACTACCTTACTCGCTCGGCATCAGCGGTTCGTCGTCAAAGCTTTATCTCGCGCCTGGCGAAGCTGCGCAGGGGTCGATCATCAGCACCAGTTCCTTTAACGGATCGGGCGGCGCAAATCGCATTCCGGGGTACGACCGCAATGCCTTCCAGCAGCCAAAGACCTGGGTGGTTGATCTACGGCTCTCAAAGACCATTCAGTTCCACGAACGATTTGGACTGGAGTTTCTCGCCGAAGCCTTCAACCTTGCCAATCACCAGAACGTGACCTCAGTCGGCACAACCGCCTACGCAGTCTCAACCGACAAGGTCCACGACCTGAACGAGTTCGTTCCGTACACCAGCGTCCCGTTCCAGTCGATCACCGGCACCAACAAC
>Ga0206936_1096_pt1 | contig 25868 bp, 24 predicted proteins | sample Alteio_BWOrgHeat_14_FD_152922 | JGI IMG/M metagenome (GOLD analysis project Ga0206936, IMG submission 152922) | Enriched cells from forest soil in Barre Woods Harvard Forest LTER site, Petersham, Massachusetts, United States -... | ecosystem: Environmental > Terrestrial > Soil > Temperate forest >... | reverse complement strand
ATTAAGCCCATTTAATGGATAATAAATCTCGAAGTTTCTATCCTTACATCTAAATAAACTTCAAACCTTAGCTCATCACTTTTCGGCAAAACAGGTTTTTTACCCGATTTAACAAAGATTTTCACAGATTCTTCGATTTAAGCACGTTCTATGGTCAAAACCTGTTTTGGAGGTTTTGAAAAAGATCGTGAGCTGTGGGGCAAGTATGGACGTTTTCGAAATATTTCATAAGGATTATTTTCATTATGTGCTCAAAATGGCATAAATGCAACTGACTTTCTTCAAATAGCTGCAGCTATAGATAGTAAACCCGTCGCTTTTCATCAATCCTCTGCAGCAAACCTTAGTAAAGCTGTCGCTTTATGTCAATCCTCTGCAGTTTTGAAAGTGGAGTCAACAGCTTTATGTCAATCCTCTGCAGCAAATCGAAGAAAAGCGATCGCTTCATGGCAATCCTCTGCAGCAAACCTTAATAAAGCTGTCGCTTTATGTCAATCCTCTGCAGCTTTGGAAGCATATGCGGTCGCTTTACTTCAATCCTCTGTAGCTTAGTTATGTGAAGCGGTTTTTCTATTTCAGAGGATTACAATAATCAGAAATCGGGTGACCGCTTAATTATCATCAACCCCAGCCAATGGAAATAAAGCGATTAATTAACCTGCATCTTGAGCAGTCAATCAGAATTTGACCAAAACTTTTATTGGTATGTTTGCTTTGAAAAGACTTATGTCGGATGCCTAATAATAAGTTAATCGAACCACCTCAGAAAGATGCTTCGCAAAACGTACAACCTGGCGACTATATCCGTATTCATTATCGTACCATATATATAGTACGATACTTTTTTTATCTTTTGAAACGATGGTAGCAGGACTGTCAACAATGCAGGCGCAAGGATTTCCAACTAAATCAGAAGAGACTAATTCGTTAGAGAATGAATACTGAATCTGCTCTACCAAAGCTCCTTTTAATGCAGCATCTTTCAGAAGCTGATTAACATCATCTTTGGCAACTTCTTTATTAACTGTGAGATTTAAAATTGCTAATGAAACATCAGGCGTAGGAACGCGAACGGCATTGCCTGTAAGCTTTCCGGTAAGATTAGGAAGAACCTTTGCAACTGCTTTATCGGCACCTGTTTCGGTAATTACCATGTTTAAAGCTGCCGAACGTCCACGTCTATATTTTTTATGATAATTATCAAGCAAATTCTGATCATTAGTATAAGCATGAATGGTCTCAATATGCCCCCTGGTTATTCCTAACTCCTTATCAATAACCTGAAGAATAGGTACGATAGCGTTGGTGGTGCAGGATGCTGCTGAGAAAATAGTTTCATCTTTATTAAAGTCGGTATGATTAACGCCATGAACAATATTGGGTATATCGCCTTTGCCCGGAGCTGTAAGTAAAACCTTACTTACACCTTTTGATTTAAGATGCTTTGCCAATCCTTCACGCTCACGTGTAACGCCTGTGTTATCAACCAATAACGCATCGGATATATCATATTTAGTATAATCAATATCGTCAGGATTCTTAGCCGCAATCATATATATAGTATGACCATTTACGATGAGTGCCTTGTTTTCGAAATCAACTACAACTGTTCCTGGAAAAGGACCGTGAACGGAATCATTTCTTAGCAAATCGGCACGTTTAGTAATATCTTCATCGCTATTACTTCGGGTAACAATTGCCTTTAATCTAAGTTGTTCTCCTTTTCCAGCTTGTGAAATAAGCTCGCGAGCAATCAATCTTCCAATTCGCCCGAAACCATAAAGAACAACATCTTTAGGAACTAAAACTCTTTTATCCTGCCCGATAAAACCTTTAAGTTTATCTTTAACAAAATCGGTTGCTGATTTATAATTACTCTTCTCCTTCAGCCATTCAGCACTTAATTTACCGATATCAATCCTGGAAGGAGCAAGGTTTAATTTGTAAAGTTCGTTAGCAAGTAACAAGGTATCATGAGCAAGAATTGGCTCGTTGATAATATTTTTTGCGTATAGATGCAGTTGAAGAATTTCGGTTGCAGTTCTGTCATAGAGCTGATTTCTGAACATCACCAGCTCAACAGATTTATCAAACCATAAATCTCCGATGGTATGAATAAGTTCTATAGCAGACTTTTCATGACCAATCCATTCAGTTAATTCGGCTTCGTACTTACTTAATGTTTCCGTGCCGTTTTTCTTTGCTTCTGTTGTTTCGAATATCATATTATATAAAGTTTAAAAAATTAATAATCACCTTTTAAATGCACAAAGACGCAATTTTTGTTTGCGTCTCTGAGCTTGTTTTGAACCAGAGCTTTTTTTCGCCCTGCAAAATTATGATTTATTAGTTAATTAACCAAGATAAGCTTTCAAAAGTTGACTTCTTGATTTATGTCTTAATCTTCGGATAGCCTTTTCCTTTATTTGACGAACTCGTTCTCGGGTAAGATCGAATTTCATACCTATTTCCTCCAACGTCCAGCCATGAGGCAGTCCTAATCCGAAGAATAGTTTGATAACTTCACTCTCTCTTGGGGTAAGCGTGCTTAATGACCGGTCAATTTCCTGGCGAAGTGATTCGGAGATTAAAAGATTATCAGTAGCAGGAGTATCTTCGCTTTCAAGAACATCTAACAAGCTGTTTTCCTCACCGACAACGAAGGGCGCATCAACGGATATATGCTTACCTGAAACCCTCATGGTATCCGCAATTTTATCTCTTGTAGTATCTAATGCATTTGCAATTTCATCAGCAGATGGTTCGCGCTCAAATTCCTGCTCTAACTGGGAATAAGCTTTACTTATCTTATTGATTGAACCAACCTGGTTCAAAGGCAAACGAACTATTCTTGATTGCTCGGCAAGAGATTGGAGGATAGACTGACGAATCCACCAAACTGCATAGGATATAAACTTAAATCCTCTTGTTTCATCAAATCTTTGGGCAGCTTTTATCAGACCAAGATTACCTTCGTTTATAAGATCAGGCAAACTCAAACCCTGATTCTGATACTGCTTTGCAACTGACACAACAAAGCGAAGATTAGCTTTAGTAAGCCTGTCAAGTGCCTTTTGATCGCCTTCCTTAATCTTTTTAGCGAGGACAACTTCCTCCTCTGCACTGATTAAAATCTCTTTGCCAATCTCTTGCAAATACTTCTCGAGAGAAGCACTCTCCCGATTAGTAATTGACTTTTGAATTTTTAGCTGCCTCATTTATATTTTATTTAAATTGCTTTTGAAATCGTTTTATAAACACCCTCTATCCTTAAATCCTCTACAAACTTACAACCAAAAATTACAAAAAGCAAGTAAAACGCAATATATTTACAAACCGAAGGCATAATAAGCTCTTGTTCCATTAGGATAAACACCTTCAATTAATACACCTCCTGACTTGTGATCAAGCGCATTTACAAGGTCATCCATGGTGTTTATTTGTTTTTTATCGATGACGGTAATGATAAAACCTTCACGGATTCCTGCTCCACGTAATTTTCCTGACTCAAGCTTTTCAATCTTTACACCGCCACTTATTCCGAGTTTTGATTGCTCTTCATCGGTAACAGTTGAAAACTCTGCGCCCAACAAGGAAACTATCTCTTTCTTATCTTCTTTTACAAGATCTGTCTTGTTGTTTTTATTTTTAAGAACTACGGTAATATTCTTTTCCTTGTCGCCTCTTTCAATAGTTACATTTACTTTATCACCGGGACGGAAACGGCTTACCTGCTCTTGCAATTCAGATGAAGAGTTTACTGATACTTCACCAACTTTTGTAACAACATCACCCTTTTCAATACCTGCTTCTTCGGCAGAACCGCCGGGAGTACAGCCATCAACATAAACTCCTTTAATGTTCTTAATTCCTTTTTCATCAGCTAATTTAGAGTCAATATCTCTTATATTTATTCCGATAAAGGCGCGCTGAACAGTTCCATATTCTAATAAATCACCGATAACCTTCTTCACAATATTAACAGGGATAGCGAATGCATAACCGGTATAAGAACCGGTATTTGATTCAATGGCAGAGTTAATTCCAACCAATTCTCCCTTTGTATTTACCAATGCACCGCCGCTATTTCCGGGATTTACCGCAGCATCTGTCTGAAGATAAGATTCAATCCTGTGGTCTCCGGCAAGGATGTTTATATTTCTTCCTTTGGCACTGATAATTCCTGCTGTTACGGTAGATGTCAGGTTGAAAGGATTACCCACTGCAAGAACCCATTGACCAACTTTTACATCATCCGAATTTCCATAAGATATAAAAGGTAAACCCTTTTCATCTATCTTTAACAAAGCTAAATCGGTATTCGGATCTCTGCCAATCACCTTAGCAGTATAGGTTCTCTTATCATTCAAAGTAACATTTACTTTATCGGCATCATCTATCACGTGGTTATTGGTGGCAATATATCCATCATCGGTAATTATAACTCCTGAACCGCTGCCTTCACCGGGCTGAGATTTGAGATTAGGATTACCAAACAATCCTCCCCAAGGGTCGTTGAACTGGAATGGATTATTGTAACTCTTAGCTGCATACTCTGTTTTGACATGAACTACCGCCGGAACCGTGATATCGGCAGCCTGAACAAATTCATTGGATGCTTCGGGACCAGAATTACTGAAATTTGTAAAATGTGCATTATTAGGAGCACCAACATAATGAACATATTTATCATCTTTTCCGGTATATTTGAAAATACCGGCACCTGCGAAACCTGCTACTCCTGCAATGAGGATGATAGCTACATAATTTTTAAACGACTTTAACATAATTTCTTTTCTCCTTTTAATTGTTTAACATTTAAAATTTTATTCTTCTTTATTTTCACAAAACTTATGCCACCCGATATTTGACAAAATTAAAGAAATCGAAATTGATTTTTTGTCATAAACTGTTAATAAATCTGCCAAAATAACATACATCTCAACGGAACAGGAATATCTATAGTATGTTTTTCGAGGTTAAATTTTAGTTAAAGATGATTTTTGGAAAATTAAAAAGACACCCTGAAGGTTAATTCTTATTTGACCCTTAATGAGTGATGAAAAATCATTTTTCATCACTGTAAGATGGTTTTTCATTAGTGAAAAATGACTTTTCATCACTGTAAGACGGTTTTTCATTAGTGAAAAATGACTTTTCATCACTGTAAGACGATTTTTCATTAGTGAAAAATGACTTTTCATCACTGTAAGATGGTTTTTCATTAGTGAAAAATGACTTTTCATAACTGTAAGACGGTTTTTCATTAGTGAAAAATGACTTTTCATTAGTGAAAACCCATTCGCTATCTCTTAAAAAGGGAAAAACAGGTACTAATAAGTAAGGACTGGGTATTTTGCGTAAATAAAAAGAAATATGAGTTTAATAACCATTAGAATGCAAAGAGAGAAGTTTGTGAAAGATTAACAATTATTCGATAACAAACTTCCCGTTACTCAGCACTTCCGTTTTGTTTTGAATCAATCTATAAAAATACATCCCCGAAGGCAAGTTATCTCGGTTCAGAGTTATTTGTTTATTGTTTCCAATGGAAACACTTTTAATCTCTTGCCCCACTATATCATAAATTTTCAGCTCGGCATTGTGGAGATTATTTTCATTTATAAGTATGGTGCAGGAGTTATTAAATGGGTTTGGATAAAGAGAAATAACATTGTTTTGTTTCGTTGAAATGATTGGGATACCTGCCACAACCGGGGACATAATATTAATGGTATCCGCATTATGAATGGTATCGCAATAGGTGCTCTGACATCCGGCTGAATCATGGATGGTAAGGCAAACAAGATAATTTCCGATAGATGAATAAGCATGTGTCGGATATTGACTTGTAGAAGTATTTCCATCGCCAAAATCCCATAAATAAGTGACAGGTTGGATGCCTGTGGAGAGATTTACAAGCTTATAAGTATGAGAATCGAGAGGATAGGGATAGGCAGCAAAATAAGCAAAGCAGGAAGTATCTAAACCAAGCTCAAACAGGTTATTATAAGTTGGATTTGCACCGTTGGTAATATCGAAAGCTAATAGTTGAGCATAGGTATGATTGAAAATATCATAACTGAAAATAATCCCCGTACTATCACCAAATGCACTTTGAGAAGTCATTCCATATAATTTACCATTCCTTGATTGGATAAGGCTTCCTAAAGGATAAGTTCCCTCCATTGGGAATTGATAATGGAAAGAGTGTTCGACAATAATTGAATTATCAGAAGGATTTAATTTGAACAAAGACCCATGCCCCTGGTTGCCACCGAATTGTGATAAACCATATAGATTTCCATCATTGGCTTGGATGAGATTTCCGAAAGGATTCCCTCCTACGGTTAAATTAAAGGTATATACTTGTGTCCAGATATTATTAATAATGTCATAACTGAAAATTGAACCTACATTAAAATTGCTTCCTTTACAAGTCATACCATAAAGTTTTCCATTTGATGCCTGAACTACGCTTCCCCAGCCGTAACCTAAAGGGGTAATGCTGAAATCCAACAATGAATGAATAGCACCTGTTGAGATATTAAATCTGTATAGCTGACCGAAATCACCGAACCCATGCCCCGAAGTTACTCCGTAAAGATAACCATCGGCACCTTGAATCAAAGCACTGCTTGGAACTCCGGCTATAGAATCGAATTTATCCAACACATGAACAGAATCGCCACTAATATTATAAATGAAAACTGTACCTGAATTATTAGCTCCTCCAAATTGAGTTGTTCCATAGAGGTTGCCATCATTTGCAAGGAGAAAGCTGCTCGTTGGATAGGAGCCATGAGAAATACCATCGAAACTATATAAGGAGTTATAAGCATTATTAGCGGGGTTGACACTGAATATTGAACCTTTACCATTTGAACCACCGAACTCAGTCATACCATAGAGTAATCCATTACCTGCTTCAACCAATGTTCCGTAAGGAGAAACGCCTTCAGCTCCTCCATAAAAATCAAAAAGATCATTATAGCTATTGCCTAATGTGTCGAAATTAAAGATGACGCCGCTGTTATATGCTCCTCCAAGAGAGGTCATGCCATAAAACTTTTGACCAACATATATAATGCTTCCTTGAGAATAATTCCCTGTTGCACTTTGGAACTGATGTATTATTGCCACACTATCTATAGATGGATAAAAACTAAAGATAACTCCTGAACTATCTCCGACGCCTTCAACACCATGAAAAGTCATACCATACATAGTTCCGGTACTTGTTTGATGCAGACTCCCGAAAGGATTGCCCAGATGATAAATGTAAAAACTAAACCTTGAAAGAAAAGTAAAATTAACCGGATTAAGGCTATAAATACTGCCATCAGTGTGATTTGATAAAAATCCTTGAGTCATACCATAGAGTAGACCATCAATACCCTGAATAAGACTTCCATAAGGATATAGACCATCAATACCTGTGAAATCATATATCTTTGTAAAAGTATTGGAAGAAGTATCATAATTAAAGATAGTTCCCCAACCATGCGCTCCGTTATTTCTACAAACACCGTAAAGTTTTCCATTCGGTAATTCAATCAGACTGCTATGTGGCTGACCACCGCTTCCTGTGACTAAGGTATCTAAGTACTTTACTACTATTAAAGTATCTAGTGCTATATTAAAACTAAAAAGCGTTCCTACACTATCAAAAACACCAGCGCCGCCACCTGATGTCAAACCATAAAGAAGACCGTTGCTTGCCTGAAGAAGGTTTCCATAAGGATATTCTCCATCACCGGGTTTTAAATCCCATAAATCAGCATAAATATTAGTTGTGTAATCAAAACTGAATATAACACCATAATTATTAGTGCCTCCTGAGTTTGTCATTCCATATAATTTCCCATTTGAGGCTTGAATCAGGGAACCATAAGGGTAACCTCCTGAATTAGGTTTAAAATGATGTAATGATGTAACAGTGTTTGTTGCTGTATCAAAACTAAAGATAACTCCTGCGTTATATGCTCCACCATTTGAAGTCATTCCATAAAGTTTTCCATTGCTTGCCAGCAAAAGATCTCCATAAGGAGTATTCCCTTTAGGAGAACCGAAATCGTGGATGTTACTCATCCCTGTTCCATCGGCATTGATATGAAATATTGTTCCGGTACTATCACCACCACCGCGAGTAGTCATACCCCAAAGTTGAGGATTGGTTTGTGCTGATATATTGACAATTGAAAAGAGAACAAAAATTATCAATAGATAAATCCTAAGTTTAGCAAAGTATTGATTTAATTTCATAATAGTATATTTTTAGACGCTGTAAATTTAACATTATTATTTAGAATAAAAAAAAGAGGCTGGTAAATAATTACCAGCCTCTTTTGCTTATTCTTTGCTTTCTTCCTTTTTCTTTTTTGCTTTAGGAGGTTTTACCACAACAATTTTAATAACGCTGTTATCCTTATCATCTTTATTCAGCGTAATTTCCAAAGTGTCACCCTCAATCATCTGCCCTTTAATAATTTCTTCAGCTAACGGATCTTCCAGATACTTCTGAATAGCACGTTTCAAAGGTCTAGCTCCAAAGTTAACATCAAAACCTTTATCGGCAATAAAATCTTTTGCTTCGTCAGTAAGTTTTAATTTATAACCAAGATCAGAGATTCTCTTATACAAATGAACTAATTCGAGGTCAATGATTTTACTGATATCTGCTTTGTCAAGGGAATTAAATATAACTACATCATCAATCCTATTCAGGAATTCAGGAGAGAATGATTTCTTTAAAGCACCTTCTATCACGCTTCTTGCATTATCATCGCTTCTTGATTGCTTAGCACCTGTATTAAAACCAACCCCAGAACCAAAATCTTTCAACTGACGAGAACCAATGTTTGAAGTCATGATAACAATAGTGTTTTTAAAATCAACCTTACGACCTAAACTATCTGTTAACTGACCATCATCTAAGACCTGCAATAAAATATTAAACACATCAGGGTGTGCTTTTTCAATTTCATCCAACAATACAACTGAATATGGTTTGCGTCTTACTTTTTCAGTTAACTGACCACCTTCTTCATAACCAACATATCCGGGAGGAGCGCCAACAAGGCGAGAGATAGCAAATTTTTCCATGTATTCACTCATGTCAATTCTTATCAAGGCATCTTCGCTATCGAATAAGTATTTTGCAATAACTTTAGCCAGTTCAGTTTTACCAACACCTGTAGGACCTAAGAAAATAAAAGTTCCGATTGGCTTATTGGGGTCTTTCAATCCTGCTCTGTTTCTTTGAATTGCTTTAACAACTTTTTTAATTGCTTCTTCCTGTCCTATAACTTTTCCTTGAATTAACTCGGGCATCTTCACTAATCTTGTGATTTCTGTCTGAGCGATTCTGTTAACAGGAATTCCAGTCATCATAGAAACTACTTCTGCAACATTTTCTTCTGCAACAGTAAACTTTTGGCTCTTAGTTTCTTCTTCCCATGATTTCTTCGCAATCTCTAACTGCTCTAATAATTGTTTTTCGGTATCTCTTAATCTCGCTGCTTCCTCATATTTCTGACTTCTTACAACTTTATTCTTTTCAACTTTTATATCAGCAATCTTACCCTCAATTTCAATGATATTTGAAGGAACATGGATATTTGAAATATGAACTCTTGAACCGGATTCATCCAAAGCATCAATTGCTTTGTCAGGAAGATACCTGTCAGTAATATATCTTGCAGTAAGATTTACACAAGCTTTAATTGCTTCCGGAGTATAAGTTACATTGTGATGCTCCTCATACTTTTCTTTAATATTATTCAATATTTCAATCGTTTCATCAATTGAAGTTGGGTCAACCAACACCTTTTGGAAACGTCTGTCTAATGCGCCATCCTTTTCAATATACTGACGATATTCATCTAAAGTTGTTGCACCAATACATTGAATATCTCCTCTTGCCAACGCAGGTTTAAACATGTTAGAAGCATCCAGAGAACCCGAAGCACCACCTGCACCAATTATTGTATGAATCTCATCAATAAATAAAATAACATCAGGAGATTTCTCCAGTTCATTCATCACAGCTTTCATTCGTTCTTCAAACTGACCACGGTATTTTGTTCCAGCAACCAATGAAGCTAAATCAAGGGTAACAATTCTCTTATTAAATAAAACTCTTGAAACTTTCCTTTGAACAATCCTCAAAGCCAATCCTTCGGCAATTGCAGATTTACCAACACCTGGTTCTCCAATTAAAATCGGATTATTTTTTTTCCTGCGACTTAGTATTTGAGAAACTCTTTCAATTTCTTTCTCTCTTCCAACAATCGGGTCTAATTTTCCTTCTTCGGCAGCTTTTGTTAAATCTCTGCCAAAATTGTCAAGAACAGGCGTTTTTGATTTTGGGTCAGAGGTTTTCTTAGTTGTCCCGAAACTTCCTCCGCCTTCATCTCCTTTTTCATAAGGGTCATCATCAGAAGGATTTTGAGTAGCTTCTGATTTTATGTCAGGATTCTGAGTTTCAATTTCTTCCTTGATAATATCATAAGTAACTCCAAGTTTATTCAGAATCTGAGCAGCTACGTTATCATCATCTTTCAAAATAGATAATAATAAATGCTCGGTTCCAATAATTTCGCTTTTAAACAGCTTAGCTTCCAAGAATGTAATCTTCAAAGCCTTCTCAGCTTGCTTGGTCAGAGGGATATTATTAAGATTAGTAGTGGTGCTCTTCGTTCCTTTTATTGAATTCTCCACAGTTTTCCTTAATTCAATCAAATCAACTTCCATTTCCTTTAAAATCTTAATTGCCAATCCTTCGCCTTCCCTTATCAGTCCTAATAACAAATGTTCGGTGCCGATAAAATCATGACCCAAACGCAACGCTTCTTCACGACTGAATGTGATAACGTCTTTTACTCTCGGTGAAAATTTTGCTTCCATTATATATGTATTAATATGTGCTTACTTCTTCAATTAATATGCCAATACAAAGATACTGACAATTTTGTTACTTGGCAAACTTACGTAAAAATAAATTGAAAGGTGTCAATTGTTAGTAAATTTATTAACTTAAAAATGTTTGAATTTAATGTTTTTAGTCAAATAGTCATAAGTCATCACTTCCTTTTGTAGGGTAATTGGTTACAGATTTCATCAATTAAATCGGTTCCAAGCTGCTCTGATGAATAAGAATAGGTGTTATCCGAAATATACCTTGTTCCTTGCCATAAAAGTTTCCCATCTATACTATTATATATAGAGGCATTTATTTCAACCGTAGTCCGATAGACATAATATCCCGAATAATACATATTTGTCGGAGGCATATAGGTCATAACAGGTTTATATCTATGAATAGTATCTGCCAAAATTGCATCTGTGCCCAAAATCTTCCCCAATTCCGTTTTATCTTTATAAAATAAACTATCGTAACCGATGCCCTCATTATCCAGCAAAATATTCGTTTTACTGATATCCTGAAAAATCACCGTTAACTTGCTCATTTTCTTCTCCAATATGTTTTGGAACTGGTTTTGGAAGAAATATCCCTCTTTTTTCTCATAATCAACCTCTTTTTCGTTCAATGTATCTCTATCATCAATAATAACTTTGCTTGGTAAGATGGATACGGTTCGATGGGTGGATAAAATTTGTTTCTGTTCGGGGGTCAGATAAAATGATGATTTGCATCCGATTACAAATAAGAGTGAAAATAATAAGCCCAAAAACTTTTTAATCCTCATAAATTCGATTGTAGATGCAAAATTAAGCAATTTAAAATCGGTTTTTACCTGTTAATCATCCGAAATCATTGATTTTACAGTAAAGAAATAGGATTATTTGTACCAGGAAATAAAAAAATCCACGTGGAAAAAGTCGTTTTGTATGTGTTTTTAAGGCTTCGTTGTTTGTTTTTAAGGCTTCGATGTTCGTTTTTGGGGCTTCGATGTTCGTTTTTTGCACCTCGATATTCGTTTTTAGAGCTTCGATGTTCGTTTTTTTGACCTCTATGTTTGTTTAATTGAGCTAGATATAAAGACAAATCAGAGTGATATCCAGATAAAAACACCAATTATCCATTTATTTAAAATATATTTACCGCTCATTCGTCTAAACATTCAGATGGATGAACTGATTACCATAAATGCACTTATGACAGCCGAAAAAAACGCCAAGATTAAAGATATTTTTCTCGAAGAACGCAAGCGTTTGGCTGGATTTATCAGAAATAAAGTGGCTAATGCCGAGGATGCAGAAGATATTTTGCAGGATACCTTTTATGAGCTATCTGATAGTTTCAGCATCTTGGAACCGATTGAAAAAGTTGCATCATGGCTTTATAAAGTTGCTTCGAATAAGATTATAGATTTATATCGAAAGAAGAAAACGGAGTCTTTGGAAACGATAAATCAGTCGGTTTTTAAGGATTTTAATGAAGATGGGGGTGGAGATGATGAGGAATTATTCCTGATTCCGTACGTAATTCAGGATGATAATTACACACGTTCTTTGATTTGGGCGGAGATTGAAAACGCTTTAGAAGATTTACCTGCAGAGCAACGAGATGTTTTTGTGATGCATGAGCTGGAAGATAAAAGTTTCAAAGAAATGGCTGCGTTGACGGGAGAATCCATCAATACTTTGATATCGAGAAAACGATATGCAGTGCTTTATCTGAGAGAGCGCTTGCAGGATTTATACAATGAATTATTAAACAATTAAAAAATAAATAAAATGAAAAAATGGTGGTTAATGAAAGCAGTGAAAATTGTAATTTTCGTTGCATTGGCAGTGTTGGTATTCGGTTTCGTGCTAATGAAATTGTGGAATGCCCTGATTCCTGAAATTTTTAATGCGCACGAAATAACATTTATCCAAGGAATCGGATTATTCGTGCTGGCAAAGTTATTATTTGGTGGTTTCGGACACCGATGGGGCGGAAGACCCGGCTGGAAAGGTCATTGGAAGTATCGCATGGAACAAAAATATGCAAACATGACCCCTGAACAACGGGAAGCATTCAAAGCACATTGGAAGAATCGTTGTGGCTGGAATTGGGATGAAGAAGTCAAATCGGAGGAAGTAAAAGCGTAAAAAGTGTTTTAGGTTATTTAGGTTGAATCCCCGATAATTAACTTTGTCGGGGATTTTTTATGCAAATATGAGGATTTTTGATAAAAAAATGTTAGATTTGCAGCCTTGAATATCCTTTTTAATTGTTTTATACCATTGACCGTCTTTATATCATGAAATTGAATTTTACGCAAAAAGCTTATTTGTCCGGAACATTGTTTTATTTGGTGCTGATTACTGCGTTATTATCTGTTTTTCAGCCATCTGATTCAGCGAGAAATTCAATTTCGAAAGGTAACAAAATAAATAATGTTATTATTCAGGATAATCAATATGTTTCAGATAGTCAACAAAAATCCATTAATGAAGCAATCATTCCCTTTTCAACATCTGCTGATGAAGTTGATTTCATTAAGTTGAATCAAAAGGAAAGAAAGACCCTCACTAAGTTGTAATTCGTTAAGGATTATTTCATTTCAACAATTTTTCAACAAAATTACTTTTATCATTTCGTGGTATCTCTAATTTTGCTAATATTGCAGCATTGAGATTATCCATTAAAAACCCCTGATTTTTTATGCCATCAAATACAAAATATATTTTCGTAACAGGCGGTGTTACGTCTTCTCTTGGTAAGGGAATCATTTCCGCATCCTTAGCCAAACTCCTTCAATCACGTGGATATGCGGTAACCATTCAAAAGCTAGACCCTTATATCAATGTTGACCCCGGAACATTAAATCCTTATGAACATGGAGAATGTTATGTAACCAATGATGGCGCAGAAACAGATTTGGATTTAGGGCATTATGAGCGTTTCCTTAATGTTCCAACATCTCAAGCGAATAATATTACTACTGGTAGAATCTATCAAACTGTAATCAATAAAGAGCGTGATGGAGATTATCTTGGCAAGACTGTTCAGGTAATTCCGCACATTACTGATGAAATTAAAAGAAGAATAAAACTACTTGGAGAAACAGGAGATTTCGAAATTGTAATCACTGAAATCGGTGGAACAGTGGGTGATATTGAATCCCTTCCATACATCGAAGCTGTTCGCCAGATGAAATGGGAAATGGGTTCAGATTGCATGGTTATCCATCTTACTTTGATTCCTTATCTGAGTGCTGCCGGAGAATTGAAAACTAAACCAACTCAGCACTCGGTGAAGACTTTGCTTGAATATGGAGTGCAGCCCGATGTATTGGTTTGTCGAACGGAGCATCATTTATCAAAAGATATTCGCCGAAAGATTGCTTTGTTTTGCAATGTTCAAGTTAATGCTGTTATCGAATCCATTGATGCTTCCACGATTTACGATGTGCCATTGCTTATGATGAAGGAGCAATTAGATAAAGTTGTGTTATCAAAATTAAAACTTTCTAATCGACATGACCCCGATATGGAGCATTGGAAAGCTTTTTTAGGTAAAATGAAAAATCCAACTTCGGAAATCCGAATTGGTTTGGTGGGCAAGTATATCGAGTTGAAAGATGCTTATAAATCCATTGCGGAAGCTATTATCCATGCAGGTGTTTCAAATGAATGTCGTGTAAATGTCGAGTGGATACATTCCGAAAAGGTTACCAAAGAAAATGTTCAAGACCTGATGAAAAATCTAAAAGGGATCATCGTAGCACCCGGTTTTGGTGACAGAGGTATTGAGGGTAAGATAACCGCAATTCAATATGCCAGAGAAAACAAAATTCCTTTCCTCGGCATTTGTCTCGGAATGCAATGTGCTGTTATTGAATTTGCACGCAATGTTTTAGGATGGAAAGATGCTCATTCTACCGAAATGAATCCTAATACCAAGCATCCTGTCATTGATTTTATGGAAGAACAAAAGAAAATCACTGCTAAGGGCGGTACTATGAGATTAGGGTTGTATGCTTGCAAAATCTCAAAAGGCACTAAAGCCTTGCAAATTTATGGAAAATCAAATATAACGGAGCGCCATCGCCATCGTTATGAGTTCAATAATAAATACTTGAACCAGTTCTCAGCAAATGGAATGATGCATTCAGGTGTAAATCCGGTCAATGAACTTGTCGAAATGATTGAGTTACGAGACCATCCATGGTTTATCGGCGTTCAGTTCCATCCCGAATATAAAAGCACTGTTGTCAATCCCCACCCTCTTTTCGTGAAGTTTGTAAAGGCGGCTATGGAACATTCGAAATAGAATTGGAAAAACTGTATACTATTTTAGATTAAAATAGGGTCCTTATACGTTTTATAATTATGAAAGTCTTCAAAAATGTATTTTCACTACTTTTATAATTATAAAAGTCTTCAAAAATGTATTTTCCTATACTTTTATAATTATAAAAGTCTCCAAAAATGTATTTTCTACTACTTTGCTAATTAGGAAAGTTAAAAGTATTCAATTTCTCCCTCTTTACAATCTGAAATCTCCCTTTTGGATTAGACATCTTCTCTATCTTTAAACCTCAGACCTTAAACTTTAAACTAATTCCCTATCTTTGCGCCCTCAAAAAAAGATAGAAATACATTAAATGGATAAAAATACACTCATCGGATTAGGATTAATAGCACTCATAGTTATTGGTTTTGGAATATATATGCGCCCTTCGCAAGAGGAGCAATTGGCAAATCAAAGATATCAGGACTCATTATTTAAAGTTGAAATGGCAAAGCATACTGCTGATTCTATTGCCTACATGAAGAGAGATTCATCTAAAACTGCCACCGTTGCTATTGGAAAAGATACCACCACTGCAATAAGTGATTCAGCCAAAAAAGCTATCAATATTCAGCAATTTGGTTCTTTTGCCGATGCAGGTGCCGGTACTAATGAATTTGTTACTCTTGAAAATGATTTGGTTAAATTGATTATCTCAACAAAAGGCGGCAAAGTTTTTTCTGCGCAATTGAAGAAATATCAGACTTATGATTCGCTTCCTTTGATGCTCTTCCAAGGAGATTCTACTATTTTTGGTTTAGAATTACCAACCAACGAAAACAGGGTCGTTAAAACTAATGATTTGTATTTTGTTCCTTCCTCAAAAGAGGAATATGCAAGCGGTTCGCATCCTGCCTCTATCTCTATGCGATTGAATGCCGGAAAAGATAAATATGTTGAATATATCTATACCCTTGACCCTAATTCTTATGTGGCAGGATTTAAGTTGAATACCGTCGGGATGAATAAAATTATTCCTGACAACACAAGTAGTTTCGATATGGAATGGCAGATGAATCTTCCGCGAGTAGAGAAAAACATGGTTGCCGAAAGAGCTGCTACCACAATGTATTTTAAGTATATGGATGATGAAGTGGATTGGCTTTCGGAAACCAAAGATGATTCAAAACCATTGGTTACAAAAGTTAATTGGGTGGCAATGAAACAACAATATTTTACCTCTGTACTTATTTCGGAGTCAGGTTTTGATAGAGCAACCGTGACGACCAGAACAGATAAAACGTCCGATAAGAATGTGAGGAACATGACTAGTGTATTTACACTGCCGTTTAATCATATTGAGAACCAGAGTTATGCGATGCGGTTTTATTTTGGACCGAATCATTATCAGACATTGAAGAAAGTTAAGACAATTGATAACAGAGATTTATTGTTAGAGAAGCAAATTCCGCTTGGCTGGGGTATATTTGGATGGGTGAACCGATATTTTGTGATTATATTCTTCAACTTCCTAAGTGGATTTAACTGGAATTATGGCATCATTATCCTTATCATGACCATAGTTATAAAGGTTTTATTATTGCCACTAACTTTCAAATCCTTCAAATCTCAGGCAAAGATGAAAGTATTAAAACCTGAGGTAGAAGAACTCAATGCAAAGTTTAAAGATGAACCTTTAGAGAAACAAAAAGCAACGATGGCACTTTACAAGAAAGCAGGAGTAAACCCTATGGGAGGTTGCATACCAATGCTCCTTCAAATGCCGATTCTGATTGCTATGTTTCGCTTTTTCCCGGCATCCATCGAATTAAGACAACAGCATTTCCTTTGGGCTACTGATTTATCAACTTATGATTCAATCTATAATTTTGGATTCAGTGTTCCGATGTATGGTGACCATATAAGTCTCTTTACTTTATTAATGACTATATCAACGCTTCTTTATACTCGAATGACAATGCAGTTCACCGCTCAAAGCAGCCAGATGAAATGGATGAGTTACCTGATGCCGATTGTTTTCTTAGGTGTATTTAATAACTACTCAGCAGGATTGAGCTACTATTATTTCCTTGCAAACATGTTTACTTTTGGTCAGCAATATCTTTTCAAATTATTTATTGATGAAAAAAAGATTCACCTTCAGATCCAGGAAAACAAGAAGAAACCAACAAAAGCGAAATCTTCTTTTCAACAACGATTGGAAGAAGCAGCTAAATCAAGAGGCTACAAACCACCAAGGAAATAACAGGGAATTAATCCTTTTTAAAAAGGGTTCTAAAAACATGATCCCAAAAAGTAGTACTCACTCCAAAACCATTTTGCGAGTCTTTGAAATGATGAATCATGTGATGGTTTTTTATAGATAACCAGAATTTACTTTTGAAATTGAAATGATGAAGAGCATAATGCATCTCATCATATATCAGGTAACCGGCAATAAAGCCTGCGAAAAAAGGGCAAGTGCTAACTTTTCCAACGGTGAAATAAAAAATAAAATAAAAAATCAATGCCAGAGGAACACTTAAAGGAGGGGGCATAATCAAACGTTTTGAATCACTTGGATAGTCATGGTGAACCCCATGAATAAGAAAGTGTAATCGTTTGCCGAAATCAGTTTTTGGTTGATAATGAAAAATAAAACGATGTAAGAAGTATTCTGATAATGACCATGTAAAGACGCCACAAATAAATAACCCAATAATTCTTAATAGAGAAAGATTAAATGTAAAAAAAGAAAGATAAAGAAAAAACAAGATTACTGGTATGAAGACAAATACAGGAACCAAAAAGTGATACCTTGAACATTTATCAAAGAAATCATTTTTGAATATCCTTACCGACTCATCTTTGTTGGAAATAAACTGTTTTGCCATTCAACTGTTATGTAATGATTAATAAAAGATTATTTTTTCGGGATGCAAATATCCGAATTTTTTTTGAATTATGTAGTATCTAAACCCCTTCCGCCTTTGTAAAAACTTAAAAATGAAAGTACTTTAAGGTATTTATTTAGGTTTGTTAGGAGCAGTTTTAGCTTTATTAGCAGCTGCCTTCGTCTTTGGTTTGTCACTGGCATCTTTTCCTGCTCCAACAATCTTTGTAGCATCGTCAATATCTTTCTGATAAGCATCCATTGTATTGGTCATATCCGAATTCCATTGCTGGAGTTTTGCTTTTGAATTTGTTAAATAGGTTTTAAAGTTCTCAATAGGTGCTTTAACCTCTTTATCTGTTGTTTTATTAGTATCTACTTTTGCCACCCATGTATTGAAAGCAGTTGTGCTATCGGCAAAGGATTTCTGGAAAGCATCATAATCTTTATATGTATTAGCCAATGCCGTAGTATTTGCATCACTGCTGGCTTTGATATCTTTCATTTTATCCTGGTTTGATTTATTTATCTTTTTATTTATCTTTTTATAACCGGCAGCCATCTTTTCCTTATTTGCTTTCAAAGTATCTCCGAAAGTTGTTAAATCCGAAGATAATAACCCCCAATCAGTTTTCAACTGACTGAAATCTTCTTTCATCTTCTGACTCATTTTCGATTTGCAGGAAAATAATCCTAAGCTTGTTAACACAACTAACGCAACAATAATTCTATTTTTCATTTTATTAAATTTTATGTCCGGTAAAAGTAGTTAATAATTAATTCAAATAATTTAATCAATATCTGAATTTATGAACAATGAAAAGTGAATAGAAATATGGATAGCTTTTCTTTCAGATTTCTATTGTCATTCCATCATAAGCGCAAGAAATATAGTCAGGCAATTCTTTATTTATCTTTTCATGCAACCCCAATTGATGGCTGATATGAATCAAATATGCCTTCTCAGGTTTCATCTCATCAAGCATTTCAACAGCTTCGTCACGGGTAAAATGAGAGATATGTTTCTCCAGTCGAAGTGCATTTATCACAATAATCTTAGAACCTTTTATCTTCTTTTTTTCTTCAGGAGCTATGTAATTTGCATCAGTAATATATGTAAAATCTCCAATTCTGAATCCTAAAACCGGCAATTTATAATGCAAAACTTCTATCGGATGGAACATTATGCCCTCAACTTCAAAAGGAATATCATGTGAAATGGTATGCAACTCAACTTCCGGAATTCCGGGATAATTAATGCCCGAAAAGACATAAGCAAATTCCCTTTTCAGATGTTCCTGAACATGAGTAGTGGCATAAATCGGTATTTTTTTCTGTTGTTTATAATTAAATGCACGTATATCATCCAAACCAGCCACATGGTCTTTATGTTCATGTGTTAAGATGATTGCATCCAATCTTTGAACATTTAATCGCAACATCTGCTGCCTGAAATCAGGTCCGGTATCAATAACAATTACTTTTCCATGATGCTCAATCATTATAGAAGTTCTCAATCGCTTATCTTTTGGATTAGATGATTGGCAAACCTCACAATCGCAAGCAATTACTGGCACGCCCTGTGAAGTTCCACTACCAAGAATGGTTATCTTCAAAGTTTAATCTCCTTCTGGCTAACTTCGTGATAAAATGCCGACATCTTATCATCCAAAAGCTGCATATTGAATTCCAGAACTCCAGCAATCTCGACCAGAATATTTATCTTATTATCCATCGAAGCAAACTTATTTACCACAATAACCTTATTGTTTTCGAGCAGGCAATACCCCGATTTGAAATTCCCTTTCTCGTATCTTAACAAAAAACCTCCTTGTTCAAACAGGTTTTCGAGCTTTGTTAAATATTGTTTTGTATAATGTATCATATCCTTATTATAAGGCTACAAAATTAAGGATAATATCATTAACCATCTTAGAAAGTTCAATTAAACTATTGCTGAATGTTCAATTTATGCCATTGCAAAATCAATTATTGCTATAGCAAAGACCATGTTTGCCATAGCAAAAACCATCTTTTCCACAGCAAAGACCATGTTTGCCATAGCAAAGATCATCTTTTCCACAGCAAAGACTATCTTTTCTATGGCAAAAGACATTTTTGCTACAGCAAATATCATCTTTGCCATAGCATAGATCATTTTTGCTATGAATAAAAATCACTTAGGAACACGAATTATGCATTAAATTTGAACTCATATACCTACAAATAGATTATTTTTCATAGTTTTGCGCCCTTATAATTTTCTAGAATTTAATTTTATAATTCCCAAATTGAAATTAGCAGTCCCCAAAGAAACCAAAGAAAAAGAAAACAGGGTAGCCCTCACGCCCGATGTTGTTAAAAGCCTTGTTAATGCAGGTTTTGAATGTTTGATAGAGAAAAGTGCAGGTCTAAATTCCTATTTTTCTGATGATGCTTATGCAAACGCAGGGGCAACTATCATTCCTGATTCAAAAACACTTTATGGTCAGGCTGATGTCGTTTTAAAGGTTAATGCTCCTTCTTCTGCGGAGATTTCGATGATGAAATCCGATGCCATACTTATATCTTATATGTGGGCAACTGTAAATCCCGATTTGGTTAAGGCTTTGGTTGATAAAGGGATTTCAGGGTTTTCGATGGATGCCATTCCTCGAATTTCTCGTGCTCAGAAGATGGATGCTTTGAGTTCACAAAGTAATCTGGCAGGATATAAAACAGTAATTATGGCTGCCGATACCATTGGAAAAATTTTCCCTTTGATGATGACTGCTGCAGGGACAATTAAACCTGTTAAAGTAGTGATAATGGGTGCCGGAGTTGCAGGATTACAAGCAGTAGCAACCGCAAAAAGATTAGGAGCAATTGTTGAAGTATCCGATATCCGACCCGAAACAAAAGAGCAAGTTGAATCATTAGGAGGGAAATTTATTGAATTAAAAGGCGATGATTCGATAAAAACTGAAGGTGGCTATGTAAAATCAGTAAGCGAAGATTTCCTTAAAAAGCAGCAAGAATTATTATTCAAACATATTTCCGATGCAGATATTGTAATTACAACTGCATTAATTCCAGGGAAGAAAGCCCCTGTTTTGGTTACTGAGGATATGGTAAAATCAATGCGCTTCGGGTCCGTAATAGTTGATATGGCTGTTGAACAAGGAGGAAATTGTCCTTTGAGTGAGTTGAATAAAACGGTAATTAAACATGGAGTTACGATAATTGGAGAATCAAACCTTCCAAGCTTACTACCAATGAATGCAAGCGAATTATATGCAAGGAATATTCAGGCATTTCTGCTGCATCTTGCCACAAAAGATGGTTTTAAATGGGAGATGGAAGAAGAAATTACAAAAGGCTCATTAATTGCACACAAGGGTGAAATTGTCCATCCATCACTTGCAAAACCAATCACAGCTTAATTTTTAATATAGAGAAATCAAAATACTATTATGGAAGATGTTATAAGTTATTTGGGTCAGCACATGGATAAGATATTTATATTAATCCTGTCAATTTTTGTTGGGATAGAGGTTATTGGGAAAGTCCCATCTGTTCTTCATACGCCTTTAATGTCCGGTGCAAATGCTATACATGGAGTTGTTATTGTTGGAGCGATAATAGTTATGCTCGAAGCAGATTCAAATAATACAATGGCTTTAATTTTAGGATTCATTGCCGTGATATTAGGAACACTCAATGTTGTCGGTGGATTTGTGGTTACAGATAGGATGCTCGAGTTATTTAAAAAGAAGCCAAAGAAATAAATCATGGAAGGACATTTACTCAATATAATTTATCTCATCGCATCGGTTCTTTTTGTTATCGGATTAAAAATGCTTTCACATCCTGAAACTGCACGTCGGGGAAATCTCTGGGCTGCTTTAGGTATGTTAATGGCAATTGCCGGAACAATTGTTTTACATCATCATACCTCATTGGAACCCATTAAAATCGGACTTATCGTTGGAGGAATTGTTATCGGAACCATTATCGGAGCAGTTGCAGCCCGTAAAGTCAAGATGACTAAAATGCCTGAAATGGTTTCCTTATTCAATGGAATGGGTGGTGCATGCGCAGGGTTAATCTCCTTGATTGAATTTTCTCATTTAACTGAAGCTGGCGGAACTCCTACAACAAAAACCGTTTTCACAATAGTTTCAGGTTTGATAATCGGTAGCGTTTCTTTCTCTGGCAGCATGATTGCATTTGCAAAACTTAATGGAACTTTGAGTAAGTCTGTTCGTCTTCCGAATTACAATCTCATCAATAATATATGGTTATTGGCAACTGCATCCCTTGCAGGATACATTGTTTTCAGCGGTACCATGAACATCATGTTTATCTATGGCGTGTTTGCAATGGCATTGATTTATGGAGTTCTTTTCGTTGTTCCTATTGGTGGCGCCGATATGCCTGTTGTAATCTCGTTACTCAATTCATTCACTGGCGTTGCTGCGGCTTTCGGAGGATTTCTTTATCATAACCAAGTGATGCTTACTGGTGGAATATTAGTTGGTTCGGCTGGTACATTATTAACAATTGTTATGTGTAAAGCCATGAATCGTCCATTGTTTAATGTCATCTTCGGGGCATTTGGTGAAGGTGCTGCTACCACTGGTGGAAGTTCAACAATGAAGGGTTCAATAAAAGATATTTCAATCAGCGATTTGGCCGTATTAATGAATTATTCAAAGCGGGTTATTATCGTTCCCGGATATGGATTGGCGGTGGCTCAGGCGCAACATGTTATCCATGAATTAGAAACTTTATTAGAGGAAAGAGGAGTGGAGGTTAAATACGCCATCCACCCTGTTGCCGGTCGGATGCCTGGTCACATGAATGTTCTTTTGGCTGAGTCAAATGTTCCGTATGAAAAACTGGTGGAAATGGAGGAAATAAATCCTGAGTTTCCAAATACGGATGTGGTTTTAGTTGTTGGCGCCAATGATGTTGTAAACCCTGCTGCACATAACAATCCATCAAGCCCGATATATGGAATGCCGATTCTGGATGTTGAAAATGCACAGCATATCATCGTAAACAAACGTAGCATGAATGCGGGCTATGCCGGTATCGAAAACGAACTTTTCTATAATCCAAAAACAAGCATGCTGTTTGGCGATGCAAAGGTTGCGCTCACAAAACTGGTTGCCGAATTAAAGACTCTTTAGAGTTAACTAATAATTCACATTACAAGTACAAAGAGAAAGCCCTCCGATTACTCAGAGGGCTTATCTTAAAATTTAAAAAAGTATGAAAAAGAAATTCTTTTACGCTTCGTTTATCGTGAAAGTTATATCACCTGCAGTTGTTAAACTTGCATTCATGGTCATGATATATTTGAATGCGATATCTCCCAACAGCGTTGGATTTTGATCGGTTACTGTAGCTCCGGGAGCAATTGAATACCATACCAAAACTGTTGATGTTGCTGATAAAGCCATGCCTACAAGTATTGGAACCAACAGGTTATTTGTCAATGTAAATGTTTCGCCGGCTTTAAATAAATGAATGCAGATTTTCTTTTTAGCTTTAGCAGGAACAAACACATCATGGGTTATTGCTTTCGATGCTTTGTAAATCAATTCCATTGGAAAATAAGCCAAAACACCTGTTGGAGTAAGAATTAATATCATTAATAATCCTGCATAAACATACCACAATCCTTGTGTGCAGGCATCGCGCAAAGTATTTATATCGGTAGTATTGGTTTTTACAATCGTTTTTTCACCTGTCTGATTGGTTTTATCTGCCAAAATCCATCATAAAAAGCTATAATCTGTGCCTTTAACATTGCCAATAAAGCATCGGTTCCAATGCCTGTTATCAAAGCATTTATCCGGTTCAGCCGTTGCGACCGAGTTCCGGTATAAAAACTTGTTAATCCACCTATCAACAAATCATTATAACGAGTGGTTCCTTTATGATACTGGGCATCAATCTGACGAACCCAATCAGTCAGTTCGGGCTGAATTCCCATTACCTTTGTTACCACCGCTTTTGTGGAAGATATTTTTCCGATAACATCACTTGTTTGCTGTGCTGCCTGAACCTGAAATGGAGCATTTAACGCATCCATATAGGTATATAAAGTCATTATCCGTGTATCGGTCAATCGCTTTGCATACAGCGCATCCGTAACCGATTGAGATATTTCGGCAGCGGTTTTTATGTATGTCATTGATCTTTCGAAAGGGTTTTTGTCTAATGATGTTCCTCTGTCTGCTGCCATTTTTTTATGTATTATTTAAAGCGTTAAAAATCTTGATAACGGGTGATAAAAATTATATATCTTTGTCCGAAGTAACCGGGTATAAATATGTCGCCATCGACAATTTGTATCTTAATAAACATTGCAATTTTATCTATAACTATAATTATTAAACAAATCTTAAATTAAATTAAAAAAATGAAAAAAAATTTATTGAAATTCGGAACACTTTTAATAGTGTCATTAATGATTGCATGCTCTGGTGGCGAAGGTCCTAAAGCAGTTGCTGAAAAATTCTTAAAAGAATCAGGTGCTCAAAACTTCGATGCTGCAAAGAAATATTGCACAGAAGAAACCAAGAAGTTACTTGATATGATGGCTGGTTTTGCCAAAATGGGCGACAAAAAAGACAAAAAAGAGCCTAAATTCACCATGGGTGAAGAAAAAATTGATGGCGACAAAGCTACCGTTACTTACAAAGAAGACGGTAAAGATGGCGACCAAACAGTTAAATTGGTTAAAAAAGATGGCAATTGGTTAGTTGACATTTCTAAAGACGATATGTCGAAGAAAGATGGTGGCGCACCAAAAGGTGGAATGGATAATACTCCTCCTGCTGATAATGCTATGCCAGCAGAACCAGATACTGCAAAGAAGAAATAATCTAATTCGATTATAAATTAAAAAAGGCATCCTGAAAAGGGTGCCTTTTTTATTTGTATCAGATTTGTAAAATTAACTCAGGTAAACTTTTTCCTCTTTTCACCAATTTCTTCGTAATTTAGCCCCGATGAGCAAAAGAATCTTATTCATTTCATTCTTCCTCCTTCTTTCCTGTTTGATTTATGGGCAGAAGAAAGCAGCCAAATCCAACGTTGTTCTTTGGGATTCGACCGATTATCAGCAATCTTATCTGGAGAAATGCTATTATTTCTCTCATAAATTCGGATACACAATAGATACCATTACTAATGAGAAATTATTTGAAACCGTCTGCAATTGGCTTCGAACTCCATACAGATGGGGCGGCAGAACTAAATTTGGTGTTGATTGCACCGATTTTGCTTCCATTGTTTTCGATAGTGCTTATCATATCACTATTTCAGGGGCTTGTGATGATGTTTACAAAGATGTTTACCCTATTTCGAAATCGAAACTTAAAGAAGGAGATTTGATATTCTTTAAGATTTGGGGCAATGGAATTTCACACGTCGGAGTCTATTTGAGTAGAAATAAATTTGCCCATGCCAGCAGTGGTGGTGTTATTGTGAGTGATTTGGATGAACCTTATTATAAGAAATATTTCTTCGCCGCAGGAAGACACAAATGCTTAATGTAATTCAATTAACAATTTATGGAAACAGAAAAGACATTGATTTTAGACCAGCTTCAAATTAAGCATAGAGTCAATCGAATAGCTTATCAAATATATGAAGACAGCTTTGATGAAAAGGAAATTGTGATTGCTGGTTTAAGTCCCGGTGGTTATAAATTTGCAAAGAAGATAGCTGAATCGCTTCAGGAAATCTCTCCTATAAAAGTCACTTTGGTAGAGGTTTTTCTTGATAAAG
>Ga0206936_1095_pt1 | contig 25984 bp, 30 predicted proteins | sample Alteio_BWOrgHeat_14_FD_152922 | JGI IMG/M metagenome (GOLD analysis project Ga0206936, IMG submission 152922) | Enriched cells from forest soil in Barre Woods Harvard Forest LTER site, Petersham, Massachusetts, United States -... | ecosystem: Environmental > Terrestrial > Soil > Temperate forest >... | reverse complement strand
CTTTTCAACCGATTGATTGAATCAAGAGAAGCGATAGTGGACGAAACATCTGGAGTTACCCGCGACCGTCATTATGGTCATGTGGAGTGGTGTGGAAAAGCTTTTTCGGTAATAGATACCGGTGGATATATTCATGGTTCGGGAGATTCTTTTGAGCCGGAAATCCGCAAGCAAGTGAAGATTGCAATGGATGAGGCGGATGTAATTCTTTTTATGGTGGATGTGATAACAGGCGTCACCGATCTAGATTTAACCGTTGCTGAATTGGTTCGAAAATCAGGGAAGAAAGTTGTTTTGGTTGCTAATAAAGTTGATAACTATGCCAGGCAAAATGATGCGAATGAGTTTTATAGTCTTGGATTGGGAGAGGTGTTTTGTATTTCTTCGATTAATGGAAGTGGCACTGGTGAGTTGCTGGATAAGGTTATTAGTTTGTTTGAAAAGGAGCATACAGATGATACAGCAGGACTTCCGAAGTTTGCTATTGTGGGGCAACCTAATGTTGGTAAGTCATCTTTTCTCAATGCATTAATTGGAGAAGAAAGAAGTATTGTAACCCCTATTGCAGGTACAACTCGTGATAGCATCAATACTCATTATAATTCTTTCGGCTTTGAGTTTTTATTAATTGATACAGCAGGGCTTAGGAGAAAATCGAAGGTGAAGGAAGATATTGAATTTTATTCTGTAATGAGAGCCATTAAGTCTATTGAAGAGGCAGATGTTTGTATCCTTATGATTGATGCCACGCAAGGTTTATCAGCTCAGGATTTAAACATTTTTCATCTTGCAGAAAAAAATAATAAAGGTATTGTTATACTAGTAAACAAATGGGATTTGGTTGAAAAGGATACTCATTCAACAAAGAAATTCACAGAAGCTATTAAAGCCAAGATAGTTCCTTTTTCTGATGTTCCAATATTATTTGTATCTGTTCAGGATAAACAACGAATTCATAAAGCTCTTGAAATTGCTCTTAAAGTTTATAAATGCAGAAGTTTTAAGATTCCAACATCAAAGCTTAATAAAATTATGCTCCCAATTATTGAACATAATCCGCCTCCTGCAACTAAAGGGAAGCACATCAAAATAAAATATATCACTCAAATGCCGGCAAATACTCCTGCCTTTGCATTTTTCTGTAATATGCCACAGTATATTAAGGAGCAATACAAGCGTTTTATCGAAAATCAATTACGTGATAACTTCGATTTATCTGGTGTGCCCATTTCCATTTATTTCCGAGGAAGGGATGGGGAGGAGGAATAAGAATTCCAAATACCCATCGGAATATTATACCAAAGTCAGCTTATAAAATCATTTTATTCACCAGTTGAGGCACTTTATTGGGCAGTAAAATGATGCATTTATCCAATTATAAGTATATTCAATTAAAAATATCCATCTTTTTCTTTAAAAGTATTTTAGTATAATAAAAAAGTCCCGCAAATTTCTTTGCAGGACTTTCTTATTAACTTTGAATTATTAGATTATTTCAACATTGTGCTGCTTGTCCCAATCAAATTTCCTTCAAGATAAGCTTCGATAACATATTTTCCTTTTGTATATGCCGAGCCCTTTGCCCAATAAATACATTGATCAATCTTTTGATTGTTATAATTTATATCCTGACTAACTGTATAGGGTGTATCCTGACCGTTAGTTTTGAAAGTTTGTGAACCTGAACTTATACATTTTTTATCTGGTCCAAGAACACGGATATAAACCGTTTTGGTACCTTTATCCACAACGAGATTCTGAGAGATTGTGAAACAAATCTTTAGTTTTTGAGTTGATTTAGCACTTGTTGTTGATGATTCCTTGCCGCTTTTAGAGAATTTAGCTCCGGTTATTTTGAAATTATCTGCCGTCATTACTGAGCCTAATGCTACTTTATTGGCAAGAATATCTTTTTCCTGGGCTAATTGCTGTTCCTTAGATTTTTCATCATTAAGGCTGCTGTTTAAAGCATCTTTATCAGATTTTAATCCATCATTTTCTTTTTGCAAAGCTGCCATTTGATCCATTTTTGCTTTCATTTCAGCTTTCAATTTATCCAATTCAGCTTTTGAAGCACCGGAGTTTCCCCCTCCTGAATACTGAAGATTATTAATCTTTGTTTGCAAAGCGGCTATTTCATCATCACTAATCTTTAATTTTGATGATAACTGATTATTCATTGTTACCAATGAATCAAGTTGCGCTTGTAATTCGGCTTTTTGTTTGGTTAATTCATCCCTTTCAGAAATAACTTTTGTTTTCTCTGTAGTTATGGTTGTTATTTGTTCTTTCTGAGTGAAGAACTGCCATAACAGCACCCCATTAGCAGCAAGAAGAATTGCAATTATAACTATGATAACGATTTTTCTCCCCTGGTTTGATTTTGAACTGTTTACTTGATCCATGTAGTTTTGGTTTAAATTATTTAAGATAGTTTGATATATATTTAATTTTTATTCGCTTCATCAACATAATTCAATCTCAAATCAGATAAAGAGGTATCTAATAATCTTGATATTTCAGGAGATAAATTCCCTTTGGTTTTCTCTTTTATCATCTCCAGCATATCAATAGATTGTTTTGCCTGTTCCATATTTCTTTCAATAGTATTTGTCACAGGATTAGTTATTTTACCCATTCCTTGCATTGCTGATGCCTGAAATATATATAATAATTGAGCAAAAAGCTGGTCGTTATAATCCATTTTTAATAAACGTTTGTTACTTTATAGGCGACAAATGTAACATTTTTTTAACAAACAAATGGAGTTTACGAAAATAAATATTATTAAAATCTTTATTTATTTTCCTGATTCATTACTTTCATAACTTCCTCATAATTATTCCAATTTGTGTTTGGATGCTTTTTCTTAATTGAACCAGCAATAGCTACTACCTTAAAGTAATAATCATTATATAAAGTTAAAGTTCCCCCATCACTTGGGACAATATCAAAGCTTACAACATCTGTTGAATAAAGAAACCTATAATTAATGAAAAAGGTAGGTGTTTGAAAGTCATTATATGGTAAATTATACCATGTATTATTATCGAAACTTATAAAAGCTGAAACGCTTCCATTTGAAACAATACTTGAAGTTATGTCATTATCAGTGACAGAGACGGTATAAAATGGCAGTCCCTGACTTGGAGTGTAAATTGACCAAGCTGAATATTTTACATCATAGTTGCCTGCAACCACATTTGCATTCCCTTGCGGACCCTGAGGTCCTGTTGCACCATCTTTTCCGCAAGATGAGAATAAAGTTATTACTGTTAATAAGATCAGAAGATTTTTCATTTTATTTGAATTTAAATTGTTTAATTATTATTTTCATATTTAATTTTTTCCAATATCCTAAACCATGCCAGAAAATTGCTTCAAGAAACGAACATCGTTTTCAAAATAGATACGAAGGTCATTTACTTGAAACTTAAGCATAGCTATTCTTTCTATTCCCATTCCAAATGCAAAACCAGTATATTTCTCTGAATCAATTCCACAATTCTTCAATACATTCGTATCAACCATTCCACAACCCATAATCTCAGTCCATCCGGTGTGCTTACATATATTACATCCTTTTCCGCCACATAAAGTACAGGAAATATCCATTTCAGCTGATGGCTCTGTAAAAGGAAAATAAGAAGGGCGTAATCGAATCTTAGTTTCACTTCCAAACATCTCTTTGGTAAAATAAAGCAATGTTTGTTTCAAATCGGCAAAAGAGATATTTTCATCAATACACAAACCTTCAACCTGGTGAAACAAACAATGTGCTCGAGCAGATATCGCTTCATTCCTATAAACTCTCCCAGGTGAAATAGTTCTGATAGGGGGCGGAGTAGTTTCCATTACTCTAACCTGAACCGATGAAGTATGCGTTCTCAATGCAATATCAGGATTCTTTTCAATAAAGAAAGTATCCTGCATATCTCTCGCCGGATGCTCTTCATCAAAATTAAGTGCTGAAAAGTTATGCCAGTCATCTTCAATTTCAGGTCCTTCTGAAACTGTGAATCCTATTCTTGAAAAGATTTCTACAATATCATTCCTTATAATAGATATAGGGTGTCTTGAACCTAGAGGAAGATTTACAGGTAAAGTCAAATCTTTTACCTCTGATGTTCCTTGTTCCTTATTCTCAAAAATGCTTTTGAATGTTTGGAATTTATCCTCAACTTTTGTTTTTAATTCATTTAATATCTTCCCTAAATCCTTTTTCTCGTCAACACTTACCTCTTTCAAATCAGAGAATAAGTCAGCGAGAATTCCTTTTTTACTCAGATATTTTAATCTAAACTCCTCAAGTTCTGATTCTGTGGAAGGGTTAAAACCTTCCACTTCCTTTATAATACTTGAAATTTTATCTTTCATCTAAAACCTTGTGAAATTTAGTTATTTAATTATTGAATAACCTTCATTTTCATTCTCACATCCTTTATAGGTCTGTCAGCTTGCCCTTTTTCGACCTCAGCAATTTTATCGACCACATCCAAACCTTCTATTACTTCCCCATAAACTGTATAATCGCCGTCAAGAAATGGAACTCCACCAATTGTTGTATATGCCTTTCTTTGATCGGGACCAAATTTTTTTCCAGTTCGCTTTTCTAATGTATCTAATTCCTGATTTGAATAAGTTCGTCCTTGGACAATATAAAACTGGCAAGCACTAGATGCTTTTTGAGGATTGCCATCACGAGCTGCAGCAAGCACACCTTTTTTATGATAAAGATTAGGCAAAAACTCAGCAGGAATTCTCTGCATATCTCCGCCGCCACCTCCAAGCATTGCTCCTGGTTCAGCGTTTTTTGATGTTGGGTCTCCGCCCTGAATCATAAATCCTTGAATGACCCTATGAAACAAAGTGCTATCATAAAAGCCTTCTCTAGCTAATTTAAGAAAATTATCTCTGTGTTTTGGGGTTTCGTTATATAATTTTACTTTTATGTTGCCAAAATCGGTCATTATTAGTACGATATGGTCTTGAGATGGTGTTGTTTGTTGCATATTTTGTGCGTTTAATAATTGGTTAATTGATAGGGTTAATAATACTGTCAGGATTAAATTTATTTTCTTCATATTTCTTTTTTTTGTGTGTTAATAAAAATTTTCTTAATATTGCATTGCATAATTTGAATAATTTACATCGTGCAATATTATAAATAATAAATGAATATGAAATTAAAATTGAGAAGAATTATTGGTGCTTTAGTCATTATTGTACCTTTTTTAATGCTTTTGATGCCATCTTGTAGTCAAAAGAATCAGGATTGTATTGCTGTTGTCCATGTGGTTGATACTGGTCAGAATCCTATTGCCGGAGCTTCGGTTACTCTCCATAAGACTAATGTTACCAATTATAATGGAGTAACTGCAAACGTTAGCCAGACAGGCACAACCGATGCCGGAGGTGCTGTTACGATGACTTTTCCTTTACCTGCTGTTCTTGATGTGAATGCCTCAAAAGGAGCTAAATCAGGAACAGGACAAATCCGTTTAGAAGCTGCTCAAACAGTTACTCAAACTATAACTATGCAATAATTTAATACTAATAACATGAAAACTATTAAAAACAAGATTTTGATTATTCTTTTAGTGATGGCTCCTTTTTTAGTATGTTTATTGCCATCATGCAGTCAAAAGAACCAGGATTGTATCGCGGTTGTCCATGTAGTTGATGTCAATCAAAATCCTGTGGCTGGGGTAAAAGTCCTCCTTCATAAGGATGGTATTACTGGTCCTAATGGCGTTAGCGCAAATGTTAGCCAGACAGGAACAACTGATGCAGGAGGTGCTGTAACAATGACTTTCCCGTTACCTGCTGTTTTAGATGTGAATATTTCTAAAGGACAATCTTCCGGAACAGGACAAATTCGTTTAGAGCCTGCCCAAACAGTTACTCAAACACTTACTATTCAGTAATATAAGTTATATCCTCGAAGTAACTTATCACTGCTTCTTTCAATAATCTTTCCTGTTGAAATACATTAAGTGCCGGTAGTTTTTCCACCAAAGTCCATTGTGGCCAGTTATCATTATCAACACCTGCATAAATATAGTATCCATATTTGCTCAATAATTTACAGGTGGCTATGTGCATCAAATCCATTTTCTGGTCTTTGCTGAAATCTCTTTTACCGGCTCCTAATTCTTGTACTCCTATCAAAAAGATTATTGCTTGCAAGTCGGGTTCTTCTCCAAATTGTTCTCCCAGCTTAGCCAACAATGCTTTCCATTTGGCATTTAATTCATCAAAAGTTAAATCTTCCATGCTCTTTTCACATTAATATGTGCACAAAAATACAGATATTTTTTCAGGTAACGCTAAAGGTTTGTACTTTTGCAATCTGAATTCTTATCCAACCAGATAAAATATTAATGAAAAGATTCGTAACCATTTCTATAATATTGCTGCTTATGGCGGTAAATATCAAATCTTTTTCGCAGAATGCAAAGAAGATTGATATCGTACTCTGCCTCGATTTAAGTGCCAGCACCAATGGACTGATAGATAAATTCAGGGAAGGATATTGGGAAATAATCAATGAACTTGGTAAATTATCCCCAACTCCTGAAGTCAGGCTTGGCATAGTTACTCATGGGCGACCAAGTTATGGAAAGAGCACCTATTATGTGAAGGTAATGTATGACCTTACCGATGACTTTGATGCTTGTTATGAAGGATTGGCAAATGTCAAAACTAATATCGAAGCATGCGATACTTACGTTGGCAAGGCAATGGAATGTGCAATAGAAAAAATGAGCTGGTCGAAAGATCCTGATGCTCTTAAATTTATCTTCCTCTTTGGCAATGGTCCTGTAAATATGGGCGGAAGGGATTATATCGACCAAAGTGATTTCGCTGTGCAAAAGGGAATTTATCTCACCCCTGTTTATGTAAGAAAATATGCCCCAAAACCCAGCGAACAGATGGATTGGGAAAAAATTGCGCAACTGGCAAAAACAAATTATGAGGAACTCAATTTCCAAAAACAGGTTCAACAAATCCCTACTTCCTTCGATGAAGATGCGTTGAAGGAATGTAACAGAGTTCTCGACAGCACTTATTTGTATTATGGGCAAAATGGAAAGAGCCATTACAAACTGATGCACGTATTAGATAACGATGCCGCAAGAATAAGCATAGATTGTTTCCAGCAACGGCTTGCTTATAAGAGTTCGGCGAATTATCAAAAGAAGCAGACTTCATGGGATTTGGTGGATTGGTCGAATCTTGAAACAACCGATTACGATGCAATTAATAATGGCTATTTGCCCGATAAACTTCAATATAGAAGTGATGATGAACTCCGCAGAATTGTTCGCGCCGTACGTTATCAACGCAATCAGGCGGTGAAAACCATCCAGGATTTAAGTCGAAAACGTCAGCAGGTTATTGCCGATAAATCTGCCCAGCTAAAAATTGATAACCACGATACCTTTTCCGGAATAATCATCAATACCATAAAACGGATTGCCGGACAAAACGGGTTTACGGCGCTAAATTAATAATCAATCCCCCTTAATTTTTCAATTATTCCGTTTAAAAGGATTCATTTCTTAGCTTTATAACTATAAAATAAAGCTTCTTTTTAGAATAAACCCTGATTTTTGAGCTTAAAACTATATCCTTTTTCCCTCACCGGATATCCTTTTAAGTTCACCGGAGTTCCTTTTTTGTTCACCGGAGTTCCTCTTTCCCTCACCGGAGTTCCTTTTTTGTTCACCTGAACTCCTTTTTCGCTCACCGGATATCCTTTTAAGTTCACCGGAGTTCCTCTTTCCCTCACCGGAGTTCCTTTTTTGTTCACCTGAACTCCTTTTTCGCTCACCGGATATCCTTTTTTGTTTACCGGAGTTCCTTTTTTGCTCACCGGAACTCCTTTTTTGCTCAGAGGATATCTTTTTAACCTCAACTGATATACTTTATAACGCCCTTTTAACCCAAAATCAGGTTTTTGATGGGGAAAGAGGTTTTTGGGGAGACTTTGATACCTATATATATAGGAGTGGTTTTGTGAGGATAATATTTGTAGTTTTGTGGCTTATTGATAAAAAATGAAAAATTCCCGATTTAAAACTGTTTATCTCCTCCTGCTGTTATTTTTTTCTTTTGGGTGGATGATTGATAATTCGAAGGGGCAGAATAATAACCCATTCCTCTCCTTAACCGAGGAACAACTTCTTTCCTTGCCTGGGAAATCAATACATGATTCCCTTGTTCAGGCTTTGTTGAACTGTAAAGACTGTAAATGGGAAATTTCTAAAAGCGATACCACTCATTATTATACCGATATTCATAAAATCAGGAATCAGGCATTCACATATAATAGCTATAATTTCGGAATTGCAATAATATATATTAAAGATACGATTTCAATTGTTGAATTAGCAAGTGATTATAAAGATAACTCTGATAGGATGTGGAAACATTATAAAGGAACACTTCCTTATGGCTTAAATTTTTCCATGAATATTGAAACTGCTAAGGAAACATTGAGTAAATATAGTTGCTATAGCTATGGAAGATGGACACTTTGTCTTTCCGGCTCCTTAAGTATTGATTATAATGGTGAGGATGTTTATAAATCAAAAATTGAAACCATCCAATTATTGAAGAAATATCATTGAACCTGATACTCAAACTTTAAAATCTTTACTTCTACAATTATATACCCTTTTGGAGTATTATCATCGAATTATAAAAATCATAAGCATCCTCACCCAATAAGTTATTAACAAATATTTAGTTTTCAACAATCGGAAATTAAGCCTTCCCGTCTTTTAAAATAGCTTACTTTTGCCTTCGGATAAAATAAAACAATATGCCCACTATAGACGAATTAAAAAACATTGCCACGCAAGTCAGGAGAGATATTGTAAGGATGGTTCATGCAGTTCAATCGGGTCATCCCGGCGGGTCGCTTGGCTGCGCAGATTTCTTTACTGCGCTTTACTTTGAGAGATTAAGACATAACCCGAAACATTTTACCATGGATGGAAAAGATGAAGATTTATTTTTTCTGTCCAATGGACATATTTCGCCGGTGTGGTATAGTGTTTTGGCTCGCTCCGGATATTTTGATGTGAAGGAATTGGCGACTTTCCGTAAGATAAATTCCCGCCTGCAAGGACATCCAACCACGCATGAAGGATTGCCGGGAGTTCGTGTTGCTTCGGGTTCTCTTGGTCAGGGATTATCAGTTGCAATTGGTGCAGCACAAGCAAAAAAACTCAATAAAGATACCCACCTTATTTACAGTTTGCATGGCGATGGAGAGATGGAAGAAGGGCAGATTTGGGAAGCGGCAATGTATGCTGCAGCAAAGAAAGTTGATAATATAATTTCGACGATAGACGTTAATGGTCAGCAGATAGATGGAAGCACTGAACATGTTTTACCTTTGGGAGATTTACGCGCAAAATGGGATGCCTTCGGCTGGAAAACTTTAACGATGAATGGCAATGACATAAAAGAAGTTATTGATACTTTAAAACTTGCTGCAACCTTTACCGGACAGCAAAAACCGGTGATTATCCTCATGAAAACAGAAATGGGATTCGGCGTTGATTTCATGATGGGCAGCCACAAATGGCATGGCATAGCACCTAATGATGAACAACTTGCCAAGGCGCTTGCACAGTTGCCTGAGACACTTGGCGATTATTAATCGAATAATAAATTATAAAGGGTGAATAAGCTATTCAAATTCCTTTTCCTTGGTTCGTTTCTTTTTGTCTGTTCGATAAATTCCAATGCACAGGAAACACCAAAGCAAGCAAAAGAATTAACCCGAATCCTATTTCTTTTTGATTGCTCCGGAAGTATGAATGCAATTTTCCAAACTGCTCCAAAAATAAATATTGCAAAGAAATTGCTAGGAGAGCTATTAGATAGTTTAAAAAAAGTAAGTAATTTAGAATTGGCTTTGAGATGCCTGGGACATCAGGTGGCATGGCCCCCCGGCGATTGCAATGATACTCGTTTAGAAGTTCCTTTTGCAAGAAATAATTCGGATGTTATTAAAAACCGTCTTTCAAATATTGATGCCAAAGGAACAACCCCGCTTGCTTATTCACTTCAACAATGCGAGAAAGATTTCCCGGATTTGAATGCAAGGAATATCATCATCCTCATCACCGATGGAATTGAAGAATGTAATGGCGATCCTTGTGCGGTATCGTTTCAATTACAAAAGAAAGGAATCATCCTGAAACCCTTTGTAATCGGAGTTGGATTGGATGATAATTTCAAAAAATCCTTTGACTGTGTAGGAAATTATTATGATGCTTCGAATGAAGATAACTTTAAAAATGTGTTGAAGATAGTTATTTCTCAGGTATTGAATAATACAACCTGTCAGGTCAATCTCCTTGATACCTATGGCAAACCTACTGAAACAAATGTCAACATGACTTTCTTCAACATGACATCTGGTGCTGAGAAATATAATTTTGTTCATACGATAAATGCACGTGGGAATCCTGATACATTAAGAATTGACCCCCTACCTATATATAGCATCAAAGTTCACACTATTCCTCCGGTTCAAAAGGACAGTATTAAACTTACCCCTGGAAAGCATACGATAATTGGCATTGATGCCCCTCAAGGAGATTTGCAATTAAAGTTTCAGGGGATAAGTGATTATCAAAACCTGAAATGTATTGTGAGGAAAGCAAAAGACCCATTAACATTGAACGTTCAGGATTTTAATACCAATGTAAAATATATTGTCGGGAAGTATGATTTGGAGGTTTTATCGCTCCCAAGAATGAATATTCCTAATGTGGATATATCGCAAAGCCATACCACCACCGTTCAAATACCTCAACCGGGATTAGTAACCGTTTCGTTCAATTCAGTTGGTTATGGAACTTTATATTCTATTGATAAAAATAATCTTAACCTGATATATAATTTCAGCGAAAACAGTACGAAGGAAACATTGGTGCTCTTGCCCGGGAATTATAAAGTTGTTTATCGTCCGCGAGCTTCAAGAGAATCAATTTACACCGTTGAAAAAACTTTCAAGATTGTTTCAGGAACTTCAATAATCGTTAACCTAAATTAAAATGAGTAAAAAATTTACATTCACAGAAAAGAAAGATACCCGTTCCGGCTTTGGTGCAGGATTGTCAGAATTAGGAAAATCAAATCCGAATGTTGTTGCACTTTGTGCCGACCTCACAGGTTCATTAAAAATGGATGCCTTTGAAAAGGAATTCCCTGATAGATTCTTTCAGGTAGGAATTGCCGAGGCAAATATGATGGGAATTGCAGCAGGATTAACCATAGGAGGGAAGATTCCGTTCACGGGAACGTTTGCGAACTTCTCAACAGGAAGGGTTTATGATCAGATTCGTCAATCAATAGCTTATTCAGGAAAGAATGTAAAGATTTGTGCCTCTCATGCAGGATTGACTCTTGGAGAAGATGGTGCAACGCATCAGATTTTGGAGGATATAGGTATGATGAAGATGCTTCCGAGTATGGTTGTCATTAATCCATGCGATTATAATCAAACAAAAGCAGCAACCATTGCCATTGCTGAGCATCAAGGACCGGTTTATTTACGTTTTGGAAGACCCTCTGTTCCAATCTTCACCCCTTCCGACCAAAAATTTGAAATTGGTAAAGCAGTTTTAATGAATGAAGGAACCGATGTAACGATATTTGCCACAGGTCATTTGGTTTGGAAAGCATTGATGGCTTGCGAGCAACTGGAAGAAATGGGAATTAGCGCCGAAGTAATAAATATCCATACCATTAAACCTTTGGATAATGATGCGGTCATAAAATCGACTATGAAGACGAAATGCGTTGTAACGGCAGAAGAACATCAAAGAAACGGAGGATTAGGGGATAGTATCGCACAGTTATTATCCAAAGAATATCCGTCTCCAATAGAAATGGTAGCGGTCAATGATTCCTTCGGCGAGAGCGGAACTCCCGACCAATTGATGGTTAAATATGGTTTGGATACCCCTGATATAATTAATGCAGTTCAAAGGGTATTAAAAAGGAAAAAAGGTTCCTAAATCCTTATTCCCATAAATCAATAATAGTATCGAATATTGTTAAATTCAAATAGAAAAGTGGCAGCGGAAGATTATAGCGATAAGGAACTATTAGAGAAATTTCGGAACCCGGAAACTCAGCATTATGCCTTCAATCTATTGGTCAAACAATATTCAAAACGTATCTATTGGCATGTCAGGAAGATTGTAATTGACCATGACGATGCCAACGATGTGGTTCAGAATACTTTCGTTAAGATATGGAAGAACTTGGGGGAGTTTCGGGAGGATTCTCAGTTGTTTACTTGGATTTATCGGATAGCAACCAATGAGGCATTATCTTTCCTCAAACAAAAGAAAACCAAGTTCATGATACCTTTTGGCGATGTTGAATATGAATTATCGAATAATTTAACGGCAGATACTCATTTTAATGGCGATCATATCCAATTAAAGCTTCAAAGGGCGGTTTTGACATTGCCTGAAAAGCAGCGTTTGGTCTTTAATATGAAGTATTATGATGACTTAAAATACGAGGAAATCGCGGAAATCCTTAAATTAACGGTCGGAGGGCTTAAAGCTTCCTATCATCATGCCGTGAAAAAGATAGAAAAATACTTACTGGAACATTAAACCTTTTATAATTCAATATATCTTAATTAAAATTGCCAAAAAGGCATAGAAATAATGGAAGCTGATACAAATAAGGATAAAGAACTTAAAGAGATAGCGCCGATTCTGGCTTCTATCCCGAAGGAAGTTCCTTTTACCGTTCCTGCAAACTATTTCGATAATCTTTCGGATATAATCTCAAAGAATGTAATTGCAACCGAATTATCAGCTATTCCTAAGGAAAATCCATTTGCCGTTCCTGCGAATTACCTTGATGAATTGCCGGAAATGATTGCGTTGAACATTGCTGCAACACAATTAGAAGGTATTCCAAAAGAAAATCCATTCTCTGTTCCTGCAAACTATTTTGAACGATTAAACTCTGAAATTCAGGATAAAGTTATTGCAAGTAAGAGGAAGGAAGGTTTTGATTGGGTTGGTTTATTATTGAAACCTAAATTCTCACTTTCTTTGATAACGGTTGCACTTGCTTTGGTGATTATTTTTAAGTTTTCTACTAATCATAACATTAATAATGATAAATTTGCCTTCTCTATGAAAGAAGTAGTTAATTCCGGCGAGTTGAATGATATTGATGAATCCACGATTATTGAGACCTTATCAGCCAATAATAAGCCCAATTCAATCCCAAAACAAGGGGAGATAGAGAAGTACCTTCTTGATAATAATGTTGATGAATCTCAAATAACAGGACAGTTATGAGAATCCTTAATCTGATTGCAGCTTTTCTTATTTCGGGATTTGTTTTTAATGCTTTTGGTCAGAAATCCGGTGAGGAAAATATTAAAACATTTAAAATAGCATTTATTACAAAACGATTAGATCTAACTTCGGAACAGGCGGAGAAATTTTGGCCTATCTATAACAAATATGAAGATGAATTAAGGGTGCTTAGAGAAGCAAATACCAAGATTTTGTTGAATGTTTATGTGAATATTGAAACAATGTCGGACAATGAATTGAATGATATTGTGAATCAGGAGCTCGCTTTTCGTCAGAATGAATTAGATATTACTAAAAGATATATTCCTCAATTCAAATCAGTACTTCCTATCCGAAAAGTTCTTAAACTTTTTAAAGCTGAAGAAGACTTTAAGAAGGAACTTATAAGACGGATGAGTCAAAATAACAGGTAGTAAAAAGACTACTTTCCCGAATCAGGTTTTCCAGTCATCCTAAATCATTTGATATTTAATACTATTTTTTTAAGTAGGTTATAAAACCCTGCGTTTACGTGTAATTTTGGTATTTTATTTGGAAATATTAAAATATACTTATAAAATCAATACTCAAATGAAAAAGTTAACAATAATCATGGTAATTTCTCTTTTCTCAATCTTAGCATTGGGGCAAGAGAGTAAGGATGACGCTACAGCTAAGGAAAGCAGCTATTCCTTTGGAATAAAATTTAATGCAGGAGCAAGTGAAATAATTGAAAGTTTTACATCGAATCCATTCAATTTTGCTCCCGATAATAAGTTGCAATTTGCATACAACTTTGGCATTTTGACAACGTACAAGTTCGATGATAGAAATGAAATTGCCTTAGAAATACTTTATAACCAAATTAACGGGCTCGACCATTTGGGCGAAGATTACATAAACTCAAGCGGAGAAAAATTTGGTTCCGGTTTCAGAGATATCGAGCGGCATATTACTTATTTAAGTATTCCTGTTTATTATACCTACAGAATTTCGAGTTGGAAATTAGGACTGGGCATTCAGACAAGTTTTGCGATGGCGAGCAGCGACGTGGAAACTTCTAACGGAACCAGAAATGGGATGCCTTATTATTACCAGGTTAGTAAAAATGGTTTAGATATTATTATGTATGATATAGGACCTAAACTATATGTAATTTATGGTATCTCTCGAAGGTTTTTCGTTGATTTGGATTATTATCATGGTGTGGTTCCAATAAACAATAATATGACGGGTTACTCCTCTCAATCTTTGCAAAACGAAGAATTGTCGTTAGGCGTCGGATTCAAAATCCACTAATCGTATATTTCAAATTTGATATTCTTCTTATCATAACCCATAGTTTCAATTCTTTGGCGGGCTTCATGAAGCATATCGGTCCATCCACAAATATAAAATTGTGCGGGTCTTTTATCAGAAAAAAGTTCTTCATAAATTGGATGAACATACCCATTTCTACCATTCCATCCAATATTATCGCGAGATAGTACCGGAATAAATTTAAACCCTTGAATCTTCTCAGTTAGGCCTTCCATTTCTTTTCGGTATAAAATATCTTTCTCATATCGATTACCAAAAATCAGAAATATATTTTTGTGAGGAGTATTCCTTGTATATTTGTGAGGAGTATTCCTTGTATAAATATCTAATAACATGGAACGAAATGGGGCTATACCTGTCCCGGTACAAATAAAACATAAGTCAATATCAATGGGGTTGGGAAGATGAAATTTACCGAGAACTTCTGAAACTTCAAGATAAGAGCCAACTTTAATATTCCGGAAAAGATATGGGGTTCCAAGACCAGCAGGATTTATAACAATAACGAGTTCAAAAGTATTATCATTTGAAGGGGGAGAAGCAATAGAATAGCTGCGATTGGTGTATTTTGATTCAATTGGCAGATTTAGCATAATAAATTGCCCGGGAATAAAAGTAAATGGAACTTCATTGGGGACTTTAATGATAAATCGCTTTACCAAATCACTTTCATCAATAATATTTATGACCTGACAATGATAATATTTACTAATCACTTGGATTTGTTATTTTATAAGTTTGAGCTATAAAACCTTATTTCAAGTACCATGCCTGTTTATCCTAAAATTATTAAACTTGTAAACGGATGCCAAAACAATGGGGTAGGATATTCAATAAAATAAAAAAGTGCGATACAATTTGTATTGCTCATTCAAGGTATTAATAACTTAAATTTTATTTGGTTTTAAATTAAAAGAGATTGTCATTTTATTGGCATTAATTGTCTTAAAATATGGTGTGAGATTCGTTAAATATTTTGAGAGGGTTATTCTGTAAAAAGAGAGTGTCTTTCAAAATAAATGCTATGTCTTACTTTTTTGTTGACACGTCATTATATTTAAAGAGAGATGCATTATATTTGGAAAAAAGAGTGTAAAAAGTGTTGAGTCTGCCAAAAATGCACTTTTGGAAAGGGTATAATTTAGTTGAATAGGGGTAAAATTTAGTTAAAAGGGGGTAAAAACATGAAAAAGAGGGGTAAAATAAAAATGACATGTCGTAAAATAAAGTTGACACGTTGTAAAATAAATGTTACACGTCGTTAAATAAAGTTGTCGCTTCGTAAAATCGCTGATAATCAATAGGGTTGGCAAAATTGGCAGACAGTGGGGGAGTGTAAGAGGGAAGATGGGAAATGGAAGATATATGGAATAAATGGAAGAGGGATGTCAGAAGAAAATATACACGAATTTCACGAAAAAAAGGGGTTAAATAGGAATGGAATTTCAATTAGAAAAACAGCCACAGATTCATGGATTAAATTAATGATAAACAGAAAAAAATTGACACTAATTTCACGAAGAAAAGGGGAATCAAATAAAGTATGGACAAGTTAAAGTTTGTTAAAGCTTTACTATTAAGTTTGTTATTATGCGTTATGGTCAATATTAACTATAATAAAGCTATCTTTGCGCTTCATTTTTTTTTCATTTTTATTATAATAAATTTGCAACCCTAAAATTAAAACCTTATGACAGATATACAAGAATTAAACGAACGAATTCAAAGAGAAAGTTCATTTGTTGACCTGCTGAATATGGAAATGAGCAAGGTCATTATTGGTCAGAAATACATGACCGAAAGATTAATTATCGGACTGCTTTCCAATGGGCATATCCTTTTGGAAGGGATTCCCGGGCTTGCTAAGACACTTGCCATCAAGTCGCTTGCATCGGCTATCCATGCGAAGTTCAGTCGTATTCAGTTTACGCCTGATTTATTGCCTGCCGATTTAGTTGGAACGATGATTTACAATCAAAGGAAGGAGGAATTTACGGTTCGGAAAGGACCTTTGTTCTCTAACTTTATTTTGGCTGATGAAATCAATCGTGCCCCTGCAAAGGTTCAAAGTGCTTTGCTTGAAGCTATGCAGGAACGTCAGGTTACCATTGGTGAGGAAACCTTTAAACTGGAGGAACCATTCCTTGTTCTTGCTACTCAAAATCCGATAGAACAGGAAGGAACTTATCCTTTGCCTGAAGCTCAAGTTGACCGCTTTATGCTAAAGGTTGTAATTGGTTATCCAACAAGGGAGGATGAAAAACTAATCATCAGGGAAAATATATTAAGTACCTTCCCAACCGTTAATCCAGTTATAAAACCTGATGCTATTCTTAAAGCCCGCAATGTAGTTCGGGAGGTTTATATGGATGAAAAGATTGAGAAATACATTATAGATATTGTATTTGCAACTCGTTTCCCGAAGGAATATAAACTGAATAAACTTACTCAGCTAATTAGTTTCGGAGGCTCTCCAAGGGCAAGTATAAATCTTGCTCTGGCTGCAAAAGCTTATGCATTTATAAAGAGAAGAGGGTATGTTATTCCTGAGGATGTAAGGGCAATTTGCCATGATGTTTTGAGGCATCGCATCGGATTGACTTATGAAGCAGAAGCCGAAAACATCACCACTGAAGAAATCATTAATGAGATACTGAATGCTATTGAAGTACCTTAATAGGTATTCAATAGTTAATCTTTTTATTCTAATTAATAAGTAATGGAAACCACTGAACTTCTAAAGAAAGTCAGAGCCATTGAGATTAAGACGAGAGGTCTTTCAAATCAAATATTCTCAGGAGAATACCATTCTGCATTTAAGGGTCGGGGAATGGCATTCAGTGAGGTGAGGGAGTATATTCCTGGTGATGATATCCGAGCAATTGACTGGAATGTTACTGCTCGGTTTAATCATCCTTATGTAAAAGTATTTGAGGAGGAAAGAGAACTTACCGTTATGCTTTTGGTGGATGTCAGTGGGTCAGGGGAGTTTGGTACGGCGAAACAATTCAAGAAGGATATGGTAACGGAGATTTGTGCAGTGCTCGCCTTCTCCGCCATCCAGAATCATGATAAGATTGGGGTGATATTCTTCTCTGACCAGATAGAAAAGTTTATCCCTCCTAAGAAAGGTAAATCTCATATACTGAGAATTATCAGGGAGTTGATTGAGTTTGAACCCAAGCATCGGAAAACCAATATCAGTGAGGCAGTTCGATACTTCAGCAATGTTATTAAGAAACGAAGCACAGCCTTTATCCTTTCCGACTTTATTGATGAAAACTTCCAGGATGCATTGAAGGTTGCCAACAAGAAACATGATATGGTTGCCTTGCAGATATATGATAAGCGTGAAGCTGAATTACCAAAGGTCGGATTGATTCATTTCAAAGATGCTGAAACGGATGAGACGCTGATGATTGATACCTCTAACAGAAATACAAGAGAGAATTATGAGAAATGGTGGGAAAGCAAGCAGGAGTATATTGATAATACCTTTTCAAGATGCGGCATTGATTCAACCATGATAAGAACTGACCAGGATTACGTGCCGCCACTGATGAAACTATTTAAAAAGAGAGGACATAAATAATGAGATGCCATCTGTTAATAGCATTTTCTTTTTTCATCTGCACCCAATCCTTCGGGCAGGATGTTAAAGCTACTGCAAGGCTGGATGTGAATACCATTTCTATTGGTGACCAGATAAAGCTCCATTTAACAGCTCAGTTTCCATCAAATATAACTTTAAACTGGGCAGTTCCGCCGGACTCATTGGAAGGAATTGATATAGTTGAGGCCTCCAATATTGATACCGTTAATAAAAAGGATAACTCAAATATCAATCTTACTCAAACCCTTACGATTACTTCTTTTGATGCTGGTTTCTATAAAATCCCTCCCTTTGTTTTTCATTATAAAAGGGGACACGATACCCTTGAATATACTGCTCAAACCGATACCGTATTCTTACGAGTTAATACTATTAATGTTGATACAAGTAAAGCATTCAAGGATATTAAAACTCCTTTTGAAACTCCTTATACTGTTGCCGAAACATGGAATCAATACAAGCTTTATATTATAATAGGTGTTGCTGTTATCCTCATCATCCTTGGTGTTTGGTATTATCTCACCCATCGAAAGAAGGTTGTTAAAGTTGTTGAAGAAAAGATAATCACCCGCCCTGCCCATGAAATTGCTTTTGAAGATTTAAAGAAAGTGGAAGCCGAGAAACTCTGGCAGCAAGGTTTTATTAAGCAATATTATAGTGCGGTATCTGATGTTATAAGAGCGTATATTGAGAATAGGTATCACATCATTGCTATGGAACTTACTACTGATGAAATCCTGTATCAGTTCAAAACTCGTCCAATTAATCCTCTGGCAAAAGAAAAACTCACACACCTACTACAGCTTTCCGATTTGGTGAAGTTTGCTAAGGTTCAGCCATTGCCTAATGAACATGATTTGTGCCTTACTGATGCTTATGATTTTGTGAATATAACAATGGTTAAGGATGAACCAATCATCAATCCTCAACCCGAAACACCTGAAACCAATGCATGATATAACCTTCGCACATAAGGGATTCTTCTTCCTCTTTTTGCTGATTCCGGCAATGGTGGCATGGTATGTTCTTCGTCAAAACAGGAATCCAAACAATATCAAAATATCCTCTTTTGTCGGATTCAGAAACAACAGGAAATCATACAAAAACTATTTAAGGCATATCCCGTTTGTCCTCAGGATGTTGGCATTTGCATTAATGGTAGCCATATTGGCTCGTCCCCAATCAAGTGCATCAGGAACAAATGTCACTTCCGAAGGCATTGATATCATGCTTGCACTTGATGTTTCTGGCAGTATGATGTCGGAAGATTTTTCTCCCAACAGGGTTGGCGCTGCAAAGCAAGTTGCTGAGAATTTCATTGACGGTCGCCCGAACGACCGCATCGGCTTGGTGGTTTTTGCTGCCGACGCAATCAGCAGTTGTCCGCTCACCATTGATCATGGCGTTCTGAAAACCATTTTTTCGGGTATTAAAATTGGTGTGGTTGATGAAAGCAGGACAGCCATAGGCGTAGGACTTGCGAAGGCTGTTGGCAGAGTCAAGGACAGCAAATCGAAAAGCAAAATCATCATTCTGATGACCGACGGCGTTAATAATGCAGGCAAAATAACTCCTCTCGATGCCGGAATGATTGCAAATACCTTTGGCATTCGAGTTTATACCATTGGTGTTGGTACCAATGGAGTTGCCCCTTTTCCTGTTCGAACTCCGATGGGCATTCGTTATCAAAATGAAAAGGTGGAGATTGACGAAGACTTATTAAAACAGATTTCGGATGAAACGGGCGGAAAGTATTTCAGGGCAACTGATAACGATAAGCTCAAAACCATTTACGCCGAGATAGATAAAATGGAGAAATCGAAGGTGGAGCTGACGGAGTTTAAGAAATATACAGAGGAATACTTCTATTTAGCCCTCGCCGTCGGATTGTTACTTTTAATCGAAATACTATCGAGATACACCTTATTACGAAGTTTGCCTTAGAGGATGAAAAAAGGACTACATATATATAGGAGTGGTTTTAACTATCCAAATGCCCAAATCTGGGTTGTAATGAAAAAAGTGTCGGAACATGTTCGGGAATTCATAATTGCCTTCAGACATGTGTCGGAGAAGTACAAGGAATCTTTTTTGGGCTCCGACACGTGTCGGAGAAGTACGAGGAATCTTTTTTGGGCTCCGACACGTGTCGGAGAAGTACAAGGAATCTTTTTCGGGCTCCGACACATGTCTGAGAAGTACAAGGAATCTATTTTCGTGTTCCGACAGTTGTCGGAGGGCAATGCCAAAAATACTGGACATTCCGTTTTCCCTGTTTTTCTTAATCTGTCTGTCACCAAACATCAACCTAAAACTATTCTATTATGATAAAGTGGGCACATATAATATGGCTTTATGGATTGATATTGGTTCCGATTATCATTCTCCTCTATATACTTATGCGTGCATGGAAACGGAAAGCGCTGCGGACTTTTGGAGATAATCTTATCATACAAAAGCTTTTTCCGGATGTATCTACATTAAAATCTTTGTGGAAGATGATTCTGTTTTCACTGGCTTATGCTTGCGTGATTGTAGGGATTGCCGACCCGATGATAGGAACAAAACTCGAAGATGTGAAGCACGAAGGGATAGATATTGTGATTGCCCTCGATTTATCAAACAGCATGAATTGTGAGGATATTCATCCCAGCCGATTGGAACAGGCGAAACAATCTATCAGTAAATTGCTCGATAAACTGCAGAATGACCGTGTTGCCTTTGTCATTTTTGCCGGAAAACCATATATCCAGGTCCCGCTAACTTCTGATTTTGCTGCTATAAAAACAGATTTATTTGATGATAATACCGAAACTATCCAAACTCAGGGAACAGCCATTGGTGCTGCCATTACCCTTGCCGATTCATGCTTTGTGGAGAAAGAGAAGAAATATAAAGCACTTATTTTGATTACAGATGGCGAAAATCATGAAGATAATGCAATCGAAGCAGCCAAAAAAGCTGCTGATGAAGGCATTGTAATACATACCGTAGGCATGGGATTGCCTGATGGCGGTCCTATACCTGTATATAATAATGGTGTCCGGGTTGGGTTTATGAAAGATGGAAGCGGACAAACGGTGGTTACTAAACTCGATGAAACCATGTTAAGACAGATTGCAGGCTCGGCAAATGGCATATTTGTACGTGCATCGAATAATGAGGATGTGCTGAAAGAGGTTTCGAAAGAGATAGGAAATATGGAGAAAAAGAAGTTAGGCGACAAGGAATATTCGGATTATGAAGATAGGTTTCAGATATTCTTTGCCGCAGCTTTTGTAATTTTGCTGATAGAGTTCTTTCTGAGTGAGAGAAGAAATAAATGGATAAAACGATTGAATGTTTTTGGTGATAATAAATAGATGGGACAATTAGGAATTAGGAATTACGAATTAGGAATGAAGATAATTATTATCTTAATTCTCAACTCTCCATTCTCCATTCTCAATTCTTTTGGTCAATCAGATAGAGCATTGATAAGGGATGGGAACAAATCATTTCTTTCCGGCGCTTATGATGAGGCGATGGATAGATATCAGCGTTCATTGGATAAAAATCCAAACTCTGTGGCAGGGAATTTTAATATAGGAGATGTTTATTATAAGCAAAAAAAATATGATAGTGCAGCAACTCACTTTCAAACAGCATCAGGAATGACTACCGATAAAGATACGCTGGCAAAGGTTTATCATAACTTAGGAAATTCTTATTTGCAGCAGAAAAAATATGAGGAGAGCATAGATGCTTATAAGAACTCGCTCAGGAATAATCCGAACGATAATGATACAAAATACAACCTGGCTTATGCCCAGGCAATGTATAAAAAAGAAAAACAACAACAGCAGCAAAATCAGGACAAGGATAAAGATAAAAAAGACCAGGAGAAAAAAGACCAGGAACAACAACAAAAAGATCAGGACAAGAAAGACCAGGGGCAACAACAAAAAGATCAGCAGGAAAAGCAAGGGAGTCAGAATAAAATGACCAAAGAACAAGCAGAAAGAATATTGCAGGCTCTAAATAACCAAGATAAAGATGCGCAAAAGAAAAACCTGAAAAAGGTTACTGTGCAAGGAGTTCAAATTGAAAAGACATGGTAAGAGGATATGAGAATTAAACTTATAATATTATTACTCCTTATTATATATGGCGGTTCTGCTTTCAGTCAGATTACTGTAAAAGCTACTGTTGATAGAACTACTGTAGGTATGGGGGATAATTTCGAGGTAGATTTTGAGGTAGAAGGTGGAGAGGGTACGTTTAATCCACCGGCATTTAAAGATTTTGATGTTTTACAATCAGGTAAATTCAGTAATGGAGGAATGACTGTAATTTATAATGGTAAATTAATGAGTAGCGGGAATTCAGGTACTACTTATCAATACGTTCTTGGTCCTAAGAGTATCGGAAAATATACAATTGAACCGGCGAGTGTTACTGAAAACGGAAAAACTTATAAATCAAATTCTCTGGCAATAGAAGTTGTAAAAGGAACAAACGATATTTCTGAAGATAATTTGTTTTTAAGGGTGACTGTTGATAAAACAAATGTTTATTTAGGTGAGGCGATAATTTCGACCATTAAAATATATACAAAAGTCCAAACAAGTGGTAACTTAACCAAACCACCTACTTATGATGGCTTCTGGTCTCAGGAACTTGATGAAAGAAAAAGACCTGCTGAGGAAACTGAAGTAATTAATGGAGTTACTTATGGCGTATTAGCTTTAAGTAAGGTTATTTTGATACCGCAAAGGACTGGAGAAATTAAATTAGGACCTTTTGAAGGTGAGTTTAATGCGTTAATTCAATCTCAAGGATGGCGGAAAGTTGTAAAAGCTAAAAAATACACTGCTCCTGTTATAATAACAGTGAAGGATTTACCTGATAATCCACCTTGGAGTTTTAAAGGCGCAGTTGGTAGATTTACCTTTGATGCAACACTTGATAAAACAGAAACTAAATCAAATGAACCTGTTAACTTGAAGGTAAAGATTTCAGGGAATGGAAACCTAAAACTTATAGACCCTATCCCATTGGATATTCCACAGGATATAGAAACTTATGATCCAAAGATAACAGATAATTCAAATGTATCTACCGGAGGAATAAGCGGAAGCAAAACATTTGAATACCTCCTGTTGCCACGTCATTCAGGAGATTATAAGATTCCACAGGTTGAGTTTACATACTTTGATTTGGATAGGAAACAATATGTAACTCTTAAATCCCCTGAATATAATTTGAAAGTTACCAAAGGCAGTGGTCCCGAAACAAGTGTAGCAGTGAATGGAGTTAATAAGGAAGATGTTCAATTGTTAGGCAAAGACATTCGTTACATTAAGATAGGCAATATTGATCTTCATAAAACAGGAGATGAGTTCTTTGGCTCCGCAGTATTTTACTCTTTATTTTTCTCACCAATGCTCGCGTTCGTCGGCTTCATTTTCTATTATCGAAAGAATAAAGAGCTTCAAAAGAATGTTACCCTTCTCAAAAGCAAGAAGGCTACAAAGCTTGCAAGAAAGAGACTTTCAACAGCAAAAGTATTATTAACAAAGAACAACAGAGAACTATTCTTTGAAGAAGTATCTATTGCCATCTGGGGGTACCTCGGCGATAAGTTGAGCATCCCTTTCTCCAACTTATCAAAGGAAAACATATCCGAAGTATTATCATCAAGAGGAGTCAGTGAAGGCTTAATAAAAGAGCTTCTGGATATATTAAACAAGTGTGAGTTTGCAAGATATGCGCCATCTAATCAAGATGGACAGATGCAGGGAATTTATGATTCAACAATTTCTTTAATCACAAAACTGGAAGGAGAAATAAAATGAAGCTCATTCTAAGGTATAGTCTTTTTATTTTCGCTCTTTGTTTCCTCTCAACAAAGGGCTTTGCTGCCTCGAATACTGATTTTGATAATGCCAATGAGCAGTATAAAAAAGGAGAATATAAAAGTGCAATATCATCCTATGAAAAGATTTTAAAGTCAGGATATGATGCTGCAGAAGTATATTACGACCTTGGCAATTGCTACTATAAACTCAATGATGTTCCCCACTCCATCTTAAATTATGAACGTGCATTGAAGTTAGCTCCCAGAGATGAGGATATCATCTTCAATCTTCGATTAGCAAACCTTAAAGTCATTGATAAGATTCAATCTGTTGACCAGGTCTTCTTTAAGAGATGGATAGAAAACATCTCTAATCTTTACAGCACTGATTCCGCCGCTCTCTGGACAATCATCTTTTTATGGTGTGGATTAATTGTATTTGCTCTCTTTATTTTATCAGGAAACTCCTTGGTCAAACGAATCTTCTTCTATTCAGGAGCTATTATACTAGTTCTCTCAATTCTCTTTTTAATAGTAACCAACTATCGTAATCAGACTGTTAATGCCATTAATTCGGGCATTATTTTTAATCCATCGGTATATGTAAAGAGCGCACCCGATACAAAAAGCACAGATCTATTCATTCTCCACGAAGGAACAAAGGTAAAGATTCTTGATACAGTTGGAAGCTGGAAAAAGATTCGCCTGATGAATAACAATGAAGGTTGGATTAAAGGAGAAAGCCTGGAAGTAATTTAATTTTTATCTGATAATAAATCCAAATCCATGAGCAATAACGATGTAATGAAAAAACTAAGAGTAGCCCTTCATTTGCGTGATGAAGATATTATAGAAATCCTTGCTCTGGTAGATTTTAAAATATCAAAGACTGAACTAAGCGCCATCTTCCGCAAGGATGATCACCCTAATTTTAAACCTTGTGGCGACCAGCTATTACGCAACTTCCTTAACGGATTAATAATTTATAAACGAGGACCAAAAGAGAATAAAGATTAATGGGTAAGAGAAATTAATTCTGTATTTAGCTTACTTATTGGTATTTTTGCCATGATGAAACATTTTGGAATTTCAGGTGCATCCTTATCTGAGGTTAATGCTTCTGTAGATATTGAATCTAAAAGAGGGATCGGTAATAAAATCCTTGCCTTCATGGGTCCCGCTTATTTAATCAGTGTTGGCTACATGGACCCTGGGAATTGGGCTACTGATATTGCTGGCGGAAGCACCTTCGGATACAAGCTTATCTGGGTTCTTTTAATGAGTAATTTGATTGCATTATTACTTCAAAGTCTCAGTTCAAGATTAGGTATTGTAAGTGGAAGAGATTTAGCACAAGCATCTCGCGAAACCTATTCTCCTGTTGTCAATTTCTTCCTTTGGGTTCTTGCAGAAATAGCAATTGCAGCATGCGATTTAGCCGAAGTTCTTGGTATGGCAATCGGTCTTCAATTACTCTGCGGGCTTCCTTTGACATGGGGGGTAAGTTTGACTGTTTTAGATACACTGCTTTTATTATTCCTCATCAATTATGGCATCCGAAAATTAGAAGCATTCATCATTACTTTGATTGCTTTGATTGGAGCTAATTTGCTTCCTAATAAAGGTGCGAGAAAACTGTGCGCCTGGCTGATATCCGCAACATCAAACATTCCATTATGAAAAAAAGTTGCGGCGGCAAGAACTAAGATTGCACAATTAACAAGGAAAGCAAGATTGAGTGCAATAGTTGAATCGAGTACATTATATTTGATTGCACGTAGGATTCCTTTTGGAGTTCGTTCAAACTTTCTTGTCTGCACTAATGAGGAGTGAAGATATAAATTGTGTGGC
>Ga0206936_1094_pt1 | contig 26453 bp, 21 predicted proteins | sample Alteio_BWOrgHeat_14_FD_152922 | JGI IMG/M metagenome (GOLD analysis project Ga0206936, IMG submission 152922) | Enriched cells from forest soil in Barre Woods Harvard Forest LTER site, Petersham, Massachusetts, United States -... | ecosystem: Environmental > Terrestrial > Soil > Temperate forest >... | reverse complement strand
GACCATTCTCATGCCTGCAGCTGTGTTGTCGATTGTGCCGGTTCTTTTCATCTCTTACGGCCAGCACCCAAAGACGTTTTTCTGACTTTGGCAGCATTCAGTTTGTCCATCGTTGCCCTGCTTGTGACCATGATCGTTGAGGTTCCAATCGTCAGCCAGATCAAGACATGGACGGCCACAACGCTACCTGCCAACTGGCAGCAGCTTCGCGACAGGTGGCTTGCGTTTCATGTTGTCCGAATGGTCGCAGGAGTTACCGGCCTGGTGCTCCTCGTGATCGCAGCAATCTTTTAACCGCATCGAGGACGAATGGTTTCTACGTCAGGATGCGAGTTCAAATGCTTTGCCTTAACCAGAGTGAAATTCATCACCGGAGAAATGACATGCAGGGAGAATTAGAAGTATTGGAAGCACACTACCAAAGCCTTCAAACGCTGGTCGGCGAACTGCTGCTGACCAACCAGGAATTGCGGCAGGAGGTAGCACTCCTCAAGCAGAAGAGGGAGGCTACCGCGCCGGCCACTCATCAACAACCACGCCCAGATCATTAAGCTGCTGAATGGCCGCCTCAATCTGGCGCCGAATCGCCGGCCGCGCCTTCTTGTCCGCCAGCGGAGACTCCTCGATCGCCACCACACGCCCGTAAGGCCATGCCCTCTCAGGCAACGCGATCAAAGCTTCAACCAGATCCTGCTGTTTGATCTGCACTTCCTGACGACGCGCTGCGCTGGGCCTCAGGATTCCGCCCTGTCCTAACTCGCTGGTATTCGCATCCGTCAGCGTGATGCGAACGTTGATCATCTGCGCGTCGAAGCTCAAAAACGGATTGCTCCACGCGCCCGGCTCATGCACGTCGACATAGCGGCTCTTGGTCGGCAACGCAATCTTCGCCAGCTGCGCGCGTTGCTCATCCTGCTTTGCCGAGGTGGCCTGAGCGCGATGCTCAGCCGTTGCCGCGGTATTGGCGACACTCGCTACCGCTTGCTCTTCCTTGCGGCAGCCCGCCACTGCAGCCGAAACGAGCAGGAATACTGCCGTCGAAACCAGAAACTTCTTTGAACCCATTGCGTAAGTCAACATACCTGCTGAAAAACTCATTCTCCCGTCCATACTGCGGGTCGCTTTGCCAAAAAAGCGCCCGTTCCTTCAACTTTATCCTTTGAGCCACAACACTGGCCAAAATGCCGCGCCTCTTCTGCCAACCCGTCGTCGAGCGAAAGATCCAACCCTGAGTCCACCGCAATCATCGTCCTCTGAAGAGCTATCGGCGCGTTGGCTGCAATCTCCAACGCCAAAGCCTCGGCTCTGGCCATTAATTCCTCTGCTGGAACCACCTCGTCCACCAGCCCGATATGCAAGGCTTCATTGGCCGAAATAATTGCGCCCGTTAGCAGGAGCTTCATCGCCGCGCCTCGTCCAACCAGCCGTGGCAGCCGCTGCGTGCCGCCAAAACCGGCGATCACGCCCAGCTTGACTTCGGGCTGCCCGAGCCGTGCGGTGTCACTCGCGATCCGCAGCGTACAGGCCATTGCAAGTTCACAACCGCCGCCCAGTGCGAATCCGTTGATGCAGGCGATCACCGGCTTGCCGAGCTTTTCCATGTGACGAGAGAACTTCTGTCCTCGCATCGCATATTCCCGTCCGGTAGCCTCATCCAATCCGGCCAATTCGGAGATGTCCGCGCCTGCGACAAATGCCTTCGGGCCTGCGCCAGTCAGCAGAATTACGCGAATCGAGGAATCGGCAGCGGCATCTTCGATGGCCAGCGATAACTCATCCAGTGTCGCCGCATTCAGCGCGTTCAATACCTTCGGGCGATTGATCGTGATTACGGCAATCGGCGCTCGTTTTTCAAGCACGATGTTTTCAAACTGCACGTTCAACCCCCACCCAGCCTGAACTCTAAATCCGCTTCACAAGCTCCTTAGCCAGCGCATCCAGCACACCATTCAAAAAACTCACCGACTCAGGAGCCGAGTAGCGCCGGGCTATCTCCAGCGCCTCGTTGATGATGATCGGAAACGGCGTCCCTTTGAACCCAAGCATCTCCGCCACCGCCAGCCGAAGCACATTACGATCCACGCCCGGCATACGTTCCAGCCGCCAGTTCACCAGATGCGGTGTGATCAATTCGTCGATTTCTTCTGCCCGCACCGTGGCCACGCGGTATAAGTCCTGGGCAAATCCCCTTACCTCTGCATCGGATTCCTCACGCGCAACCCAGAACGTCTTCGCGACCTGTTCAGGAGTCTGCTTGCCAAGATCTCCTTGAAAGAGCATCTGCATCGCCATCTCGCGGGACTTGCGCCGCGTACCCGTGCTCACGCCCCCTCGCCATCTTCGCGCTCAAGCAGCTTACGGCGCAGCGAAACCATCTCAATGGCAGCAATCGCGGCCTCAAAACCCTTGTTGCCGGCCTTCACGCCGGCGCGATTTAAGGCCTGCTCCAGTGTCTCGCAAGTAAGCACGCCAAAGCTGTGCGGAACGCCTGTCTCCTGCTGCGACTGCCCGATCCCCCGCGCAACTTCGTTGTAGATTGCTTCGTAGTGCGCAGTCTCGCCGCGCAGCAGGCAGCCCAGCGTGATGATCGCGTCCACGCGACCCGGACCTCCAAATACCGGCACGCGCTCTGCAATCGTCCTCGCCGCCGCGGGTACCTCCCAGGCACCCGGCACGCGCACAATCTCGATATGTCGCCTGGCCGCTCCACTTCGCAGCAACCCGTCCAGCGCGCCGTCCAGCAGGCGTTCGGTAATGACTGCATTCCATCGCGCCACGACGATGGCAAATCGCATACCCTCGGCGGAGAGATCGCCTTCCACTGCCAGTGGCTTGCCCTTCAGCGGGTCTTCCCATGCCCAGAAACCGAATACCTGCCCATCGACTGGCGTTGCGATAAACATTCGCGACTTCCAGTGAGTGACCGTCACATCGGTGACACGTCCGGCTGGCTCTTCATTATTCGCTCGAAACCAGGCGAGAGCCGCCTCGCGGACGGCATCCAGTTGCGTCACCTCGACCATCACGTCCGCGAGAGACGTCATATCGCCTTCTACTATTTCCAGATTGCCCACCGGAGCCAGAAACGACGCTCCCTTGCTTTGCTCTTCGTCCCATCCGTTGCCGGGAGTAAATCCCAGCGCGGAAAAGAAGCTTGTCAGCCTTTCGTAAGTGGCTGGCGTGCCAACTGGGCGAAGAAATGAAATGCCCTTGATCATAGTTTCGATTCTATCTCGCCAATCTGACGTGTCATGCCGTTACCGGTTCCGCTTCAGCCATTGGCGCGATTCTCGCACACAGAGAAAAGCCCGCATCGCACTGAGGAAAGCGTCCTCAGGCGAGCGGGCTTCTGCCCGTGTTCAAGAAGGTAATGTTAGGTTGTGGAGCGCGGCTTCACGGCAATGAACGTCGCCGGAACCGAATTCCCATTCGCATCCACCAGACCTGGCTGGATCTGCTGGGTGTCGGTCAGCGACTTGACATCGATATAGTGCACGAGGTTGTCGCCCGAAGTGGAGACAAAGAACAGCGAGTTGTCGAGACTGAACGCGCCGGCAATGGGTGCGGTCGGTGTGCCGGTAAGGGTTACCTGGCCGACTGTACCGAGGCTGCCATCCGCATTCGCCTGATAGTACGGCAGCTTTGCCGTTCCAGAACCGTTAGCCAGATACGTCACAAACGCCAGGGCCGAGGCGGGAGAAGCGACAACCTGATTGATCGCACTTGCCGTGAACGGCAATGCCGTCTGTACAAACGAGGGAGTCAACGTTACCGGCTCAATTTCAGTTCCGGCCGCGTTCGTCGGGCACGCGCCGTTTTTCAACCCCGCAAAAAGATCCACGTGAATGTCCGAAAGGGTCGGCGAAGTGCCTCCGGCCAACCCAACGCCGATAATGTGCGATCCATCGGTGGTCGCTGCCAGCGCGTCGGTCTGCGCGGCAAGCGAGGCGGCCTCAGGATATGCCTGAGTGATGGTGAAGTCAGGCGCCACATCCGGGCACCAGGCGTGAGCGACCGTCTTCGTCCCGGTCAGGAATGCACCCACGCTGGGCACAGTAATCGCCAGATTTGACGCAGCATACGCCAGCGGATACGTGGTCCAGCCCGTGTTCACGTTGTTCACAAATAACGTCGCCACGCCGTTAACATCCTGCCCCACGATATACAGCGTCTTCGCGTCGGGAGTCCATTGGGCTGCGCTTCCGACACCCGCAAATGTAGTAAAGGTGCCACCCGAGGTCTTGTATACATAGAAACGTTTGAGGACCGGATCATTGATCAGAAGAGTCTGATTATCCGGGGATGCCGCTAGAACCACGCCCGGAACATTCGGGTCTTCCTTGCTCAGGGAATTTGTAGTTGCGGTGTAGATCATCAATTCGTGAGTCGAACCGAAGTAGAGGTTTGTGCCCGTTCTGTCCAACACCATCGAGTTGGGGAAATACGGCATCTTCACCCCTGCGCCCACCGTCCCGCTGAGCAGTTGCACAGGAACGAAGTACTGCGATTTGGGGCTCGAATACCAGGCATACGTGCTAGCCACGCCGGGTGTGTTGATTAAAACTTCGTTGCTGGTGATCGACGCGCCAGTCAGATTTACGCCAACCTTGTCAATTGGCGAGGTGTTGCATGTATTCGGCTGACAAACTGCATACACAGCCGCTTCGCCGGCAAAATTTGCCGTAATGGCGCCGCCGGTGCCCACACTGATGCTCAGCGGATTGGTGGACTGATAATCCAGCGTCAAGCCCTGGATTGTGTTTCCTTTGGTGTCGGTAATCGTGGTAACAAGGTTCTGCGTGACTCCCTGGGTGACCGTTCCGCTGGTCTCCCCGTGGAGGGTGACACTGATGTTTGCCGGTGGGCAGGTGGAGAAGTACCCTGCTGACGAACCCGATCCGGCCACCGAAGCCGTGATGTACGTGGTTCCGGGCAACACCGCCGTAATGACACCCTGCGGATCGATCGTCGCGATGGTCGAGTTCTGCGTCTGGTATGAAAGATTGCCGACAGCTACAGAGCAATTCGGCACCGTGCTCGAATTGGGGCCGCACAACAGCGTCTGTATCCCATTATTTGAATAAAAGGCCTGGGCATCCAACTGGGCTGTCTGCGTCTGCGAGAGGCATCCGTTCACAGGTGTTGAGTCTGTACTGGAGTTTTCCAGCACCAGCGAGACCGCCGTGACCTGCGCATGCACATAAACCTGCACCTGATTCGAGGTCACCGACGAAGCCGTCGCCGTGATGAACGCCGATTGATAGGGAAGATTGTTCGTCGTCGGCAGTGGATTTGGCTTGATGCAGATCGTGTAGTCGGGAATGCCGCCGCCGCTACGCCGATTCCAAGTTCCTGCGCACATATTGCCGGTCGGCGAAATATCTATCAGCTGGTTGTTCGTAGTGCCGTAGGTGTAGCTGGCAACGCTCGCTGAAGTACCCTTGCAAGTCTTCGCGGTTGGCGAAGCGATCTGCTGCGTCTGGCCAAAGGCCAGCGAAATGCCTGTGATTCGCGGCTCAAGATCGATGGAAGCGACATCCGTCAGCTTCAGTCCGAAACCTTGACCATTGCAATAGGCCCCTGCCGGGTTACGCGTGCAACCAGATATCGAGATGCCGGCCGGTACTGCAAGGCACAGCAGAAAAACAAGCGTCAGCAACCGCTGCATGAATCCTCCCCGCCCCGCCTTCAGAACGGCAGAACGGTCAACCACAAATGTCGAAAATCCAAAAGGAGTCCGAAAGAAAAGTGTATCAGGGCGCGGCTACCCCTCGCTCGCGCGACAGTGCCCCACAGACTTCACTCCCTCATGGACGAATCGCCCAGCGAAACGCGAGCCAACCAAGAATCCGAGATGTCCCATATCCCCCAACGTTCTTTGCCGGGAGATGCAGGCAAGCCTCAGTTCCCGGCCGGCATATATTTCGCGAACCAATCCAGGGACCTCACCAGCACATCCGTCCGGTGTTCCGGGTTCACGAACCCATGGCCCTCGTTCGGATACACCACCAGCTGCGTCGGCACATGCTGATCGCGCAGCGCATGCCAGAACTCGAAGGACTGAGGCGCCGGACACTCCCCATCGCGATCCCCAACCACAACCAGCGTCGGAGTCTTGATCTTGTCGATGAAATTAATCGCCGAGCTTTTCGCATAGACCTCCGGATCCTTGTAGACCGAAGCGCCAAAATACGGTGTCATCCACTGGTCGATGGAGTTCTCGCCATAGTAGCTCTGCCAGTTCGAAATGCCCGCGCCGGCGACCGCCGCCTTGAAACGATTGGTTTGCGTTACGGCGAACATGGTCATGAATCCACCATAGCTCCAACCTGTCAGCCCAACCCGATTCGCGTCCACCGGATACTTCGCCAACACCGTATCCACTCCGGCAAGAATGTCGCGCAGATCGCCGTAGCCGAAGTCCTTGCGATTGGCCGCGGCAAATGCTTCGCCCTGCCCATAGCTTCCGCGAGGATTGGGTTCCAGCACAAAATACCCCATCGCAGAAAACGACGTAGCACTCAAGCTGCCGCGCCCACCCCACGAAGACTGCGCCGACGCCGCAGGGCCGCCATGCACCAGCACAATCATCGGATACTTCTTCGCCGCATCGTAATTCCTTGGGTAAAGCAGCCATCCCTGGACGTCAAAACCCTCGTTCTTCCAGGTCACCGATTCCGACTTGCCCCAGGATGGCTCAATGCCGTCGTTGATGTGTGACAACTTCTGCAGGCCATCGAGCGACGTCACCGTTGTGCCGTTCGCGCGCACCGCGTAGAACTCAGACGGATGGGCAAACGAGCTCGCCTGAAAGACAAAAATAGAATGATCCCTCGTCGCCGAAAGGCTCATCTTTAGCCGCCCATCGCCAGGAACTCCTTCAAAGCTATAAACTGGCACGGAGACGATGTGTTCCGAATTTGACTCGGCGAGATCTACCTTCACAAGCTGACTGTTACCGCCCGCCTCTTCGCTTACATAGAGGCTGTGCGCGTCAGCCCATTCGATCCATGCGGCGCTTGTATTCCGCTTTGGATTTACGATCGACAACTCACTGCCATTCGCCGCATTGACCGTAAACACGTCGCCGCCGGTCGAGCCTTGATCGCTCATCAGCCCGCCAATAAACGCAATCGACTTCCCATCCGGCGACCATCGCGGCACCGCAATCTGCAGACCATGCAACAGCCCATCAGCCTCTGCCGGCGCAAAAATTGCCTTGGGTTCCGCACCAAGGGCCTGCGTGTAGAGCTTCGCTACCCACCAGTTGTTCTCACCCGGAGGGTTCGCCGCGATGTACGCCAGAGACTTCGAATCAGGCGCCCAATCGAACTCATACACATGCAAATTTGCAGGGGTCGCCGCAGCCGGTGTCACCGGCTTATGCGCGTTGGCATCAATGACCGAGACGCGTTGAATCTCAACGCCATCTTCACCAATCACTCCCGCCCAGGGCTTCATCGCCGCCAAAGCTCCGGCAGCCCGCGTCGCGCCTTCGACATACAGAAACGCAATCTTCGACCCATCCGGCGAAAAGACCGGAAAACCTACCTCGCCCTTGGCTTCCGTCAGGCGCTCCACCTCGACCTTCGGCTTACCGTGGGCAAAATCTCCGCTGATGCTGGCGACAAAGATGTTGTCCTGTGCGGCGCTTTCACAGTCGCCCACAAACGCCAGCCTGCGCGAGTCGGGAGCCCACTGCACCATCCCCTCGCCGCAACTGGCGCTCGCCTTCTTTGACGCGCTGATGCGGGTCGTCTTCGCCGGCTCGCTGAATGGGGCCAGTTCCACGCCCCAACCATCTTTTCCCTGGTGAACATAGGCCAGCAAGGCCCCATCCGGCGAGATCGCCACCGGGCCCAGTCCATGACTGTGGCTTCCGCGCAGAAGCTCATCTACCTTCGCTCTCGAAGTAGTTTCCTGCGCTGAAACAGCAAAGGGACCAGATGCAACTACACCAAAAATTGCCACGGCAGCGAACACACTGCCGCGCCGCAGAAAAGTACGATTCAGAATTCCAGACATGTCGGAATGCTATCAGGAATACCCAGCCACGCTCACAACGGAAACTACAGGCAACGACGGCTGAATCAGGCCCTATTTCGCGGCAGCATGAATCGCCAGGAGTGTCTCCAGCAGCGGCTTCAGGCGCTTCAGGTCCAGTGCGTTCGCACCGTCCGACTTGGCATGCGCCGGATCATCATGGACCTCCAGAAACAGCCCATCGACTCCTGCCGCCACCGCCGCCCGAGCCAGCAGCGGAATATATTCCGGCTGCCCACCGCTCACTCCACCTGCCGCCGAGGGTTGCTGCACTGAATGCGTCCCGTCGAAAACAACCGGCGCAAAGCCACGCAGCACCGGCAGCGAACGGTAATCCACCACCAGCGTGTTGTACCCAAAGCTGGCCCCGCGTTCGGTCAGAAAAATCCGCTCGTTGCCAGTCGATTTCGTCTTTTCGACCGGATATTGCATATCCCACGGAGCTACAAACTGGCCTTTTTTGATATTGACCGCCCGCCCGGTTTTGCCAGCCGCCACCAGCAGGTCCGTCTGCCGGCACAAAAATGCCGGAATCTGCAAGACATCCACCGCTTCAGCCACCACTTCGCAGTGTCCCGGCTCATGCACATCCGTCAACACAGGCAGCCCTGTAGCCTTGGCCAGCGCTCCCAGAATCCGCGTTCCCTCCACCAGCCCCGGCCCACGAAAGCTCTTGACTGAGGTCCGATTAGCCTTGTCGTAACTCGCTTTGAATATGTACGGAACACTCAGGTCCGAAGTGATCCGCTGGATCGCATCGGCCATCGTCCTCACATGCGTTTCCGACTCAATTACGCAAGGACCGGCAATTAGAAAAAGCTGGCCACCGCCCACCTGCACCGGCCCGACTTCAAAGGTACTCGCCATAATTCAATTATCAGAACACATTCCATGCACGAGGCCGCAACTCGCCTGTCCAAAAGCGCCCTGACATAACTACAAGTTACATACTGGCGATCTAGGTTAATCCCCGCTGGCGTAGCTCTCACGAGCGATTTTCGCCGACCGTTTGAGGGTCCGCGCCTTTAACCACATCTCATATTCACCCTTGACCGAAACTCCCGATTTCCTGAATTCGCGAAAGGGCTGCTTGAGATACTCGAGCCACGCCGTGTCATCGCTTTCAAGGTCGTTTGCAGTCGCGCCTGTCGAGGCAAAACTCAGCGAATTCGAACTCGCGGTCCCAACCGTCGATGAGGGGGATCCGGTGTTGCCCGTCGATGCAACAGAAATGCCGGAAAGAGGAAAATATGTCGGCGCAACCAGAGTACCGGCATCGGAGGCTGGTACTAAGCTGGGTTCCATTAGCTTCGCTGTTGCTGGAAAGAGCCGTTTGATTTCGCCAATGGACACGCCATAAACCAGCAGAATTTCGATCAACCGAATCAGTCTCATACCCAGGGAAACTGCAGCGTGCGGGGCCACTCCAGACTGCGAATAGAGAACTTCCAGCAGAGCGACCGTCAATCCAAACTTCGCGGCAACGAGAAACAGCGTGCATCCCACGTGGGTCAGGATCATCACCCCAATATCGGAACGCTGACGGTCTTCTTTCCTGAATGAGATGACCTTCCTGGACGAGAAGACCAGCCAGGCGAGGAACGCATGGTACGTCAAAAGCATGCCCACATACGGTCCCCATATCGCAGGGCGTGATAACAGCGATACAAGAAAACCGGCCGCGCAACAGGCCAGGTAAGCGCGACGATGCTCTGATTTGAGTACTCTGCCCAGTAACATGGGAACCTCTCAGGAATCGGCTATTGGATTTGTAGTGTCACAGTAGCACGTAACTTGACCTGAAAGCCCTGCACCGAAAGTGGTAACGAACTGGGCGCATCAGAGTTAGAAACAGGCAGTCTCTTCCCCCGTCCATGCGGAGGTGAGATTAGTACCCTCAGCAAAGTTCACCGGGATAACTATTCCGACTTGGCTGCGGCGACCTCTAGGGAGGCTGGATGTGCGCTTCGGTTCTTATAACTAGCCGCCACAAAATCCCGGAACAAAGGATGCGGCTCCAGCGGCTTCGACTTGAACTCAGGATGGAACTGGCAACCGAGGAAGAAGGGGTGATCCGGAATCTCGACGATCTCCACATAAGTCGCATCGGGAGTTGTCCCCGTCAGCCGCAATCCGCCGCCCGTCAACAGCGCCTCATATTCGCGATTGAACTCGTACCTGTGCCGATGCCGCTCGCTGATCTCCGTCGCAGCGTAGGCCTTCGACGCCAGCGAATTCGGCTCCAGCACGCATTCCCACGCACCAAGCCGCATTGTTCCGCCCATCTCTTCGACACCGAGTAACTCGCGCAGCTTGTAGATCACGCGATGCTCGGTTGCCGGATCGAACTCGCTGGAGTTAGCCGTCTTAAGCCCGCAAACATTTCGCGCAAATTCGATGCAGGCCGTCTGCATGCCAAGGCATATCCCAAAATAAGGAACCCTGTGCTCTCGCGCATAGCGGATCGCGTTCAACATCCCTTCAATGCCGCGCTTGCCAAACCCGCCCGGCACCAGAATCCCGTCAAAGCCCGCCAATTGCTGCTCATACGAAGTATCTCCAGCTTCCTTCGACTCCAGCCCTTCTGCTTCGATCCAGGTAACTTCGAGTTTCAGGTTATGCGCGAGGGCCCCGTGAACCAATGCTTCTTTCAGCGACTTATAGCTGTCTTCGTACTCAACATATTTACCCACTATCCCGATCGAAACACTGTCTTTCGGGTTGTATGCGCGATGCACGATATCCTTCCACTTCTCAAGATCCGGCTCCTTCGCCTCCAGGTGAAGATACTTGAGCGCCAGCGCGTCCACGCCCTCCTGGGCAAAGACCAATGGGACCTCGTAAATCGATGCGACATCCTTGGCCGTAATTACCGCCCGCTCCTCCACATTGCAGAAGGCGGCAATCTTTGACTTCATATCCCGAGGCAGGTACCGGTCCGTGCGGCAAAGCAAAATGTCCGCCTGAATCCCAATGCCCAGCAGTTCCTTGACCGAGTGTTGCGTGGGCTTGGTCTTTAACTCCTGCGCTGCGGCAATCCACGGCACGAGGGTCGTATGGACAAAAACCGTGTTCTCCCGGCCCAACTCCTGCCGCATCTGGCGAATAGCCTCAAGGAACGGCAAAGACTCGATATCGCCCACCGTCCCGCCAATCTCCACAATCACCACGTCCGCCCCATGCGAAGCCACCTTGCGCATCGCGTTCTTAATCTCATTGGTCACATGCGGAATCACCTGGACCGTCTTCCCCAGGTAATCGCCGCGGCGTTCCTTCAAGATGATCTGCTCATAGATACGACCCGTCGTCAGGTTGTTTTCGCGCGACAGATGGGCGTGCGTAAACCGCTCATAATGCCCCAGATCGAGGTCCGTCTCGGCCCCATCGTCTGTCACGAACACCTCACCATGCTGAAAGGGCGACATAGTCCCCGGATCGACGTTGAGATAGGGGTCAAATTTCATAAGATTGACCTTAAGTCCTCTGCTTTCAAGCAGACAACCGATGGAAGCTGCAGCCAGCCCCTTGCCTAAACTGGACACGACTCCGCCCGTCACAAAGATGTACTTTGCAGACATTGGTGCAACCTCTGAATTGGAATAGGGTGATTGGACGTACCGGGTGGGCACAATCAAGTATGGCAGAATTGAAGCTCCAAGGGAAGCCTGAAAATCGGCCTCTATGCCAGCCCCAAACCGATCTGCCACCGAATTCGTGGCAGGTCAGTCTCCCGTACCCCATAACCTCACCAAACAAAACTTGTCCGGATAAAGTCGATGCTCGACAAAATCTCAATTCTCAAGACGGACATCACGACGCTGGCCGTTGACGCCATCGTCAATGCCGCCAACAGCTCGCTCTTAGGAGGCGGAGGCGTTGACGGAGCCATCCATCGCGCAGCCGGCCCGGAGCTGCTTCACGAGTGCCGGTTGCTTCATGGCTGCCAGACAGGTCACGCCAAGATCACCGGAGGATATCGCCTTCCGGCAAAGCACGTCATTCATACCGTGGGACCTGTGTGGCGAGGCGGCACAAACGGTGAGCCGGAACTGCTGGCCCGGAGCTATCTCTCCTGTTACGAGATTGCCAGAAACAAAGGTTTGCGGAGTCTGGCCTTCCCGGCAATCAGCTGCGGCATTTATGGCTATCCGATCAACGAGGCTGTTGAGATCGCAATCCGCGAAACGATAGCCGAGATAAACCGAAACGACGTCATTGAGCGGATCATTTTTGCCTGCTTCAACGAGGAGATATTTGCTGCCTACCAGCGAACCGTCGAGAAGTTCAGAAGTGACAGGTTCTGAAACGGGTTCTGACGGCTGCTATCCCCGTGCGGTTGTGTCAGCCGATGCGCCCATAGATGCCAGACAGCAGCAAGTTCCACGTAGTAACGAAGTCCTGGACCGAACCCGCACCAAGCACGGTGTTGTAATGATCCTTCCAGTACTTTGCGATGCCGAGCCCGTCTTCAGGAATTGCCCCTGGAACGCGCAAATAGCGTACTCGCGCCATAACGGCGGCGTAGATCGGGTTCGTCTCCATAAGCGCGGCAGATGGAGGCGCAGTAGGCACGATGCAGCCCAGGACTTTCGCTTTGAGTTGTGGCCGAAAGTCGATGTAATTCTTCCAGCAATCGTCATGCGTGTTTGGCTCCATTTGGAAATACCCGAGTGCAGGTCCGCCCCCGGCTTGCCGGGTGAAAACAAACCCGCTCTCCTGCGCGGCGGTTCCCATCAGAAGACGCTCGGCATTGGGGTTGGGCATATCCAGGCTCAAGAGCGCAGGGCGAACGATGTTAGTCAGGAAATCCTGTGGGGTCATGGTTTTGCAAACCAAACATTGCAACCAGTAAGTTGCAGCTTTCCGTTGGAATCGGTCTTGCCATAGCTCCTGGGGACGAGCTGGAAAGTCATGGAGTGATGCTGTCTGGAGAGGTTCATGAGTTCGGCAAAAGTCCGCTTCCTGCTTTCGACATTCCGCGCAAACGCCGGGTCGGTCGAAGATGCAGCAGGCATTCTAAGCAGAAGATATTTTTGTCGGCATGACGGAGCTTCAATAACCGACTGTGCGGATCTAAGGATAAGCACTTCAAATTGCCCTTCTTCGCTCGGTTCCTCAATTAACTTTCGCGGCCACTTCGCGGCAGCAAGCTGCTCATGGCCAATCAAGACCGCCTCCGCAGGAACAGTAAGCGAAATACCGGCCGCAGGTTGCTGAGCAAAACATTGCCAGTTGACGCTGGCGACAAACACAAAGCAGCAAAAACTTTTGAGGACTTTCATTTCATTGATTGGACTGCACAGGCATCATAGCGCCGAAAGCCGATTTCTCAAGTTCGCACTAAGATTTTTGCACTAAAGCGGTTTCACCGTACATGCAGCCATTTCTGCCATCATTCAAGGCGAAGAAACGGGGTAATTTTCGCTACATAGGGGAGGGGAGGGTCGCGTTTTCTCCTGTAAGTTGCTCATTTCATATTGGGTTATGCGAAATAAAAGCGTCGTTATGGGACGATATACCGTGCTTTTGTGCATGTTTTGAGCGCTTCTTAGGAGCAAAATCTGCGTCGATCGGGTTGGTAAGGGCGGTCATGGTCTAAGTGTGCCTGATTGGTGGGTAATTTTGCGCAGGGTGATATCGAGGGTTTGCTGGAGGCCGAGGGACATTGCCGAAGGGGTCGTTGGCGCAGAACGCCGGACAAGGTGCATATGCACCTTGTCCGGCTCTTCTAAGCGTCCCCGAACCGTGTAGCTCTAGAAATGGAAGCCAATCTCTGCCGTCATCGCTCGCGGGCTCACATAATGAGTCCCGCTGAACGTCGAGAGGAAGTTATACAGCGCGTATTTGTTCGTGATGTTCACTGCCGACAGGCGCAGGCTCCACTTGGTCTTGTCGCCATGAAAGAGGTTGTCCTGCCCAATCGACACATCAAACAGGCTGCGCGGCGCAATGCGTGGAGGATTCTTGTCGTCGTTCTCCGTATTGATCGAGGGAATCTTCACCAGGCTCGAAGTGAATTGGCTTGCCGCGCAAAGACTGGGCAGAGCCATCGTCGGCGTGGCCTTCACGCCGTCGCAGGTAAATCCAGCCTGAAACTCCTGATCTGCCGTGAATCCGCTCAGATCAATCGCCGGCGTACCATCGGGCAGCGTCGCAGCTCCGCACGAACTGTTCGGGTCGCCTGTGTCGTTGTAGCAGGGCACCGCTCCGGCCACCAAGCCCGAGTCGAACCGCCAGTTAAACCCAATCCACGGCCCAAGCCTTCCCGGCACCTGATACTGCACATGCGTCGTCTCGTTGAATTTCTCATCATGATCGATACGGAAAGGCAACCCGCTTCCGCCCACAGTTGCACCCGCGCCTGCGACCTGCGGCGGAAAGAACCGAGCCGCGACTGAAGACATGACCACATATGCCGAAATGTGGTGAAAATCCGGAACATCGGCGCGCAGCGCCAGTCCTGGAATCTTTGAGTTATGCCAGTCGATCGGGAATGTGATCGGCGTATTCCCAAGCACGCTGAAGTCGAAAGAGTTGTGCGTGTACTTCCAGATGTAGTCACCACTCAAGACAAAGTTCTTCCCGATAGCTTGTTGCAGTCCGGCATGAAACTCGTTTTTGAAACCCGGCCGTAGCGTGCCGTTAGCTCCGGGGCTGCAAGCCAGCAGTGGGTTCAGCACTGGATTCAGACATCCCTCGCTCGACAACACAAGGTTCTCGTTAAACGGAGTCTCCAGCGTACGCGCATACGAAACACGCAACACTGTGCTGGTCGGCTTGATTTTGTATGAAACGCCCAAGCGGGGTTGCGTCTGCCGCGCCACTGTTAGTCCGTTGTAAAAGTCTTGGCGAATGCCCAGATTGAACAACCAGTTGCCCGCCGTGATCTGATCCTGAGCATACAGCCCAAGCTCCTTCACATCGGTATGCCCTGAGTAATGGAACAAGCTCCCGTCGCGAGTGAGATCGTAAGGCGCCAACACAGGGAGATAGTTAGGATTGGCAAAGTTCACTCCGCAGGAGGTCGAATCGTTGAATCCCGCGATCGGATTACCGTTCGCATCCACGCAAGGCGAATTGTAGGTCGGGTCCACAACACCTAGACTGTCGTTCTCGTCTAGGAAGGTTTGCGAGTACGTCACGCCTACCTTGATATTCTGTGTGCCCTTGGAAATGGAAATATCAGCGTGTGCACCTGCATTAGTCAGCGTCCTTGCCTGCCCGACAGAAGATGTCTGCAGATTCGCGGGCCCGCGGTCGGCGAGGAAATTGCCGCTCGGATAGTAGTTGTAGGCATCGCGCCTCACATACGGTCCAAGATTGAAGACAGTGGCGTTGTTGATCACCCGCGTGTACGTTGGTGCAATGTCGAAGGTCTGAATCTGCGACCTCTGATCCGCATTACCCACGTTGCCGAACACCGGCGTCGAAGAACTTCCACCGCTGATTACATTCTGAACATTCAGGTTGTCATACGTATTCGGCGTTTGAAACCAGGACCGGCTGTAATTCAAATTCAGATGAATCGAATCCTTCTCCGTGAACTGCTTGTCGATCCGATCAAATACATTCTCTTCATTTCCTTTGGCGTGAAAGACTTTAAACTCTGGCGGATCGAGAAAGCGACCGGTATTCAACCCGTCGACCTCAATAAAGTTACCCCAGCTCTTACCGCCATAACTCAGATCAATGGCGCCCGTCGCCGAGCCATACGTCCCATAAGAACTGGAGACGCTGCCCGTCGGCGTTGTTACTCCCTGCCCCGACCGAGTTGTCACCTGGATCACCAGAGCCGTCTTGCCTCCATACTCCGCCGGAGGCGCTCCCGAAATTACCTCAATCGACTGCACTGAATTCGACGGAAGCTGGTTCGAGAACACTTTGCTTTGCTGGTCGGTAACGGATTGCCCGTCGATCGAATACGAAGTCGATGCATGATCCCCTAGCCCGTGAGCCAAACCGTTCGAATCTGCAGCAACGCCGGGAGAAGACAACGTCACAAGCGAACTCAGCGAAGATGACTGGCTTTCGAGTGGAAGTTTCTCCATAAGGCTGCGATCGACATCGGTATGAAATGTGGAGTCATTCTCCAGCAGATCGCCGGAGTTGACCGTCACTGTGTCGGTCATCCCACCAATTTTGAGAGAGTCCTTCAACGTCAGCCCAACCGTCGAGCGCACGTCCACATCACGGCTGTAGTTATCGAATCCCTCCATCGAAATCGACAGATGATAGGGGTTGAAGGGCAGATTGGAGAAGTGGTAGTGTCCGGTCTGATCTGTCACCGTAGTACGTTTGTAACCACTCACCGGGTTCTCGATAGACACCTTGGCGCCCGGAATAACTGCACCGGTACCATCATCCACCGTGCCTGAGACAGTGCCAGAATTGCCGCCCGATTGGGCAAAGGAAGACGAAGCTGCAGCAGCCAGGAAACAAATTAGAAAAAGCCGAAAGACATGGCCGCGAATGAACGGCATTGGAAACCTCCGCAAAGTGTTGGAATGCGCCTTAGGTCGAAATTCCCGAAATGCCGCCGTTCACAATCCGATCAGGTCAAATTCACCTGAACCTTGCGAACTCTGCATCATCTCTTCTGGGAATGCGCCAGCCGCGATCGAACTCGCGCCGCGCCGCATCGAGGGCATCTTAGGCTTGCGTTGGAGGGGGACGATTAAACAGCGTGCAATGCCACGGCCTTACAACCAGGTTCACAACCGGCGCCTGAACTGGAGCCGATGCGGTCGTAAAAATGATTGCCGGAGCTACCGCAGCTACCGGAGCCGCCGAATGCATCACCACGCAGATCGGGCAATGATCGGCATCCGTCGCAGCAGGATGAACGTGCGCTACCTGGACAAACGTCACCAGGGTCAGCAGCAACAGGCAAACGAGCGTGGTCGCGCGCATGGCCCAGGGCCGGCGTCGATCCATTCTTCGGATGTGCCTGTAGAGGTTCATTCAATACCCGCTTCTACAAGAATACACAGATTAGACTCTGCTCTCTTCAATTTGCAGTATGAATTTGGACAGCCAATCACCCCAAAAGAGGCAGGGCACGACCATCCGGGGCGTTGATCGTCTAAACTGACGACCATGCCCGGCCGCACCATCCCGCGCCTTTCGCAAATTGCGCTGACGCTTGTCGCGATCCCCGTCCTGCTCGCCGTGGGTGTCTTCCCCCCCGTCGCGGCAGCCCAAACCAATGAAAACACTCACTCTAAGACTCTTCCCGTCAAGCCAGACTCCGGAATTCCCGGGGTGCAGGTAAATCACCGTCTGATCCTCAAAGACGGCAGCTACCAGCTCGTCCGTAAATACGAAGTCATCGGCAGCCGGGTCCGCTACATCTCCGTCGAGCGAGGCGGAGACTGGGAAGAGCTCCCCGAAGACCTGATCGACTGGCCAGCCACCAAAAAATGGGAAAAACAGCAGACTGAGCTCGCCCAGCAGCGCTCCCCAGCCATGGAAGAGGCCGCCGACATCGATAAAGAGGAGGCCGCCGAGAGGCAGGTTCAGAAAGACCGCATGCCCGAGGTCGCCAGGGGCCTCAATCTGCCCGATCAGGACGGGGTCTTCATCCTCGACGAATACCAGGGCACGCCACAGCTGGTCGAGATCGTCCCCTCCACCGGAGACCTGCAGATGGCCCGTCAGCACGGCATCCGCTCCGTTTTGCCATTGCAAGGGCAACTCGCCCACGTCGAACTGGAAGGCGGGGCAGCCAAAGTCGCCATTCACGTCAACGAGCCAACCATCTATCTGTCACTTGACTCGATGGATAAGTCCCAGGCCGAACAAGTCGTCTCCCATTCCGTAACTGTCGACACTCACGGAGCATCGCAGGTCCAGCATCCCAAACGCGGCGCCAACTCGCCCAACTCCGGCTTCGCCATTGTCCGCGTCGACAGCCGCAAAGCCGTGCGCATCGTCGGCACTGTCCACGTAAGCCCGACCGGCGACATCACCCAGGAAGAAAACGTCATCCCCATGACAGCCGAAGTCCTCCCCGGCAAACACTGGCTCAAGCTAAAAGCCAAAGAGCCGTTGTTAATCGGCGAATATGCCTTAGTAGAAATCCTGTCCCCAAAAGACATGAACGCCAGCGTCTGGGACTTCCAGGTCAACCCGCGAGCCGGCCTGAATGAAAGCGCTATCGGGCCCATCGATAGCAAGTAAAACGGAAGAAAAACAATGACCAGAGGCTGTATCGATCTCTCACGACGACACCCCGGTCAATTCTGACCAGACTGCCATGCCTTGGACCTTCGATGCTGTCAACGTGGCTCCCGTAGCGGCCGCAACAACGTTGGTCTATCGTCTCTCTGGAAGAACCGAATCTCGGCGCGGGCTCGACTACGGTCTCTTCAATGCAAGATCACCTTCGATGAAGGCTGGCTTATGAAGTTCGACAATATGCATTCTGGGGTTTCTCCCACAATCAAAGCGCCAGTGCTGCTCGCGTACCTATTGCCGATTCTGCTTCTTGTCATAGCCAGCTTGCCCCTCTCTGCACAGGAAACAGACACGCACTCCGCTTCCATAACTGCTCAGTTAACCACTGAACAAGTCGTGAAAAACCTGATCATGATGAATCTGGAGCGGGCCCGCGCGCTGCACTCCTACGCGGGAACCCGTACCTACAAGCTGGAATACCAGGGATTGCCGAGCAACCGAAACGCCGAGATGGTCGTGGACCTGAAGTTCCGGGCACCCGCGACGAAGGAATTCTCGATCCGGTCCTCAGCTGGTTCGAACATGGTTATCGAAAAGGTATTCAAGAAGCTGCTGGAGGCTGAGAAAGAGTCACTCACCGAAGAAGCCCAAAGGCGAACGGCTCTGAACAACGACAATTACGAGTTCAGGATGGTCGGGTATGAAAGCAAGCCGCTTGGTTCCACGTATGTTTTATTCGTAAACCCCAAGACGGCGAACAAATTCCTTTACCGCGGTCGAATCTGGGTGGATGCAAAAGACTTTGCCGTGATTCGACTACAGGCGGAACCCTCGAAGAACCCTTCGTTGTTGGTCAAAAACAGCGAGATAGACCACAGGTATACGAAGGTAAGCGATTTCTGGCTTCCGGCACACAACCGCACCATTACTTCGATCCGATTTGGCGGACGCGCCGAATTGACGATCGAGTACAGCAATTACCAGATCACCGCGGCAGACGCGGTAGGCGAATCACATACAGTGGAAACCGCCCGTCTGGCCGACACAAGCCACCTGCAAAGTTCTCGCGATCATAAGTAGTGGCGGCGCACTACGCCGCCAGGCCGCTCTGATTGTTCGATCTAAATACTCGATTACTCCCGGACAGCAATCCCCAACGCCTTCATCTTGCGGTAAAGATGACTGCGCTCCAGCCCAAGCAGCTCCGCGGCGCGACTAACATTGCTTTTCGCTTCTTCAATCTTCTTCTGAATGTAGTCGCGCTCATACGCATCCCGCGCCTGCTGCAGCGTTGAAAAATCCTCGCTGTTGCGGGCGCTGCTTCGCTGCGTCAGAGGCGGCAGGTGCTTGCGTTCCATGCGCAACATTCGCGGATTGAGTATGAGTACCCGCTCCACAAGATTTCGCAATTCCCGCACGTTTCCCGGCCAGTTATGGCGTCCCAATATCTCCAGCGCCTCCTCGCTCACTTCCATGCGCGGCCGCCCATACTGGTAGCCAAACTCCCGCAGGAACTCCCTAACTAGCGGCGGAATATCCTGCTTCCGTTCCCGCAGAGGTGGCACAGAGAATGGCACCACATTCAACCGGTAAAAGAGATCCTCGCGAAAGTTGCCTTTGAGAATCTCGTCCTCCAGATCCTTATTCGTCGCCGCGATCACTCTTACATCCACGCGAATCGGCTGCGTGCCGCCGACCGGCGTAAACAACTGTTCGTCGAGCGCCGCCAAAACCTTGGCCTGCGTCTTCAGGCTCATGTCGCCGACTTCATCCAGAAACAACGTCCCGCCATCGGCGCGCTCCAGCGTCCCTCGCTTCTCCGGAGGCCCCGGCGCTTGTCCCGCACCCGAAACTGCTGCCGGATAAGCCCCATGCCGAACGCCGAATAACTCCGCCTCGATATGCGACTCTGGAATCGCTGCGCAGTTCAGCTCGACAAACACACTGTCCCGTCGCAAACTCTCCGCATGGATCGCGCGCGCGATCAGTTCCTTGCCCGTCCCGGATTCGCCGTAAATCAGCACCCTGCCGTTCGTCGGAGCCATCAGTCGAATCTGCTGCCGCAGAGCCTTTGCCGGTACACTCTCGCCCGTCAATGCGCTCTGCAGGGAGAACTGCCGCTTGAACTCCAGATTATCTCGCCGCAGCCGTCGCGCTTCGACAGCGTTCTTAAGAACAATCAGAGTGCGATCCAGCGAGAGCGGCTTCTCCAGAAAGTCATAAGCGCCGAGCTTGGTCGCTTTCACCGCCGTCTCAATCGTCCCATGCCCGGAGATGATCACCACCTCGGGCCGCGCCTCGGCCGCCAGTGCATGCACGTCGCCCAGCACATCGAGGCCATCGCGATCCGGCAGCCAGATATCAAGCAGCACCACGTCATACGGAGCATCCTGCAGCATCACAATCGCTTCCGCAGCCGTCCCCGTGGAGGCTACGCTGTAGCTCTCTTCGCGCAATATCTCTTCGAGCGAAGTACGTATCTCCGCCTCATCGTCGACGATCAGTACATGGTTCATCTTGAAAGGTTGGATGCGACTGGAGCGTCTTCGGTATCAGTTCGATTGAACTCTTCAGCGGATTGCCCGGAAGAACTCACAGAAACGTCGCCGGCAATCTCTCGATTGGCCACAACGGCATTCTCAATCACCGGCAGGCACAGCAGAAATCGCGCACCCTTGGGCGAATTGGACTCCGCGCGAATCGAACCATGGTGCTCCTGGGCAATCTTCGCCGCGATCGACAATCCGAGGCCAGTCCCGCGCTGCTTCGTCGAGTAGAACGGCAAAAATAGCCGTTCGCGAATCTCATCGGTGAGCCCATGGCCAGTGTCTGACACAGCCACCTCAACCGACATGCCATCCTCGCTTAATCCCGACGTGATCGTAAGCACGCGCAGCAAGCTACCCTGCATCGCCTCCGCCGCATTGTCGATCAGGTTCGCCAGCGCGCGCTTGATCGCATCCGGATCAGCCATCACCAACGGTAGCCCGAGTTCCAGCTTCGTCCGTATCTTGATTCCATCCACGCGCCCGGAGAACAACACCAGCGCATCCTCGGTGATCCTGTTCATATCGGATGGCCGAGGCTGCGGAGTTGGAAACTGTGCCAGCGCCGCGAACTGATCCACAAGAGTTCGCAGCGTCCCGACACACCCCAGAATCACCTCGCTGCACTTGCGTATCACGCTTGGCGACTCTTCCGTCGAGCGATCCAGATGCTTGCGAATCCTCTCCGCGGAAAGCGCAATCGGCGTCAGCGGATTCTTGATCTCATGCGCTACGCGCTGCGCGACTTCCTTCCACGCCAGTTGCCGTTGCGCGCGTAACAGCTCCGTCGTATCCTCGACCACCAGCACCGCACCCTGTCTGCCCGTATTCTGGCCCAAGCCGACGCCAGCCCCCAACTCCAGCCGCGCACTCGTCACCGCCAGATGCACGACACGTCCGCGCGCGTGCATCTCAATCTCAGTCGAAGCCGCGCCCATGCGATAGCTCCGCCGAATGACGCGCGCCAGATCGTCGGCACAATCTGCAGGAAACAGCGTCACAATCTGTCGCCCGCTGAGGCCGGCCTCTTCGCCATCCCCGATCAAAGCCGCAAAAGCCCGATTCGCGAGTACTATCGCGCCATTGTTATCCAGCGTCACCACGCCGCTTGGAATCGTCTCAAGAATCGTCTCAAGTTCACGCCGCCGCCCCTCAAGCGCCTGATTCGCCGCTGACAATTGTTCTCTCGACGTCTCTGCCATATGCCGGCTCGTCTCCAGATCCTGCGCCATGTGGTTGAACGCAGCAACCAGTTCCGCCATCTCTCCGCTGGAGTCGACGGAGACGCGTTTATCCAGCTTGCCGTCGGCAATCTCATCCATCGCATCGGCCAGTGCCTCTACCGGACGCGTAATTTGCTTGGAAAGAAACAGCGCCAGCCACATGCTCGAGAAAAACACCAGCGTCGTGATCAGCAGCAGCATGAAAAAATACGTCGTGCGAATACTGTTGCGCGAGCGAAACAGTGTCCAATACTCGCTCGCTCCAATGCGAATCTGGCTGGCCGTATCGCTCAGTCCCTGTGGCATCGGAAGCCCCACAACTACCAGACGTCCGCCGGGTGTCGCCGCCAGACCAGACGCGTATTCTCTCTTTTCACGCCCGTTGTTCACGACCAGAATAGGCTCATCCGTACGCTGTGCCATCGCCAGCAAATCCGCCAGCATCTGCCCGTGCAGTGGAACCTCCGCCGCCGTCCCATCGTCCAGCCACGGCAGCAGGCTCAGATGACTTGAAGCCGCGGGCGTCTGATACTGGAGCACGCCTTGCTTGTCCTGCCCATACACGATAACGAAGCCGCCCTCGATCGTAATCCGCCGCGAGCGAATCTCTGCATTCGCAGCTTCCGGATCCTTATCCACAGCACCCGAGGCTGCAATCGCCTCCGCCTCCAGCCGCGCATTGGATGAGGCGTAGTGCGCCAGTTCCAGCACAACGCGGGTCGAGTTCTCCCGCAGCTCTGAAGTAGGCTGCGAAAACCAGCGATCCACCGAACGATTCAGCAATTGAAAACTGAACAAAAACATAAACGCCGCAGGAGCGAGCGCAATCATCGCCGCCCCAATCACAAGGCGTGTCCGCAGGCGCGACCCGAGCGCCCGGCTGCGCTGATCCACAAACAGCTTCAGAATGTTCCGGATCAGCATCACCAACAGCATCAACAGCAACAGAAAGACAATCACCGACATCGCGGTGAAAACCAGAATGTCTCCAGTGGTCTGCGGAGTCAGAAGCGGAATGCGATTTGTATTGAAGGAATATAAAGCCTGCAGCGCCGCGAATATAACAAACGCGCCCGCCGCCAGCCAGGCGATGGTACGACTACGCGGACTGCCCAAAAGTGGCATGCCCGAATTATAGGCCGATGACGGTCATTCGAGCCTCGTGAACTGCTTCGCCACGCTCTTCGGCGAACCCAGGCATAGCGGCAACTGCTATCAGCAGGTATTGAATTTGAGACCCGGATACCGATAACCCGGCTACAATCCAGACATGAACGAGCTAGCCAAAGCCCTCATCAGCACTAGCGCATTCACTCCGCCAAAGAACATCCTTCAGGCAATTCCTGAATCCGCCGCCCATGAAAAACCCGCAACAGCTCTGGGCGGCGGCGCCACGCATTCCATCTACGACGAAGTCTGGCACATGGCCTATTGGCAGGAGATCAGCCTGGATTGGATAGAGGGCAAGCCAACTCCCGTTCCCGTTCACGCCAGTGAAGGCTTCCCCTCTGACATCAGCGAGCCGTGGAACTCAGTGCACGACCGCTTCCTCGCCGGCGCTCAGAACGCCGCAGCCATCGCCAACGACATCGACCGGCTCGAAATCATCGTCGCCTGCCCCAGCGTGGATGCGCCTCTACGAAGTATGACCATCCACGACCAGCTCATCAGCCTCGCCGCCCACAACGCCTATCACCTGGGCCGCATCGTTCTGTTGCGCCAGTTACTCAACCTCTGGCCCCCGCCTGACGGCGGCTACACCTGGTAATCAAATCTGCGAAGCCGCCAGCGGACTCAAGACCAGATTGGTGATGTTACTCACCGTAGGCTCAAAAGCATACTTGGGATCGGACGACAGCTTCTTCCAATCCGGATTGTCCCGGAAGGCGGCCCACTTCGCGTTCAGTACCTCCAGGCTTTCCATGCACAACATGTAAGTCAGGCAAGGCGTGCGCGAACCAATCAGCACATCCCCATAAAACACCGACTCAAAACCCGCAGCCTTGAATATCCCAAACTCCCCGGCGTGAAACATCGCCACCTTGTTTACATGGTCGCGATAACTCGGACTCTCATAAGTGCGCATCTGAAAAATTCGCTTGCCCTTAGTTGCTGAAGCAGCAGGCAACGTCAGCTTAGGCCAGCCCTCAAAGGCCACCATCAGAGAACTCTCCACACGCTGAAACGACGGCGAACTTGCCGGCGCGCTCCAGAAAGGCTCTGCCGCCTTCTGGAACTCCGCGTCTTCCGCCAGGTGCAGATCAGCCTCTACAAGCTTCTCCACCGACGGCCCCGGAATCAGCACGTAGTACGCCGGCGTCTCAGGGCCATATTCCAGCGAGAACGCACCAACCGGTCCCATCCCCAGCCGCCCCAGCGCCGGAATCAGAGCATCGCCAATATAACTCGCCGTTAACTTTGTCTGCGCTCCGTTGAATAACTTGTATTGGCGAATCTGATAGAACTCCCGCCCCTGTTTGACTGAACCTGACTTATCTGAAGACTGCGCAGCAGCCTCCCGCGCTAAAGCCATGGCCGAAGTAGCAAGTGAAGCTGCAAGAAACTTACGACGCTGCATTTATCCTCCTTAAGTTAGATCCCATGAGTTCGATCATTAACAACAAATCTGGGTGCCCCACATCTCGACTTTGAGATGTGGGTCTTCCGCTCAACCCCGTCACCCTCAAAGACTCAAATCACATCCGCCGGAGCCGTAAACTCGCGCTCCTGCGACTCAGCCACACCGCGATGTGTCAGTATCCCCTTCCACACGTTCAACCCCTCGGCCAGCCCTGCATCCGCGCGCAACGCCTCAGCCGCACCAAGATTCGCCAGCCGCATCAGGTATGGGAATGTAGCATTCGTAAGCGCCAGCGTCGAGGTATGAGGCACCGCCCCCGGCATGTTCGTCACGCAGTAGTGCACAACGCCATCCACCACATAGCTCGGGTCCGAGTGCGACGTGGGCCGCGCTGTCTCTACACAGCCGCCCTGGTCGATCGCGACATCAACGATCACCGCACCGTGCTTCATCCTGCTGACCATCGCCTTAGTCACAATCTTGGGAGCAGTAGCCCCCGGGATCAGCACGCCGCCAATCACCAGGTCCGCCTCGCGTGTCGCCCGGCCCACGTTGTAACTATTCGAAGCCAGCGTATGAAGCCGCCCCAGGAACAAATCATCCAATTCGCGCAGCCGGTTCAAACTCATGTCAATCATGGTCACGTGCGCCCCCATGCCAACCGCGATCTTCGCCGCATTCGTACCGACAATGCCGCCGCCAATGATGCACACATTCGCCGGAGGCACACCGGGAACCCCGCCCAGCAGAATCCCGCGCCCGCCGCGTTCTTTCTCAAGATAAGTAGCTCCAACCTGCACGCTCATCCGGCCCGCCACTTCGCTCATGGGAGTCAGCAGCGGCAACGTGTTCGCCCGGTCACGCACCGTCTCATAGGCAATCCCGATGACCTTCGATTTCAGCAGCGCATCCGTCAAGCCCGGCAACGGAGCGAGATGCAGATAGGTAAACAGCACCAGCCCTTCGCGAAAGAAAACATACTCCTTCTCAATCGGCTCCTTGACTTTGACCACCATCTCGGCGTTAGCCCACACATGCCCCGTTTCACCGACAATCTCCGCACCCGCGTCCTGATACTCATGGTCAGGAAATCCCGATTGCGCGCCTGCATGCGTTTCTACCAGCACTGTGTGCCCCGCCTCCACCAGCGCCTTCGCGCCCGCCGGGGTCACGCCAACGCGTGCCTCATGGTCCTTAATCTCTTTCGGAACACCAATGATCATTCGTCTCTCCTGGCCTGCCCTGAACCGCCCCCACCCACCAACTTCACTCGCCACCATTGTAGATGCACGCACTCCAATCCATCCGGCGCTCGCCCCGGCACATCCCAAAATGAGTGCCATAGGCAAATACATATGGCACGCTTATGCTGCCTTGCACATATCGGGCAAATTGTCCGCAAACCCAAACCTCTGAAAACAAGCCACCTCCAACAAATTCGTTTGGAGCCAATTCACTCGTATTTACTCCACAAATTGTTCTACGTAGAACAATTTCATGTTCCACGCGCCCCTCCCGTTCTTCCCCAATTCATAATCGCAGTGCATTCTGGAGTACATGGGCTCTCGTCGCGCTATTTTCGTCTTCCCTCTTTTGCTTGCCTCCACTCTTGCTGCTTTCAGTCAGCAGGCCGTCCAATCCGGCATTGAAGCTGTCCTGCCCAACGGGCGCCAGATACGCCCGGTCGGCAATTGGATACCGCTCGCCCCCTTCCCTTTCGCCATCGCACTCAAGCCCGATGGTTCAGAAGCCGCTGTTCCCTCCATCGGATTCCCGTTCGCACTCAACGTCATCAGCCATCCTGACTCCCCCGCCCCCAGCGTGCGGCGCATGCCCAGTGGCGAAGACAACGATCCCGCCATCGAAACCCATGCAGGCCTGACC
>Ga0206936_1092_pt1 | contig 27140 bp, 23 predicted proteins | sample Alteio_BWOrgHeat_14_FD_152922 | JGI IMG/M metagenome (GOLD analysis project Ga0206936, IMG submission 152922) | Enriched cells from forest soil in Barre Woods Harvard Forest LTER site, Petersham, Massachusetts, United States -... | ecosystem: Environmental > Terrestrial > Soil > Temperate forest >... | reverse complement strand
CAAGGTGTATGCATCGGGCATTCGCAACTGCGTGGGAGAGGCGGTCAACCCGACCACTGGCGAACTGTGGTGCTCTACCAACGAGCGCGACGGCCTGGGCAACAACCTTGTGCCTGACTACGTAACGCATGTGCAGGAGGGCGGATTCTATGGCTGGCCCTGGTACTACATGGGAGGGCCTTCGGGAGGTCATCAGGACCCTCGGCATGAGGGCAAGCATCCGGAATTGCAGGCCAGGGTAATCACACCCGACATTTTGGTCAATCCGCATTTTGCTTCGCTGGAGATGCTGTTTTACGAAGGCAAGCAGTTCCCAGCCGAGTATCAGGGCGATGGGTTTGCGGCCGAACATGGCTCATGGAATCGTGACATTCGCAGCGGTTACGAAGTGATTCGACTGCCGATGAAAGCGGGCCATGCAACCGGTGAGTATGAGGACTTTTTGACAGGATTTGTGCTGCCCAATGGCGATGTATGGGGGCGCCCTGTAGGAGTTGCGGTGGCGCCGGATGGATCGCTCTTTGTCACGGATGATGGATCGAAATCCATCTGGCATGTGATCTACACGGGAAAGTAGCGGGGAGCCGGTAGTAAGAAAGAGGGGACAGGCTTGGGCCTGTCCCCTCTTTCGCTTCTGAAACTGCGCTTCGCGCGGAGGGGTGCCGTTTACTTTCCTCCGGCCTGCATGGGCGAAGGCGCCGGCAGATTGCTGGCGGTTGCCTCGGAGAAGGTGGTTCGCAGGTATTTGTGCGGATTGACGGGGACGTTATTGATACGAACTTCGTAATGCAGATGCGGGCCGGTAGAGCGGCCGGTCTGGCCAACGTATCCGATGATTTGCCCGCGAACTACGTGCTGGCCGGAGAGGACGATCATGCCGGAGAGATGTCCGTAGACGGTGTGCACGCCGTGTCCGTGATCGATGATCACTTCGCGGCCATAGCCATTAACCTGCGCTGCGGAATCAACCAGGCCATCGCCGGTAGCGCGCACCACGGTGCCTTTAGGCGCGGAGATATCGAGACCAGCGTGGAAGGCACCCTCTCCATTGAAGGGATCTGAGCGTTCGCCAAAGCTTGAGGTGACGCTACCCTCAACTGGCCAGAGAGATGGCGCGTCCGCGACCTGAGTCCAATCGGTGAGGCTGGAGCTTGTGGAGGTGGTCAGACCGCCCTCAAGGGCGCGAGAAACCCGGCCGGACAAGGCCTGGGCGCGGAGCGTATAGAACTGATCGAGCGAGAGCTTGACCTGCTGCTGGTTAACTTCGTCGGTGATTGCGAGATTGGTCGGTGTAGGAGCCGACGCTGCGGTTACAGCGGATTGCTTACCGCCAGTCAACTTGTTTTGCTTGAGACCGTAGATTGCGGTGACTTCGCTGGCCAGGGCGCCGAGAGATGCAACCTGAATATCGCGTTCGTGGGCGATCTCCGCCATGTGCTGGTAGTTTTTGCGAAGCGTCTCACGCTCTTGCCGGACCTGATTGAAGCTTTCTGTTTTCAGCAACATACGGGTGTATGAGCCGGCAAGTCCGACGATCGTAAAGGCTCCCACCAGGGCTGCAGCTACGAAACCGTATACATACTGCACTGGCAGTGAAACCTTGCTGACGCATCCGTCCTCATCCCGGGCAACAAATAAAATGTAATAACGCTTACGCAACATAAAATTCCCTCAACGTTACCTCCGCAGGCAGCAAAGTTCAACGGTATTCTTGTCCCCGGAACAATTAAAAAAAGCCCGAGCCCCGCTCAGTACCCATTTCATGCCTAACGGACGTAACCGGATCTGGTAATACCTATTGTAGACCAGGGGGATAGTTTGCAATCGAATACAACTACTCTCTTGCATATAGTTTAGACGATTCAAGCCGGATGTTAGTTTATTCGTGAGATCGGGCGCGATATGCTGCAGGAACAGTGCAATCTCGGAATAACAGGACGAAAGCTGCTTCGGGCCGGGCCGGTTTGAGCGACCGGGCGGTGGGAGAACTGGCAATTCTTCGCGCGATTCGGGATCGCGCCGGGCGATTGCCGGGGCGCGGAGTGCGACTGGGTATTGGTGATGATTGCGCATTGCTGAGGCTGAGAGCCGGCGAGGAGCTGGCGGTCACTACCGATCTCTCCATTGAGGGGCGGCACTTTCGGCTTGACTGGCATCCAGCTGAGTCAGTGGGTCATCGAACGCTGGCCCGAGGGCTCAGCGATCTTGCCGCGATGGGCGCGAGGCCTGTAGCGGCGTTTCTTTCGCTTGGACTTCCGAGGGACCTCACGATTGGGAATGCGGGTGGCCGGGGCTCGGCCCGGGCCTGGGTGGAGCGATTTCTGGATGGGATGCTGGCGCTGGCGAGGGAGCATGGCGTGCCGCTCGCCGGAGGGGACCTGGCCGAGTCGCCTTTTGTCGTCGCAGATATTGTTTTGACCGGCGCCGTTCCGCGGGGCGATGCGCTGCTGCGATCGGGCGCGAGGCCGGGGGACCGGATCTTTGTGACGGGAAGCCTGGGTGGCGCGGCGGCGGAACTGGCAGCGCTCAGGGACTCTCCGGAGCGATTCGCGAAGCTTACTGGAGCAACTGGAGCGACTGGGGCAACTGGGGCTGCGCCGCATTTGTATCCGACGCCGAGGATTGCTCAAGGGCTTTGGCTGAGAAACCGAAGGCTCGCTTCAGCGGCAATGGATGTGAGCGACGGTCTTTCGACGGACCTTGCGCATCTCTGCGAGGCGTCTGCTGTAGCGGCCGAACTGGATGCGGCAGCTTTGCCACTGGGGCCGGGAGCGACGCTGGCACTGGCGTTGCATGGTGGCGAGGATTATGAGCTTCTTTTTACGGCGCCAACTTCGGCTCGCGTTCCCCGAAAGATGGCGGGGGTGAGCTTTACAGAGATCGGTCGTATTGTTCCGTTCAAGGCTGGCCGGCCACGAATGACCCTGCTTTCGGAAAATGGCGCTGAGCCGCTGGAGTCGCGAGGCTGGGAGCATTTTTCCGGATAGTGACGCGCGGGGCATCAGTGCACTTGGAAATCTTTTTCGTCCTCGGAGCCTATCGGTTGGCCGGGAGGCATGGCAAGCGCGGGTGGGGCGGCGAATTTTGCCGGATCTTTGCGAAAGCGTTCGATCTGGTCTATGGCTGCGGCCCGGTGCGCTTGCAATTCAGAGGATGTTTTGGGCTGGGCTTTCAGCCAGTCCTCAAGAGCCGTGATCTGGGCTGAGGCTTCGGCACAAGCCTGCTGGGAGGCCGCTTCGGCAGGTGCTCCGCCGATGGAGACACCTGCGGGGAATGCTGCGCCCGCGCTCTGCGAGGAACCTGCACTGCCGGCTGCCAGTTGCAGCAGATGCCCAAGAACAATGTCTTCGACGGCGAATTGCGTCTCTGCCGCGAGGCCGTTTTGGCGCGGGGATTGCCATGTGGCTTTGAGGGTCTGGCCGATGACCTCATCGAGGCCGGGCGATTTTGGATCGCGCGCGTGATATTCGACGAGGCGGCTGGCGCGGCTTGGTTCGAAGAGCAGCGAGGCGGTGAGGCTGGCGGAGGCTTCGACGGCTCCCTGCGGATCGAAGGTAAGGCCGGTATGGCCATCGAAGGACTCGCGTGTTCGTGGGTAGCCGGGCGGAGTGGGTGGCAGCTTGGCGAGTAGTTCTGACGAGAGGGTTAGAGCCTGGGGATCGAGCGTTTTCAGGACTGCGGACAGGGCCTGGCGTTGACGCTCGGGAGCGAGTATTTCGGTGATCATGCCAGTGTCGGAGGCGTGGTTGCCGCGCACGGCGTAGGTATAGTCGAGGCCGCCGATGAGCTTGGCTGCCGCTTCTGTCTGGTAGCGATGCAGGAGATAGAGCGGAACCAGCGTGTCTTCGAGCTGGGACAGCGGTTCGCCGGGGCGGATGGCGTCTACGCCGAAGCGAGTGAGCGCGGCTTTGCGTATGGCGAGAATACGTTCGAGTTCGGCGGGGGCATCGGGCCCGTTATCCCAAAGGTGCGCGAATGGATGGGCGCTGCCGAGGGGGCGCGAGTCTTCGTCGGTGATGTAGCGCAGGCCGTCTGAGGCATTCTGCCGCACAAGGGCGTCGAGGGCTGCGGTTTCGTCTGTTCCGGCTGCGAATTGCGAATAGCCGTAGCGGATGGCGGCTTTGTCCCAGGCGCCGATGCCGACAGCATAGGCTTTCTCAAGCGTGGGCTTGCCGGTCGAATCGAGAGTGATCCAGGGGTGCGGATAGTCCATCACCGAGGTGCCTTGTCCAAGCGTGGACGAGGCGAAATTATGCTGCAGGCCGAGGGTGTGGCCGACTTCGTGCGCGGCGAGCTGGCGGGTGCGGGCGAGAACCATCTGCTCCATATCGGGTGGGATGGGCTTGCCTTCCATGTAGGGGGCGAGCAGGGCTTCAGCGATTTTGTAGTCCTGGCGGGCGCGAAGGCTGCCGAGGGTGACCTGGCCTTTGATGATTTCACCGGTGCGGGGATCGGTGACGGCTTCGCCATAGCTCCAGCCGCGAGTGGCGCGGTGAACCCACTGGATCATGTTGTAGCGGATGTCCATGGGATCGGCGCCTTCGGGGAGAATTTCGACCTTAAAGGCGTTTTTGAACCCAGCGGCTTCGAAGGCCTGTGCCCACCAGCGGGCTCCCTCGACGAGGGCTGAGCGAATCGGCTCGGGCGCGCCGCGGTCGACGTAGTAGGTAATGGGCTTGATCGGCTCGCTCATTGCTGCGTTCGGATCGCGCTTTTGCAACCGATGGCGGACGATGAAGCGCTGATCCATGCGTTCGTTCAAAGGGACGGAGTAGTCGCGAAACTGGAAAGGATAGAAGCCGGAGCGAGGATCGAACTTGCGCGGAGTGTAGCCGGCGTCGGGCAGCTCGATGAGCGAGGTGTGTTCGCGCAGGGTTATGGCGTGCGGATCTGGGGTAACGGATGCGACGTATTCACCTCTGGGCCGGCCGTCTGAGGCGAAGGTGAGGATGGCTTCGACTTCGGTGTTCTTTGGGAAGTTTTTGGTGTTGTCGAGGGTGATGGCACTGCGGCTTTGATCGATCTTGTAGCTACCCTGCCGGGTGCTCTGGAGTTGCTCGGCCACTCCGTGGGCATCGCGGAGGAAGAAGTCGGTTGCATCGACGAGGACGCGGTTGTTTTCTTCGGCTTCGACCTTGAATCCCCAGAGAACGGACTCGGCGAAGGACTCTTTCACCGCGATGCGTTCCGCGAGTTCTGTTGCGCTGGAGCGATAGGTGAGGTTGGGTGCTACGAGCAATATCTTCGGGCCGACGCGCTCGAAATGCACGATGCGTCCCTGGCCTAGCTGGCCGCGATCGAGGCCGATGTCATTGGAACCGAGGCCGTAGGGCAACTGATCGAGCAGGAGGAAATCCTTTTCGCCTGCGGGGATTTCGAGGTAGAGCTTGCCGGCTTTGGCGTCCCAGTCGAGGGGGAAGAGGCCGTCTTTGTGATCCATTCCGGCGATCTTTTGCGAAAGAGTCTCGGGAGCCTCAGCGCGGATGATGGGTGGCGCAACGACCAAGAACGAGGCAGACACTACAGCAAGAAAACGGGACAGACGAAATGGCACGCAAGACCTCACTTGAAGCAAGAGTATCCCTATTATTCCCTATGCCGGCCCAATATCGAATCAGTGAATTTGCCGCTGGTTTCTTTCCGACAGCACGCGTTTTACGCCACTGTTGCCTGGAAGCGCTTATGCTCTATGAGGGTGGTTATTATGGCGACGCAGGCAGAGATTGACGAGCTTTTCAAGCAGACGCTTGAAGGCGACTACGATGACGAGGATGATGAGGGTGGTCCGTGGGAGGCGATAAGTAAGCTGCAGGCTATCGCCAGCCGGGAGGTTTTCGACAAGGCTGTGCAATGGTGCCGAAACAAACAGCCGGCCAAGCGGCGGCGTGGCGTGGATATTCTGGCGCAGCTGGGGAAGACGGATGAGCACAAGGCTGTCGTCTTTGCCGATGAGATTTATGCGGTTGTTGTGAGTGTGCTTGAGGACGAACTGGATTTGCAGGTAATCGACTCGTGCGTGGTCGCGCTGGGACATCTGGGCAATCCTGCTGCTGTGCCGCTGATTCTGGAGCACCGCAAGAACTCCGACCCGGACGTGCGCTTTGCCGTGGCCTTTGCGCTGGGTTCGTTTGCGGACGATCCGGCGGCGATTCGAGCGCTGCTGGAGTTGATGGACGATCCAGATCCGGATATTCGCGACTGGGCGACGTTTGGACTTGGTGTGCAGGGCAGCGCGGATACGCCGGAGATTCGCGAAGCGCTGATCGAGCGGTTGGATGATGGGAATCCCGACACGCGTGAAGAGGCGGTTGCGGGATTGGGCAAGCGCAAAGAACTGCGCGTGCTTCCTGACCTGATCGAGCTGCTGCAGCAGGAAGAGGTTTCTTACGGCGTGGTCGAGGCAGCCTGCCAGTTGCTGGATCTCAAGGAGATCAATGAAGAGTGGAGCGCGGATGAATACATCGAAGCGCTGAGCCGCCGCTATGCCGATGAGTTGGAGAGATATAGCTAGGGCAAGTTGTCTCAGGACCGGCGGCGACGACTGCGTCCGACTATTATCAATAGCGTATGGACACGAAGAAAACACGGGTGCGATTTGCGCCTTCGCCGACCGGGCTGCTGCATGTGGGCAACGCACGCACCGCGCTCTATAACTGGCTTTTTGCGCGGAAGACCGGTGGCGATTTTCTGCTGCGCATCGAGGACACGGACCTTGAGCGTTCGCAGGCTGTTTATGAGACTCAGCTGATTGACGACCTGAAGTGGCTGGGGCTGGATTGGGATGAAGGGCCTTCGTCTCTTTCGGGCGACGATGGGCCGCATGGTCCTTATCGCCAATCGGAGAGGCTGGCGATTTATGCCGAACACACGGCGCGGTTGCTGGCTGAGGGCAAGGCCTATCGCTGCTTCTGCACGGCTGAGGAGCTGGAGGCGGAGCGGGCGCTTGCGGTGAAGGAGCACCGTCCGCAGGTGTACTCCGGACGATGCCACGCGATGGATGCGGGAACCAGCCAAAAGCGCGCCGATGCCGGAGAGCCTTATGCCGTTCGTCTGCGAATTGGTACGGAGTCTCTGCGCTTTCATGATCTTGTGCGCGGTGACGTGGAGTTTGCTGCCGATACTTTCAGCGATCCGATTCTGGTTCGATCGGCGAGCGGGATTTCTTCCGGGGTGCCGGTTTATAACTACGTGGTCACTGTAGATGACGCGCTGATGGAAATTACCCACGTCATTCGCGGCGACGATCATATTTCGAATACTCCCAAGCAGGTGGCCATCTACCAGGCGTTCGGGTGGCCGGTGCCGGAGTTTGCGCATCTCTCGACGATTCTGGGAGAGGATCGCGAGCGGCTTTCGAAGCGGCATGGGGCAACGTCGATTTCGAGCTTTCGCGAGATGGGGTATCTGCCCGAAGCGCTGGCGAATTATCTGGCGCTGCTGGGCTGGGGCGCAGAGGACGGAAAGAGCGAGACCTTTACGCTGGCTGAATTGACGAAGGTTTTTTCGATCGAGCGGGTAACGCCTTCGCCTGCTGTTTTCAGTTTTGACAAGTTGAACTGGCTGAATCGGCACTACCTCAAGCTGGCGTCCCCGGAGCGCGTTGCGGAGTTGAGCTGGGGTTACTTCGCGGACAAGCTGCCGGCTCGCGCTGAGGCGTCGGATGAACTTCGCGCCTGGTTCGACAAGCTGCTGGCGCTCTTTGTGCCGACGGTGGATCATCTTGATCAGCTTCCCGGGAAGGCGGCGTTTATCTTCGGCTTCGATGTTGAGGCCGCGCGCAGTGATCCCGAAAATGCGGCGGTGCTCACCGCCGACTCGACACGCAGCGTGCTTGGAGAGTTTGCCGCGCGGGTTCGGACCCACATCGGGCGAGTCAGGGCTGAGGTTTTCAAGGACTGGATAAACGATATTAAGGCGGCAACCGGTGTGAAGGGCAAAGACCTGTTTCATCCGGTGCGAATTGCGTTGACGGGCGCGCACTCCGGGCCGGAGTTTGACAAGCTGCTGCCTTTGATTGAGGACGGTGCCGCGTTGAATCTGGACATCCCAAGTGTTCGCGAGCGGGTCGAGCAGTTTGTATGAGCCACGATGTTTTTTGGATTGACGGTACGCCGCTTTCGGGGCTCGCAATCGTGCTTCGCCCACGCGGTGGCGACTGGCTCGAAGATGAATTGTCCCACCTGAAACGCGAAGGTGTTGAAGAGCTGGTGTCATTGCTGGAGGCGGAAGAAGCAGAGGAACTTGGCCTTGCGGATGAAGGAGTCTTGGCACAAAATATCGGGTTGAAATACCGCTCCTATCCAATTCCCGATCGGCATATTCCACCTAACCTTCAGACTTTTCAGGCACTCGTCACTGACATCGCCATGCGCATCAGTGAGGGCGCCCGGATTGGCGTACATTGCAGGGGAAGCATAGGCAGAGCCACAATCACCGCCGCCTGTGCGCTGATACATCTTGGACGAAGTCCCGATTCCGCACTTGCAGCCATAGAGGCAACACGAGGCTGTCCCGTCCCCGACACCGGAGAACAGCAGGAATGGATACTGCGATATGAGGCACCTGCATGATTGCGACGATCTTCGACGGCACGTTTCCGCATAGCTGGACGGCTGAAGTGCTGCCAAACCGGCCGATGATTTTGCCGAGCCGCCACTATGTCTATCCCGGCGCGGTGGAGGAAGTCGAAAAAGGCGCGCTGGAGGTGCTGGTGCAGCCGGGTGCAGGTGAAGGGCAAGAGAAGACTCAACCGTTTCTCGCGACCTGCGCACTTGGCTTTCGCGATCCGGCGGCGCCGTCAGGGTTGTGGTCTATGCCGAACCCGGACTGGCTGTGCGCTGTCTCTGGCGGCTACACATATCTGATTGACGTCGCTGACCCGGCCAGGTTCATCATGCTCAAGTACCGCCCGGTCCTGCAGGTACTGCCGGTGCCTGAACATGGCCTGTTGCTGTTCATAGGGCATCATGCCATTCAGGCGTGGGGTCACGCGGGTGAGGCGTGGCAGTCGGATCACCTGTCGTCAGAGGGCGTTACTATTGATCGCATCGAGGGAACCGCTCTCCACGGTCGAGGATGGGATCTGAGGACCGATAAAGATCTCCCCTTTACCCTCGACCTGACAACGGGCCGTCGACGATAGCTTCAAATTTTCACCCAGAATTCATCCGGAAGTTTGTGGCTTTCTTCGAAACCTCTTCATCCAACCGCAAGGAGCGAACCACATGCCTAGTGTTTCCGGACGTGCGTTTCAAGTGAAGTCTGCCGGCGGTGATTTTGAGCTGGTGCAGCGTGAATTTCCAGAACCGGGCCCCGGCCACGTGCGCATTCGCGTACAGGCCTGCGGCGTTTGTCATAGCGACAGCCTCACCAAATTTGGGCTTTTTCCAGGAATTGTTTATCCCCGCGTACCTGGCCATGAAGTCGCAGGCGTTATCGATGCGTTGGGTACCAGCGTCCATGTCTTCAAGACAGGGCAGCGAGTGGGGCTGGGCTGGCACGGCGGCCATTGCTTTTACTGCACGCCCTGCCGGCGTGGCGATTTTATCGTCTGCGAAAATCAGAAGATCTCAGGCATCAGCTATGACGGCGGCTATGCCGATTACGTCATTGCGCCAGCCAATGCACTGGCGTTGATTCCAGATGACCTCTCGAATGTCGATGCGGCTCCGCTGATGTGCGCCGGCGTGACGACATACAACAGCCTGCGGCACAGCGGCGCGAAGCCGGGAGACGTGGTGGCGATTCTTGGCATTGGCGGGCTGGGGCACCTTGGCGTGCAGTTCGCGGCCAAAGCCGGGTATCACACGGTCGCTGTCGCGCGCGGACAGGACAAGGGGCCGCTGGCGAAGGAACTGGGGGCGCATCACTACATCGACAGCACTTCGCAGGATGTTGCGGCGGAGTTGCAGAAGCTGGGTGGGGCGACGGTGATTCTGTCGACACTGACGGACGCTGGTGCGCTGGCGGCGGCGGTTGGCGGGCTCGGCCCTAACGGAAAGCTGATTATCGTTGGCGTGCCCGAGAAACCTATCGAACTGGATACTGTTCCGATGATCCTGGGTAACCGTTCCGTCGCTGGATGGGCTTCGGGGACGGGGATGGATTCTGAGGATACGCTGAAGTTCAGCGCGCTGACCGGGGTGAAACCGCAGATCGAACTTTATCCGCTGGAGAAGGCTCCGGAGGCTTTTGACCGGATGATGAGCGGCAAGGCGCGGTTCAGAGTGGTGATCACGACCGGGGCGTAATCCTTCAGAAACGGCACCCCCATTTCTCTGTGCCCTGACGGTGAGATGGGGGTGTAAAAGCCTGACCCTAAAAGGTGGATTTCGAGATACACTTGGTCGCATGAATCGGCTGATCAAGTATTTGTATTTGGACAAACGTTTGTTCATCAGGAGCAAAAAGGCTCTCTGGTTTAGATTCATTGTGTATCTGTTCCAAGGAAGTATGTTCACTTTCACGGCCCGCAAGGTGATGCTTGAGAGGGGAACGGTGAATTTCTCGTTCTGGATTGGAGTCGTAATGGCACCGCTCTTCTTCTTTTATGCGAGCCTCGATGCCTCTCTGCTGATCCGCAAGTACCGCCGTCATTCCAATCCATTACCTCCCAGCCAGGCTTAGTGGATTTATGGATAACGAACGCATTCGCGAGATTTGTTTTGCGCTGCCGCATGTGGCGGAGACGCTTAACTGGGGACATCATCTTGTTTATTGGGCTGGCGATCGCGACATCGGCGGCAAGATGTTTGCCATGACCGACGTCGATGGCTCGGGCACAGGTGTGCTTTCGTTTCATTGCGGCGCGGAGCGTTTTCATGAGCTGCTGGAGATCGAGGGAATCAGCGCTACTCCTTATCTTGCCAAAGCCCACTGGGTGACCGTCGAACGCTGGGACGTATTGCGTTCACGGCAATTTGAGGAAGAATTGCGCATGGCGTATGAGCTGATCTTTGCCAAGCTGCCCAAGCGGACCCAGACGGTGCTGGCGATGCCTGAGAAGGAGCGCAATCGGGTGATCCGCGAACTGAAGAAAGTCGTGGCGGCGCGGGAAGCAAAGCCAAAGGCGAAGAAGAATTAGCGGACGGGCGGGACAGCCTCAAATCTTCCGAAATAGCCTTAACCCTTCCGGGAACTAAGCCGTGCTTGTCGCCGTATTTCTCATCGGCCGGAGTTTGTTCCGGCGAGGCGTTGGCTCCATGATCAAATTTCTATTGTGGTGTATCCTTCTCATCCTGTGCTGGCCTCTGGCTCTTGCTGCGCTGCTGCTGTATCCGCTGGTATGGCTGCTGCTGTTGCCTTTTCGGCTGGTCGGCATCGCCGTGGATGGCGTATTGCAGCTCGTGAGCGGAATTATCCTGCTGCCGGGGCGGCTGTTGCGTGGCGTCTAGCGGGATGAGCGCGTTCCGCGAGCAAGGCCGTTACGCGCTGGCCATGGCGTGTCTGGCGCTCTGGCTACCCGCAGCAGTGCTGGCGCAGGAGCCTGCGCAAACACCTGCGCCGCAGACTCCCAACTTCCAGGCGGAGACTCACCTGGTGACGCTTACCTTCAGCGCGCGCGATGCGGAAGGGCATTTCGTCAACCGGCTGGGCCGAGACGATTTCTCGATATATGAAGACGGCGCGCCGCAGAAGGTAAACCTGTTTTCGCGCGAATCGGAGCTTCCGCTCACGCTCGGCCTGCTGGTCGATGCTTCGCCCAGCCAGGAGAAGTTTCTGCAGCAGCATCTGCGCGACATTCAAACCTTTCTCGGCAGCATTCTGCGGCCACAGGATCAGGCGTTCGCAGTCTGCTTTGGCGATCATCTGCGGCTGGTGAGCGATCTCTCTGCCGATCCGGCTGCGATCGCGGATGGCCTTGCGAAGTTCGACAAAGGCTCGCGTAGCTTTCCGGAGCTGGCGCCGGACGATACGCGGGATGGCGGCAGCGCGATTTACGATGCGGTCGTAGCCAGCATTCAGGAGAAGCTTGCCAAGAGCCCGAGGAACCGGCGGGCGCTGATTCTTTTTACGGATGGGGAAGAAAACTCGAGTGCTCACGACGAAATCGACGCCATTGCTGCGGCGCAGGGCGCGGATACATTGCTCTACGCCGTCCGATATACAGAGATCAAACACCACAAACTGAGCGCCAGCAATCGCCATGGCACTATCGCGCTGCACCACATGGCTGAGCAGACGGGCGGTCGTGATTTCGATGCGCTGCATACCGATCTTCCGCAAACCTTCAGGCAGATTGAAGAGGAGCTGCGCATGGTCTACTCGATTGGCTACTACTCAACCAATACGGCTCGCGACAATACCTTTCGCAAGATTGTGGTTGAGCCATGTGCGGAAGGAATCACGATCCGGGCCAAGTACGGCTATTTTGCCAGGTAGGCGGTTTGCTCAAGCCGCTCCCCTTGCAGTAGTTTGAACCGTATGCATGGAGTTTCGCTGCGGCTCGATGGGAAGGTAGTCCTGATCACCGGCGGTTCTCGCGGGATTGGCGCGGAGACGGTGCGCTTGTTTTCGAAGGCCGGAGCGCGTGTGGCCTTCAGTTACAGCAAGGCTGCGGAGCAGGCAGAGGCCCTGACCGTTGAGTGCGGAGGCGCTGAGCGCTGCCGGGCATTTCAACAGGAACTCAGCACTCCCTCAGAGGGCCGCGTGTTGGTGGAAGCTGCGGTCGCTGCGTTTGGCCGGCTCGATGCGCTGGTCGTGAACCATGCCGTCTGGATTGCGCCGGACGCGCCAATCGAACAAATGTCCGATTGGCAGTGGGAACGGACGATGAGCGTCAATCTGGATTCGGTCTTTGGGCTGGTACAGGCGGGAGTTCGCCAGATGCTGAGCCAGGAACCCTCTGCACCGGACTCGCCGAAGGGGCATATCGTGCTTATCAGCTCGTCTGCGGGACAGCGCGGAGACGGGTATCATGCGGACTACGCCGCAACCAAAGGCGCGATTATCAGTCTTACTAAGAGCCTGTCGACGGAGCTGGCGCCGAAGGGGATTCTGGCGAATTGTGTTGCTCCGGGGTGGGTGGACACTGAAATGACTGCGAGCGTCTTTGGCGACACAGAGGTGGGCGCAAAGGTTTCTGCGACTATTCCTCTGGGACGGCCGGGGAGAGCTGCGGAGATCGCGGGCCCTGTGCTGTTTCTGTGCAGTCCTTTTGCCGGCTTCATCAGCGGCGAGATCTTTAATGTGAACGGCGGGGCAGTGCTGGCCGGTTAGGTCGGGAAAAAATCATGTCGAGAATTTTCTCCACAATTCTGGCGATGTGCATGACGGTCGCGCCGGTGGCCAATCCTGTCGTGCAACCTGCTGTGCAACCTATTGCCCAGCAGGATGACTCGGCAAAGAATGCCGCCCAGGCACGCGCTGCTCTTGACGCCATGGTCAAGGCTCTGGGCGGGGATGCATGGCTCAACATGCAAAGCCGCGAGCTGGAGGGCCGCACTGCTGCCTTTTATCACGGCAAGCCTTCGGGGGCCACGGCGGAATATTGGGAGTTTCATGTATGGCCGGACAAGGATCGCATTGAGTTCACCAAGCATCGTGATGTGGTGCAGATCTATACCGGTCGGGAAGGTTGGGAGATCATCTACTCCGGTAAAAAGCAACTGCCCAAGGAGCAGGTGGAGGAGTATCTTCGGCGGCGCGACCACTCGATCGAGACAGTCGTCAAGGTCTGGCTCAAGGATCCGGCTACGATCCTGCTGTATGAGGGTCAGCGGCTCGCCGAACGGCATCTGGCGGATCAGGTGACTGTCATCTCGCCACAGAACGAGGCGGTGACGATCCAGATGGATTCGCAGACTCATCTGCCGCTGCGCCGTACATTCCAGTGGCGCGATCCTTTGTACAAAGACAAAGACGAAGACGCCGAGGAGTATGACAACTACCGCGACGTTGACGGATTCCCTACCCCTTTCAACGTGACTCGATTCAGGAACGACGACATGGTCAATCAACGTTTCCTGTTCCATGCGCACTATAACCAGCCGATACCGCCGGATACATTTAACGTGGATGCGACGGCAGCTCATATCGTGAAGAAATAGGCGCCGGGCATGCGCGATTTATAATTTCGATTTGCGCCGGTCGGCGCAGTAATTCGCAGCCGGAGCCGCACATGACGCAGGAAAGCCAATCGCAAACGATGGACATCGGGCAGATTATGGAATTCCTGCCCCACCGCTACCCGTTTCTCCTGATTGACCGGGTGATTGAGTTTGAGCGCGGTAAGCGAATAATCGCAATCAAGAATGTGACCATCAATGAGCCCTTCTTCAATGGCCACTTTCCGGGCTATCCGATCATGCCGGGAGTGCTGGTTGTGGAGGCGATGGCGCAGGCCGGGTGCATTCTGCTGCTGTCAGAGGTCGCGGATCGCGAAAGCAAACTCGTCGTCTTCACGGGCATCGAAGAGGCGAAGTTCAGGCGGCCGGTTACGCCCGGAGATCAGCTTCGCATTGAAGTGGATGTGCTCTCGTTCCGGCCTCGCAGGGGGCGGATGGAGGGCAAAGCTTATGTGGACGGGAAGCTGGCCTGCGAGGCCACGCTGACCTGCGCGGTGGTGCCGCGTCAACGACAGGCAGCAGGCGCCACTGAAAGCGTAGCCGAGTGAGCATCCATCCCAGCGCGGTGATTGCGGCGGGGGCAGTGGTGCCGGAGTCCTGCACCGTTGGGCCTTTTTGCACTATCGGACCCGACGTGACGCTTGGCGAGGATTGCAATCTGATTTCACACGTGGTCATCGACGGCCATACCCGTATCGGTGCAAGGAATACGATCTATCCCTTTGCATCCATCGGAGTAGCTCCGCAAGATCTGAAATATCACGGAGAGCCGACCGAAACAGTGGTCGGTGACGACAACACCATTCGCGAATGTGTAACGGTGTCGCGCGGGACCGCCAAGGGCGGCGGCATTACCACCATTGGCTCGGGAAATCTGATCATGGCTTACGCGCACATCGGGCATGACAGCCGGGTCGGCAGCAATTGCATTCTGGCCAACGCTGCGACGCTTGCGGGCCACGTCACGATCGAGGATTACGCAACGGTCGGCGCGTTCAGTCCGGTGCATCAGTTTTGCACCGTTGGTGCGCATGCCTACATTGGCGGCGGAACGATTGTTACGCAGGATGTGCTGCCCTACTCGCTCACCTCGGCGCGACGCGAGAACAAGGCCTTTGGCATCAACAAGGTTGGCCTGGCGCGGCGCGGCTTCTCTGCGGAGCGCCTGCAAATGCTGCAGAAGGCGTATCGCCTGCTGCTGGCGGCTAAGCTCAATACCAGTTCGGCAGTCGAAAGAATGAAGGAGCTGGAAGGCCCGGAAGATGCGCGCCAGGATATTGCCTATCTCGTCGAGTTCATCGAGCGCAGTCAGCGCGGAGTCATCAAGTAGCCGTGACAACTAGAATGAAGCTGGGGCTCATCGCCGGGAATGGGCGGTTTCCTTTTCTGCTGCTCGATGCGGCGCGCGCTGAGGGATGCGAAGTTGTCGTCGCGGCCATCAAGGAAGAGACCGACCTCGAGATCAACGATCGGGCGCGAATCGATGCGGGCGTCACGGTTCATTGGCTTTCGCTTGGCGAGCTGTCGAAGCTGATTGAGACCTTCCGCGCCGCCGGAGTTACCCGCGCAGTGATGGCGGGACAGGTCAAGCATAAGCAGATTTTTTCCAGTATTCGTCCGGACTGGCGGTTGGCGAAGCTGCTGCTTAACCTGCGCACGCGCAACACCGACGTGCTGCTCGGCGCGGTGGCCAAGGTGCTGGGCGACGAGGGCATTGAATTGATCTCCTCGACGGCGTTCCTGGAGCCGCTGCTGGCCAGGGAAGGCGTACTGACCGGCCGTGGTCCTGATGAAGAAGAGCGCAAGAATATCGAGTATGGGCTGACGGTTGCGACAGGTCTGGCGGGATTCGATATTGGCCAGACTGTGGTGATTGCCGCACAGGCCTGCGTAGCCGTGGAAGCCATGGAAGGAACGGACGCGGCTATTGAACGTGCCGGTGCGCTGATGCGCACGCTTGATGACGACGGAGGGGGCGGCGAGGCTTCGACTCTGGCCCGTCACCTTACGGTGATCAAGCTGCCCAAACCTAAACAGGATATGCGGTTCGATGTGCCGGTGATCGGCGTGCGAACGCTGGAGACGATGATTCGCGCCGGGGCAAGTTGTCTGGCGATCGAGGCGGGACGGACGCTTCTCTTCGACGGCGATGCGATAATTCGCCGCGCCGCCGAAGCAGATATTGCTATTGTGGCTGTGCCGCGCCGATACTAGATTCATCTTTTGCTGGCGTCTATCCTTGCCGCTGGCACGTCTTAATGCTCGTCTGCCCGATATCTCCGGAGGTTTGAAACCATGAAGAAATCCGCCCTGCTGCCGCTGTCCGCAGCTTTGCTTTTGTCTGTCGCGGCTCTGCCCGTTTTTGCCGGCGATTCGCTCACTGCGGGCACGCCCGCTCCCGCCTTCACGCTTCCTTCACAGGACAATACACCGATCAGCCTTGCCGCATACAAGGGCAAGTGGGTTGTGCTGTACTTCTATCCCAAGGATTTCACAGGTGGCTGCACGCTCGAGGCCCACAACTTCCAGCGCGATCTGGACAAGTTCACTGCGGCCAACGCCGTTGTGCTGGGCGTCAGCCTGGACACCGCCGACAGCCACAAGAGCTTCTGCACCAAGGAGAGTCTGTCCTTCAAGCTGCTCGCCGATCCGAATCACAAGGTTGTCGATGCCTATGGCGTGCCAATGAAGACTTTTGACAATCCGACCACGCATGAGAAGGTCACAATTGCCATGCGCCAGACCTTCCTCATCGATCCCTCCGGCAAGATCGTGAAGACCTGGGATGTCAAAGACATTGCAAACCACAGCGCCGATGTGCTGGCCGCAATTGCTGCTGGAGGCAAATAGCTCTCTTTTCAAATCAAGAGAACAATCTGGCTGTCTGGCTGCCGCGCTTTCTTGGGTAAGTCGAAGGGCAGAGCACCTGGCATCACGAAAACTCAATTGTTGTACAGACGCAAAAAAGCCCGGCTATCGAGAGAACTCTCGGACCGGGCTCTTTTGCTTGCCTGATGGATACGACGGTACTACGGTGTTGGGGCCTTCTTTGCAGGAGCCTTCTTCGCTGCTGCCTTCTTGGCCGGTGCTTTCTTTGCAGGAGCTTTCTTGGCTGCTGCCTTCTTAGCGGGGGCTTTCTTTGCTGCCGCTTTCTTTGCAGGAGCCTTCTTCGCTGCTGCCTTCTTGGCGGGAGCTTTCTTCGCTGCTGCCTTCTTCGCAGGAGCCTTCTTTGCTGCCTTCTTTGCTGCCTTCTTAGTTGCCAAAGGTTTACCTCTCTTCGTTGATTTGGTGGTGCTCTTGCCGATTACAGCTTTCTTTGCTGCAACCTTGCCGCCGCTCTTTACACCCTTACTGCTCTTTTTCGCGGCTGACACTTTTACGGCTTTCTTCGCCGATTTCTTTGCAGCGGCTTTCTTCGCCGGTGCTTTCTTCGCAGCTTTCTTCACCGCTGCAACTTTCTTAGCCGGAGCTGCCTTCTTTGCTGGGGCTTTCTTCGCAGGCGCTGCTTTCTTTGCTGCCGCTTTCTTTGCCGGAGCTTTCTTGGCGGCCGCCTTCTTCGCTGCTTTCTTTGCGGGGGCAGCTTCTTTGGCCGGCTCAGCGACTACGAGCACCTCGACAACCTCGATCACAGGGACGCTTACGATGCTCTCTTCTTCCTCGTCCTCGAGTTCGATCTCCTGTGCTGGGTTGCCTTCGGCGGAGGTTAGGCTGTCGCCGAAGTCGCTTTGAGCATACATCCGTATTTCATCTGCCATGCTATTTGCCTCCAGCGCTTTTGCGCTGTCTCAGTTTGTGCGGGAGTTGCACGCTATCGTTCGCGTGCATTCGCCTTCGGCGCACATTGTAGCAATAGCTTGCATGGATTTACCAACAAAGACAAGTATGTATCTAGCTACTTCTGTAGTTTTTTCTCAGATGTGCCATTGTGATGCACTGTACTTCTTTTCGAACTGCCGGATTTATGCGCTTCTGGAGCAGCTTGCTTCTTCGCTGCTGGCGCAGCTTTCGCCTTGGTTGAGGCGGTTTTTTCTTCTACTGTATGGTTCGTACCGGTCTTGTGACCGGTGACGGTTTGCTTCGACTGATGGGCCGAAGATTTATCGCGATCTCGAGTGTGCGGCGCAACGCGCGCCGGCTCGGTAACGCGAATTCGCTGGCCAGCAAGCACGCTTGTGCCCGACGTGTGATTCCAGCGATGCAGATCATCGAGCGAAATTCCGAAGCGATCGGCAATCGTCACCAGCGTGTCTCCTCTGCGCACCTTGTACAACTCGATATGAGAAGCAGGCGCGGAGGGCAGCGGCACTGGAACTACCAGCGCCTCGACATTGGTCAGTGCGTCGCTCGGCTGCAGCTGGTTGGCGGTTGCGAGCTGTTCAACCGTGACATGGAAGCTGCGCGCAACTGAGGTCAGCGTGTCGTCGGGAGTGATGCGGTGGTATCGCCACTGATTACGTCGGTCTTCGGGAATTCCCGCGATTCGCTGCTGGAATATTGCAGCCTTCCCGGCAGGCAGATGAAGTTGAAAAGGGGCGGTGAGCGTGCTGGCCGGCGGACTGGTCAACCTCAACATTCCAGGATTGAGCGCCAGCAGTTCCTGTGGCTGCGCATCGACGAGATCGGCAACGAGACGAAGATCGACAGCGTATTCGATGGGTACTGTATCGGTGATGATGGGGGGATCGGTCTGTATGTTTTCGAAGCCATACTGCGTGGGGTTATTGGCGATGATGATGGCCGCCAGAATTTCGGGAACGTAATTCTTTGTTTCGCCGGGAAGATTGTTGCGCTTGTACAGCTCCCAATAATCTGCGTAGCCCGTCTTCTGCACGGCGCGCTGCACGTTGCCGGCGCCCCAGTCGTAGGCGGCCATCGCGAGATACCAGTCGCCGAGCTGGTTGTAGAGAAACTTCATGTAGCGGGCGTAGGCGCGGGTTGATTTTTCTGGATCGAAGCGCTCGTCGACGTATCCGTTGCGGATCAGGCCATAATCGCCCTGCGGCATGAACTGCCACATGCCGCCGGCGCCTGAGTGTCCGTTGACTGCCTGAGGCTGAAAGCTGGACTCGGCGACAGCCAGGTAGATAAGATCCTGCGGCACACCTTCTTCATCGAGTACGCCCTTGATCATCTCCTTATACCGGCCCGCGCGCTGAAAGGAGTGCATCAGCGTGTTGTGGCCGCGTTGCGAGTTGGCAAAGAAGTTGATGAAGCCCGCGACGTAGTCGTTGATGACGAGCGGCAGATCGGATTTGGTGGTAGCCAGTTCCGCTTTGGCTTTCGCGACCAAATTGGGATCGACTTCGAAAGTGACATCGTTGGCCACATCGGCAGGCGATGGTTCGACGATGGGCGCGAAGCCATTGCCCTGCTTGAGGGCTTCCATTTCGAGTGCGTTTACCGCATCGAGAATGCGATTGAATTCGTCGGAAAGCTGCGGATCTGCTTTGATATCGAGGCCGCTCGAGAGCATCATGTCTACGGCGTTGTCAAAGTCAGACTTGGCGAGCAACAACTGGCCCTTGCGATAATGCGCTTCTCCGCTGAGGAAAGCCTTCTCCACCTGGGCGATCAACTGCTGGACGCGATGCTGTGCCTGAACCTGGGCAGGAGTCTGCGCAGGCGCGGGAGGTGGAGGCGGAGTTTGCTCTATTGGAGGAGCTCCAGCTTTTCCGTTGGCGGCATTTGGTGCAGCAGCTTGCTGGGTCGCAGGGCAACCTGCGAGCCCAATCGCCAACAGGAGAGCGACACTCATGCTGCAGAATGTGCGGACGGGATTGCGAAAATGATAGATATTCATGGAAAACAAGACGTGCAGGTCGTCCGCCGGGGGTGCGGCCACAGGAACTATTGCTACCTTTCCGATGATAAGCTATGAAACTGAGGGTGAAGTTTTGCGCCGTGCTGTGCATCATGCAGTGCCGCAGCTGCACCGCTCGTGTGATACCTCCTCATGGATTCAAGCCTCCTAAGAAATTTCGCTATTATCGCCCATATTGATCACGGCAAGTCGACTCTCTCCGATCGTTTGCTTGAGATGACAGGCTCCCTCACTGCACGAGAGATGCAGGCACAAGTATTGGACGCAATGGATCTGGAACGGGAGCGTGGCATCACCATCAAAGCGCACGCCGTTCGCATGATGTACAAGGCGAAGAACGGCATCACTTATCAGCTCAACCTCATCGACACTCCTGGGCATGTGGACTTCAGCTATGAGGTTTCGCGGTCGCTTGCCTCGTGTGAGGGCGCTCTGCTGGTAGTGGATGCGAGCCAGGGAGTGGAAGCGCAGACGCTGGCGAATGCGTTTCTGGCTATCAGCGGCGGCCTTGAAATTATTCCGGTCATCAACAAGATCGACCTGCCTTCAGCCGACATTACGCGGACGCAGGAAGCTATTGAGCAGGCGGTAGGCCTGGACGCTACCGATGCCATTCCCGTGAGCGCCAAGACCGGCCAGGGCGTCGAAGATATCCTGGAGGCGATTGTGCATCGCCTGCCGCCACCCAAGGGAGACATCAACGCTCCGCTGCAGGCGCTGATCTTCGATTCGTGGTTCGATCCGTATCGCGGAGTTGTAGTGCTGGCGCGTGTGGTCAACGGCCGCATGCGGCAAGGGCAGAAGATTCGCTTTCTCTCGAATGGCCGCGTCTTCACGATCGATACGATGGGTGTGCTTACTCCCAAGCCTGTTGCGATCGCCGAACTTACCGCGGGCGAAGTCGGATTCTTCACGGCGACCATCAAGAATGTTGCAGACACCAAGATCGGCGATACGGTCACTGACGATGAAAACCCTGCGCCGTCGGCTTTGCCGGGCTTTATGGAAATCATGCCGATGGTGTTCGCAGGTCTCTATACTGTCGATTCGCATGAACACACGTTGCTGCGCGATGCGCTGGAAAAACTCCGGCTGAATGACTCGTCATTCTTTTTTGAACCGGAAAGTTCTGTGGCGCTGGGCTTTGGTTTTCGCTGCGGATTTCTCGGCCTGCTGCACATGGAGATTATTCAGGAGCGCATTGAGCGCGAATACAACCTGGATCTGATCACCACTGCGCCCGGCGTGCGCTACAAGATCACCCTGACGAGCGGCGAAGTTGTCGAAGTGGAGAATCCTTCGCGATGGCCTGAGCCGACCAATATCGAACGTATCGAAGAGCCGATCATCAATGCAATGATTCTCACCAACGAAGAGTATGTCGGTGGCATTCTCAAGCTGGTGGAAGAAAAACGCGGGCGGCAAAAGAACTTTGAGTATGTCACTCCGACGCGTGTGATGCTGACTTATGAACTTCCTTTGAACGAGATCGTGCTCGATTTTTACGACCGGCTGAAATCTGTATCACGCGGATACGCCTCGCTCGACTATCAGCTTGCCGGGCGATGGGTTTCGCCGATGGTGAAGATGGACATCCTTGTTTCAGGTGAACCCGTGGATGCGCTCTCGATCATTGTGCATAGAGATTTTGCCTATGAGCGCGGCAAGGCGCTTGTCGCGAAGATGCGGGAACTAATCCCGAGGCAGCAATTTGAAGTTGCGATCCAGGCAGCCATCGGCGCGAAGATAGTCGCCCGTGAAACTGTTGCTGCGCTGCGGAAGAATGTCATCGCCAAGTGTTATGGAGGTGACATCAGCCGGAAACGCAAACTCCTTGAAAAGCAGAAAGAGGGCAAGAAAAGGATGAAGCGCATCGGCAAAGTGGACATACCGCAGGAGGCTTTTTTGGCGGTGCTGCGTATCGGCGAAGACTCTCCGTCTTAGCCGGATTTGGCGCGATTTTCAGAGGGTACTTTTATCACGCGGCCAGACGGGCTGTCATCTTGCGTTCATCTGAAACTGTGGAAAGTTATTGTCGAGGCTTCGATGACGCGACCGAGAGCAAATTTGGATAAACAGCGTTTGATTTACTTACAATCTATTCATTCTTAAAGAGATATGCATATAACCAGAATGGCCTCAGCTTTGGCAAGAGGAAATCGTTAGATTTTTCGGCGTTGGCCCTAAAAAAATTCCACAGTTTTTTCCACAGAAGTGGGGGTTTCCATTTTCCTGCGTTTATGACTGAGAACGCATGTGTTAATTGGCGGGTCGCAGAATGAAAAGTGGGGGCGATACTTGCTTCATGCCGGACAAAAATAACTGGCAGCCCAGGGAACTCGGGCTGCCAGGTGACTTGCGTACTCTTGCGCTTACTTTTTGGGAGCGGGAGGAGTAGTGGTGGTCGGTTTAGGAGCAGCTGGCTTGGGAGCAGCAGGAGTCTGTTGCGCCGCAGGCGGGGCCGGTACACCGGACTTGGTGTTGTACGCTGCGATAATCTGCGGCGTGATGTTGGTGGTCTCTGCAAACCACAGAATGGGGGTCTGCTGCTGGCTTCCATCCAACACGAGGGTGTAGCCCTGCTCCCTGGCGTAGCTCTCAACGACTTCATAAACCTTGGTCTCGAGGGAATTCATTGCTTCCCCCATCTCCTGGTTGTAGTCGTTCTGAGCATCTTCCATGTTGCGCTGGAGCTGCTTCTTCTTGTCATCGATGGTTTTGGCACGGGCAGCGCTTTCGGTCGGGCTCAGCTTGTCGCCCTGCGCCTGCAACTGCTTGGTGAGGGTGTCGACCTCATCGCTCAGCGCCTTGAGCTGCGCGCGCTTGGGTTCGAACTTTCTCTGCACGTCTCCCAATGTGCGCTGACCTTCGTTGGTTTGAGCAACGGCAGCGGCGAAGGCGATAACAGCCACTTTGGCTGGAATCGCGGCGACAGGCGCGGCAGCTGCGGTAGGAGACGGCGTTTGAGCAACGGCATTCAGCGCTAGGCCTGAAGCCAGCGAAAGAGCTAGGGCAAGAGTACGCTTCATTTGTATCGGAAACTCCTTCAGAATTCCTGGTGTTTGCCCGCATTCCTTCAGGGAAGCAAGACATTGCTTCCTGTTAAACCTCTGGAGTCTTTACAGGGATCTGCTCGGCCGGAACGACAGAAGCGGAAGTGCAGTAAGACGCGGACAGAGACATCAGCAGGAACTACTTGGATTATAGGAGGGGGGATGGGGTTGGTCAAACATTCGCCACGCGAAAATAGCAGCAAATCAGCTATTTTTGGCTCTATCAATCGATGTGTTGGAGATGTGCCAATCAAAAGCAGGAAAGGCCGCCAATCGTGGCGGCCTTTCCTGCTTTCTGCGTATCGAATTTCACATTAGAACGTCGTGGAAACAGTCAGACGGAAGGTCTTCCGAGGTTCGCGCATTTGATAGCGAGAGCCATACCCCTGAATCGCTTCCGCGTATGAAAAGTCTCCTGCTCCGCCGGGCGGGAACATCTCGCGCGTTATGAGGTTTTGGCCATCATCCTGCCGCTCAAGACGCAGAGGATTGAATGCGTAGTAGACACGGACGGGGGCATTGATGATCGGCATGATCACCTGCAACTCGGGACCGAGGGACATGCGGGGCACGAAATTCGTGCCTGGCAGCGGCCTGATCAGGTTATTGAACTGGATCTGCACACCGCCTTCGCAGGTGCCGTTGTTGTAGACCGGGCAACCATACAGAGGAGCGTTCAGACTGGCAGCACCTTCCGGACTCTGCTTCAACTGCGATTTGTCTACCGCGGCATCGATTCCGAAGTCGTCAAAGAGAGCGAAAGTCACTGGACCGGCGATCGGAATTCGATATTCCATGTTGTTGGTGAAGTTGAGGTCGCCACCGACCGAGACGACACTATATACCGGCAGCGGAACCTGAATGCACTGACCCAACTGCGGATTGTTGGGGTCGCGGGGCACACAGCTTCCGTCGGGATTCGACAGATTGAACAAAATTCTGTTGGGAATATATGCGTAGGGTGTGGTGCTGCGAACATCAAATCCGCGCAGGTCGCCTTCACCACCGGCATAAAAACGATTGTTCGGAGGAGCCACGTTTCCGCCGAAACCACGAATGTACTTCAGCTCTGAGCGGATGCCGAAGACATTGTGACCTTCCGGGTTGGGAAGCAGGTATTTCATCGGCTTGAATTCTTTGTATGCCACGGCGGGGAAGATGTACCGGACATTGCCGCCAACACCTGCGAACTGCAACACCGCGGATATTTCCTTGCCGCTACGCGGGCGCTGAGGATTGTTGATCGTGTTAAAGGTGTAGCTGAACGAAGCAGAGCTGTTCACAATGCCTTCGAGTGCATTTTGCCCCTGAATGCCGGAACGGAAATTGAGCGTTTGGAACAGGTTTTGCGACGCAGAACTGAACGCTGAAATCGACGAGCGCGTAAGCGAATAGGTGAAGCCGACTCGCTGGAAGTTGTGGCGCGGGAGAGGGTAGCTGATCGAACCATTAAAACCAATGGTCGCGTTGTTGTAGTTCTGCACCAACGATTGCTGAGCGGCCGTGAGATTGGCCGAGGCGCCCGAGGTGGTCGCATAGTTCTTGGCTGCGTTGTAGTCCGACTTGTTATCGAAAAGCTGGAAGCCCATATTGATCGGGCGATTGTGGAAATAGGGCTGCGTGAAGCCAAAGAGGAACTGGCGGTTCACGTTGCCGATATTTGCCTGGAGGCTCAGCGTTTCACCGAGGCCGAGGAAGTTATTGGTCTGATAGTTGAGACCAAGGAACGCTCCGGACAAGCCTGACACGCCGCCGTTGAGGCCGATAGAGTTCTTGCCCTTCTCCTTCACCTTGAGCAGCAGATCGACTGTGCCAGCCTCAGTATCCTGATGGGCTTCGGAGTCCTGATCGACCTTGAGAGGATCGAAGTAATCGAGCTGATTGAGGCGCAGAAGGCTGTATTCCCAAAGCTGCGAGTTATAGACCTGTCCCTCTTCCAGGAGAAGTTCGCGACGGATGACGCGATCGCGCGTGAGGGTGTTGCCCTGGATCTCGATCCGTGACACATAGAAGGGCTTGCCTTCATCGATATCGATGGTGAAGGCAACGGTCTTCTTTGCCTCATCAAATGTCGGCTTAGGAATGGCGCCGAAGTTGATGTAGCCGAGCTGGCCGTAAGCCTTTTTGAGGGCCTCCATGCCCTTGCCCATCAGCGTGGAGTTGAAGTACTCCCCATCTTTCAGAGCAAAGGTGCCGCGCAGGGCACGAACGTTGGTCACGGCCTTGTTGCCGGTAAATGTGATGCCGGTCAGGCGATAGCGATCGCCTTCCTCGATGGGCATCAGGATGTCGATACGCTTGCCCTTGTTGGGGCGGAAGGTCAGCAGCGAAAGTCCGCCTTCGTCACGAATCTGGGTTCTTGGCTCTTCGACTGCCGCGTTGTAATAGCCTTTGTCGCGATAGGCGAAACGAACGCGCTCCGCATCCTCTTCAAGCTTGGAGCTGTCGAAGGTCTTGGCAAAGAGGTTCTCGAGAATTAACGAGTAAGGAATGCCAACCGGGCGCAGATTCTTCATGGCACGCCGCAGCACGAGGCTGCTCAGGTGCTGGTTGCCGACGAATTTGATCTGGCCCACTTTGACGGTCGGGCCTTCCTTGATGTTGAAGTTGACCTGTACCGAGGCCGGCGGAATGTTTTTCACTTCCGTCTTAATGGTGGCGAACTGGTGGCCGTGTTCGGCGAGCAGTTCCTTCAGCACTGTTTCGGCGCGCTTGATCTTGGTCGGATCGTACTGGCTCTCGACCGAGAGCGGGACCTTTTCTTTTTTGAAGCGATCGAGCACGTCGGACTGCGATACAACGTTGAGGCCTTTGTAATTGATCTCGCGGATATTTGGCTTTTCCTTGAGATAAATGTTCAGGATGACGCCTTTTTCGGAATCCTCCCGCTCAATACGCAGATCGTCGAAGTAGCCTGTGTTCCACAGCGAGTTGAAGTCGCGCTCGATGGAAACCGGATCGTATGTGTCTCCAACGTGAGTAAAGAGGCGCGCAACTACTGTTTCCTTGGGAATACGGCGATTGCCGATGACGCGAATCTGCTCGATGGTGAGCGATTGGGCCCAGGCGGCTGACGTGGCAGCGGCCAGCAACAGAACAGTAAAAAGACGAACCAGCACGGAAAAAGACCCGTTCCGGAGGCGGAATCGAGAGTGCTCTAACTTCACCGTGGCGAGACCCTGCGGCGAGCAACTGGACAAATACGGTGAATGCATCGACTTGACGGGAAAGATAAGCACACCCTCACTGCTAGAAAATCTGTTCCTGACCCCGGTTCCTGATCCGTTGTCCGATCGGGGAAAGTCTGATTATATTGGACGCACCTGCCCTGCCCAAAAGGGCGAGTGCCGGGTGATGCGATCAACTCTCCAGTTCCGACTCAATTTGATACGCTTCTTGCCGTCGATCCCATGCGATTCTCAGGACGTTGGGCTTGCAGCATACCTGGCAGTCTTCAACGTAACTTTGTCGTTGACCTGCCGACGCATCCACGGTAGCTTCATTCCATTCTCCGCAGCCTGCGCACACGAAACCAGCTTCATCAGACACATGAGACACGTAGGAAACTCCTGCCTCAACTGTCTTCAGTCTATCGGAAGCCGGCCAGATTCGCCTTGCATTGCTACATCAAACGGATGGAAACTGCATCTTTTAGACGTATGATGTGGAATCTGGTGAGGTATGCCTAGTGACAGACCCAACCCGGCTTTCAAATTCAAAGAGCATATATGAATTTTCGGCTCGCTCGCTCGACGGGCGGGAAGTGTCATTGGCCGAGTTCGACGGCAAGGTACTACTAATCGTCAACACCGCCAGCAAGTGCGGGTTTACGCCTCAATACGCGGGGCTGGAGGCACTATACCGCCAGCACAGAGACAGTGGCCTGGTGGTTCTGGGCTTCCCCTGCAATCAATTTGCAGCGCAGGAGCCAGGCAGTGTCGCCGAAATTGGTTTGTTCTGCAACCAGAATTACGGCGTAAGCTTTCCTTTATTCGAAAAGATCGACGTGAATGGCGCGAATGCGCATCCGCTTTACAAGTTCCTGAAGGGGGAAAGATCCGGAATCCTGGGCATGCTTGGAATTGGGTCGATCAAGTGGAATTTCACCAAGTTCCTCGTCGATCGTAAGGGCAAGGTCGTTGCCCGATTCGCTCCTTCGACTACTCCCGCACAGCTGGCTCCCGAAATCGGGAAGCTTCT
>Ga0206936_1091_pt1 | contig 27197 bp, 31 predicted proteins | sample Alteio_BWOrgHeat_14_FD_152922 | JGI IMG/M metagenome (GOLD analysis project Ga0206936, IMG submission 152922) | Enriched cells from forest soil in Barre Woods Harvard Forest LTER site, Petersham, Massachusetts, United States -... | ecosystem: Environmental > Terrestrial > Soil > Temperate forest >... | reverse complement strand
TAGTACCTATACCATAAATTACGTAATAAAAAAGGCGCCCGAAGGCGCCTTTTCCATTTGGTGTGTTTCCAAACTTAACGCTTGGAGAACTGGAAGCTGCGGCGCGCCTTCTTGTGGCCGTATTTTTTGCGTTCGACCACGCGGCTGTCGCGGGTAAGGAAGCCACCCTTGCGCAGTTTAACGTGGAAGATCGAATCATATTCATCCAGCGCACGGCTGATGCCTAGGCGGACTGCGCCTGCCTGGCCGGAGAGCCCGCCGCCATTGACGTTGGCGGTTATATCGAAATTACCGATGCGATCGATGGAAGCGAATGGCTGGTTGATGATCATGCGCAGAACGGGGCGGGCAAAATACACCGAAAAGTCTTTGCCGTTGACAGTGATTTTACCATTGCCGCGCTTTACATACACGCGGGCGATGGCGTTCTTGCGGCGGCCGGTGCCGTAAGTGATGAGTTCTTTTTCTTTAGCTTTTGCTACGGTTTCAGTTTTTGCTGCTGCTTTAGCCACGTTTATGCCCTCTTGTTCTTAGGATTGGCAGCCGCGAAGTTATAGACTTCGGGCTTCTGTGCTTCATGCGGATGTTCGGTGCCTGCATAGACGCGCAATTTGGTCAGCTGGCCTTTGGCGAGCGGGCTTTCCTTGGGCATCATGCGTTCAACGGCTTTTTCAATCACGCGTTCCGGGTGCTTGCCGTTCAGGATGGTTTCAGGCGTATCAGTTTTGATACCGCCGGGGAAACCGGTGTGACGGTGATAGACTTTTTTGGTCAGTTTTTTGCCGGTCAGTTTCACCTTGGCAGCATTAATGACGACGACATGGTCGCCAGTGTCGATATGCGGGGTGAAAATGGTTTTGTTCTTGCCGCGAAGAATCATGGCGATGCGCGACGCAAGGCGTCCGAGCACAACGCCATCAGCGTCAATGATCAGCCATTTTTTCGTTACTTCAGACGGTTTTGCCGAATAGGTACTCATAAACAGGTCATCTATATAAGGTGTTTAAAAAGGAAGTGGAATCTATGACAAGCCCCGGGGCAAGTCAATAGTATAATTAGGAGGGGAAAACCTTGAAGCGCATACCCCCGAAAATGGCCATGACCTCGCCCCTCCTGCCCAATGGCAGAAGGCATTGGCGGTATTTGACGATGTCATTGTGCAAGTTACGGAATTCGCCCTCATCTATCAGCGGCCGACGGCTTTCGATGACCCGGGCGTAGTGGCCCGCCAGCTTGGCCGCATTGGGCGACAGCAGCCCGGCCATTTCCTCTTCCGACAACCCGGCATGGTAAGCCTGGGCAATTGCCTTGCCCAGATAGGTGTAATTATAGTCGGATTTGCCCAAATCACAGACATAGATGAGGAAGCAATTATCCCATAAATCGCCAAGATCTTCGGGATCTATATCCTCCTCAGCCGGCATTTCACACTGGCCGCGCAGCTTTTCCCAGTAGGAAAGCATTCTCAAAGTAATGCGGCGTTCGATGGGGTGCGAAGCGTCATCCATGGGGAAAGGCAAACCCCTTAATTCTCAAGGTTTTCGGCTACTTATAATTGTAATGGATTTTAGCCGTCAATACCAGCTATTTATCAAACAAGCCTTTGTTTAATAGATAAAATTTTAATTAAATGCTATTCCCGCTCATAGCCCTTTTTTCCATCCCCGTGAGGTCGGTAAGGAAGATGCGGCCGGGTTTGCTTTATAAGCTCCCAAAGATTGCCTTTGCCCTCTTCCTGGGCTTTTTCGACCTTGGACGGCGTTTCGTCTGAGTTATCAGGTTGTTTATCACCCATGTTCTCTTGCTCCCGTCTAATCTTCAAAAGCACCATAGCAGATTATGGCAGCACAGGCAACGTAAGCACCATCAACCATAGCGTCCGGTGATGTAATCCTGTGTTTGCTGATGGATCGGGCTGGTGAAAATCTGGCTGGTAGTGCCTACTTCAATTACCTTGCCCATATGGAAAAAGCACGTCTGTTGCGATACGCGCGCTGCCTGCTGCATTGAATGGGTGACGATGACGATAGTGTAATTGTTGCGAAGTTCGGTAATCAACTCTTCGATGCGCGCAGTGGCGATAGGGTCGAGCGCCGAACACGGCTCGTCCATCAAAATAATATCGGGGTTAACTGCCAGCGTGCGGGCGATGCACAGGCGCTGCTGCTGGCCGCCCGAAAGGCTGGTGCCTGGAGAGAGCAGGCTGTCTTTGACTTCATCGAACAGCCCGGCGCGGCGCAAAGAAAGCTCCACCACCTCGTCAAGGTCGTGCTTATTTTGCACCAGGCGGTGAATGCGCGGGCCATAAGCCACGTTGTCATAGATGGATTTGGGGAACGGATTGGGTTTCTGGAACACCATGCCGATCCAGGAGCGCAGTTGCACCACATCCTGTTCCGGCGCATTGATGTTCTTACCATCCACCAGGATTTGCCCTTCGACACGGCAGCCTTCTATCGTGTCATTCATGCGGTTGAGACAGCGCAGGAAAGTGGATTTTCCACAGCCCGACGGGCCGATGAGCGCAGTAACGCTGTGCTCGGGCATATCGATGGAAATATCGAACAGCGCTTGTTTTGCGCCATAAAAAACATTCAGGTTCTTGGAGGAAATTTTCGACATAGTTACCAACGTGTTTCAAAACGCTTGCGCAGGAAAATAGCGAGCGCGTTCATGGCGAGCAATAGCACGAGCAACACCAAAATACCAGCGGCGGTTTTTTCGGCAAAACCCAGTTCCGGGCTGCTGCCCCAAAGGTAAATCTGCACCGGCATAACGGTAGACGGGGAGCTAAACCCCGTGGGGGTATCCACCACAAACGCTACCATCCCAATCATCAGCAGCGGCGCGGTTTCGCCGATGGCACGCGCCATCCCCAAAATAGTGCCGGTCATAATGCCAGGCATCGAAAGCGGCAGCGCATGATGGCATACGACCTGCAACGGCGAAGCGCCTAAAGCACGGGCGGCATCGCGCACCGACGGTGGCACCGCTTCAAGCGATGCCCGCGTGGCGATAATAATCACCGGCAGGATCATCAGCGCCAGCGTCAGTCCGCCCACAAGCGGCGCCGAGCGCGGCATGTGCATCATATTGATATAGACCGCCAGCCCCAGAAGCCCAAAAACGATGGAGGGCACAGCGGCAAGGTTGTTGATGTTGACCTCAATGATATCGACGAATTTTCCCTTGTGGGCGAATTCTTCCAGATACACCGCCGTCATCACCCCGATGGGGAACGAGGCCAGCAGGCAGATGGCCAGCGTCAGCAGCGAGCCGGTAATAGCGCCGAGGAACCCTGCCTGCTCTGGTGTGCGCGAATCGCCATGGGTGAAGAAATTACGGTTGAACGCCAGATGCACTTGCCCTTTTTCATCCAGTTGCCTGAGCCAGATGATCTGCTCGTCATTGAGCCGGTCATTACTCTGTTTCAGGCACAGCAGGTCGTTTTTAATGCACTGATCAACGTCGCTTGCAGCGGGAACCCAGATGTCAGTGGCATGTGACAGTAGATCCGGTGCGGTAGCCAACTGATGCTTAAGCTGCCCACCGGCACTCAGGCTGACCAAAGCATAAAGTCGGTGCAGCTGCGTTTGGTCGGTCACTTCGGGAAACTCCGCTCGCAGCGCCGCCTGTACGAGGCGGTTATAGCCGGAGGCGGAAATGTCCATTATCGTCTGCCCTTCTTCCGGCGCAAGCAACTTCGCGTCGTAGACAATAGGTAGTTTAATCTGTGTCTGCACGAAACCCAGATAGCCGCGCGAAGCAATACTGCCCAGAAGTATGGCAAGCATCAGCACTGAAAAAATAAGCGCCGACCGGCCATACCAACGGAAGCGGGCTTCGCGGTTCATGCGGCTCTGGTGCCATTGCTGCTGCGAGGGGTTATTCATAACGCTCCCTGTATTTACGCACAACCATAAGCGCGATGATATTCAGCACGAGAGTGACGCAGAAAAGCGTGAGGCCAAGCGCGAACGCGGCGAGCGTTTTTGGGCTGTCGAATTCCTGGTCGCCTACCAGTAGCGATACGATTTGCACCGTGACGGTGGTAACGGATTTAAGCGGGTTGACAGTAAGGTTGGCGCTCATGCCAGCAGCCATGACTACAATCATCGTTTCGCCGATAGCCCGCGAGATTGCCAGCAGCACGGCGCCCATGATACCCGGCAAAGCGGCAGGGATCACGACATGCTTGATGGTTTCTGAAGGCGTAGCGCCGAGCCCGTATGATGCGTCGCGCAATGATCGCGGCACTGCGGTGATGATGTCATCGGACAATGATGATACGAAGGGAATAATCATGATGCCCATGACGAGCCCTGCCGCCAGCGCGCTCTCAGACGCTACGTCGAGCCCCACCGACGCCCCCAGCCCACGCAGCAGCGGGGCGACAATCATGATGGCGAAATAGCCATATACCACCGTGGGGATACCGGCCAGTATTTCCAGCATGGGTTTGACCCAGTCGCGCAGATGTCGGCTGGCATATTCCGATAAATAAATGGCGGAAAGCAACCCGGCGGGGATGGCCACCACCATGGCGATCAGTGTAATCAGCATACTACCCACAAACAACGGCACCGCACCGAATGCGCCGCTGCTACCACCCTGATCGGCGCGCATGGCGGTTTGCGGGCTCCATTGCAGGCCAAAAAGAAAATCGAATATCGGTACGGATTTGAAAAAACGCAAGCTTTCAAACAATACCGAAAGCACGATGGCCAGTGTAATGAGAATCGATATCGAGGCGGCCGTCCATAGTAGCGCCATCACGATTTTCTCGTTAGTGCGTCGCAGATGCACAGACTGGAGGGAGCGCTTTTTTATCATAAGGGTTTCTCCACATTGACCACGTCGTCATACACCGGCAGATAGACGGAAAATGTACTGCCTTTGCCGACTTCGCTGTCGATGGTGAGCACGCCGTGATGGCGTGACAGCACGTGCTTGACGATGGCCAGCCCCAGCCCTGTGCCGCCGACCTTGCGGGTGCGGGCGGTGTCGACGCGGTAGAAGCGTTCGGTAAGCCGGGGGATGTGTTCCTTGGGAATGCCTTCGCCGTGATCTTCCACCGAAAAACAAATGGCACGCGACAGCGAACGCATGCTGTGATCTTCGGGCAGTGATGAAGTCAGCCGTGCGGTCAGCACAATTTCAGTATCCGGATTGGCGTATTTGATGGCATTGCCCAACAGGTTGCGCACCACCTGCCCCAGCTCGTCGTCGTCGCCCTTGGTGGGCGGCAGGTTATCGTTGAGTTTGAGGCGCATGGTGACGTTCTTTTGTTTGCAGGCCCATTCGGAATGTTGTTTTTCGGCGCGGATGATGCGCAGCAGGTCAACTTTGGCCACCGGCGTAGTATGCGCGTTCATTTCGATTTTTGACAACGACAGCAAGTCATTCACCAGCTTACTCATACGCTCAGCCTGGTCGGCCATGACTTTCAGGAATTCGTCACGCGCCGCAGGATCGTCTTTGGCGGGGCCGCGCAGCGTTTCGATAAAGCCGATGATCGAGGCAAGCGGCGTGCGGATTTCATGGCTGGCATTGGCCACGAAGTCGGCGCGCATCCGCTGCACGCGCTTTTGCTGCGTGATATCGGTCAGCGTAATCACGATGGAAATACCGCCCTCGGATGGAATCGGGAAACGCTCGATAATCGCCTGAAAGTCGCGCGGCGCAGGCTCTTCCAGATGGAACTCGATGGCCTGCCCGTGCAAATCTTCAATCACAGCGGTGATGGCATTCATCAGTTTTTCGTTGGGAATAATCTGGCGCAATGGCTTCTGCGCAAGGTTCTGGCCGAAGATGTTGCGAGCAGCACGGTTGGTGCGGACAATGACTTTATTATTGTCGGTCATGATGAGAATATCCGGCAGCGTATCCACCAGGATTTCACGCTCGGTGATGACGGTTTCCATTTCCTGCCGCTTGTTTTCCCACGACTGTTGCAGCCGCACCAGTGCACCTGAAAGCTCACCAACGTTGGACAAAAAGCTCAAATCGGGCGAGCGCACGCGGCGGTCGAGCGCCAGGTCGTTTACATATTGGGTAAGGCCGGAGATGTTCGACAAAAAGGGAATGACGAAAATAGCCGACAACACCATGACGCCGATATAACCGTAAATCGAAAAGGAAAAATCCAGCTCGCCTACAAGCGCGAACAACAACAGCACCACCAGCGACGGGGCGGAGACGAGCATGATCGTTTTGATCAGCGTGCTAAAGGAAGTGGCGGATTTAGTCTGCATTCAGTTGCCGGAATCTGAGTTCTGCGCAAGGGTGTAGCATAGGCGGTATTATAATTCCAGAAAACCCACTAACCCCTTCACTTCACTCATGGTTTTTCCGGCAATGGCCTGCGCTTTCGCCGCACCTTCAGCCAGCACCTTGTCGATATAGTCAGGACTTTCGAGTAATTCGCGCATGGTTTTGGTGATGGGTGATAGTTTTTCTACTGCAACGTCAGCCAATTGTTGCTTGAGTGCAGAAAAGTTTTTATGGCGGAATTCTTCTACTGCCTGCTCGCGCTTAATACCTTTAAAGGAAGCATAGATGGTAACCAAGTTTAAAGCTTCCGGACGGTTCTCGATATTCTCGCCTACTGTTGGTAAACTATCGGAAGTCGCTTTCTTGAATTTTTTAACAATCGTATCGGCATCATCGGTTAAATTGATGCGCGAATAATCCGATTCATCCGACTTGCTCATTTTTTTGGTACCGTCGCGCAGGCTCATGATACGAGCTGCCTCGCCCATAATCACAGGCTCAGGCAGTGGAAAGAAGCCATCTATGTTGTCTTTTACATTATAGCTGGGATTATAAGCACGATTGAACGCCCCCGCAATATCGCGGCATAATTCTAGATGCTGCTTCTGGTCATGCCCCACCGGCACATGCGTGGCTTTATATGCCAGAATATCAGCCGCCATCAGCACGGGGTAGGAATATAGTCCGAGGTTGGCTTTGCTGCGTTTGTTAATGTCATCTAGAATAGCATCAGCAAAAATCTCTATAACATTTGCTGATGTAAATTCGTCCTCAGCAAAAGAAGCTTTTTCGGTGTCGTAAAACTCTAACATTCCCTTTTTGCGAGCATGTTTTAAAACAGTTTTTATTTTTTTTGCTTGCTCCTGAATATCTACTTTCTTGACACCAATCTTATCTTTGAATTGTGTCATTCTGTCTAACCAGCCCAGTGGTGTGTGGCAGGATAAAATCCATGCTAGTTCCGAATGCGCCGAAATAGCCGATTGCGGGAAGATGACGCTCTTTTTTGGGTCAACGCCGCAGGCGATATACGCCGCGGCGGTTTCGCGCACGCTTTTGCGCAAAGCAGCGGGGTCTTGTGGCACAGTGATGGCATGTAAATCGGCCAGCATAAACAGCGATTCATACTCATGCTGCATCGCAACCCAGTTGCAGATGGCACCGAGATAGTTCCCAAGATGCAGATTACCCGTGGGCTGGACCCCTGAAAGGATGCGTTTCATGCTGCTAATTTCCCTATAAATACTAACCTCTTACTTAACAAGCCCTGAGTCGTTGGCAACTGTTTTCCTAAAAAGGCACAAAATTGTCATGAAAACGTCATATTACACCCCAAATTGATGTGATATAAATGAGGTGTAGGACGTAAATTTGTGACTATGGCCGGAACTGAAAAACAACAAGAAACCGACCAGAAAACCGCACGCGACGACGGCACTCCGCCACCGATTGCGAACGGCCAAGCATTAGTCGCGCCCTCTTCCCAGCCGCAAGGTTTCTCCGACAGAATGGGCAAATGGGCGTTCGACCACAAAGAGACCATGAACAGCACCGCGGGCAGCCTCGCTTACCGCAATTTTGCTCGCACGCTGGTGGCCATCGTGCCTTACGTGTTCGTCAATGTCGGCGTGCAGCATTTCTTCAAGCACACCGTCAATTCCGGAAAAAGCTTCGGCAAGCTTCTGACCCCCGTCCTCAAACAACCCATCATCCAGAGCGCTGCAGCGATTGCCTTCTCCTTCACCACGTTCCGCAGCACCTGCAAAGTCTGGGCTGATAATTACGACCGCATCTTCAAAGCCAAAACGCAGGAAGACGCAGCCAAAGCCGTCAAGGATTTGCCGGGCAATATCGTCAAAGATTACGCCAAAATCCTGCCGACCGAAATGGCCGCCACGGGCATTTCCGCCATCATTCTGGCAGCCATCCGCGGCGGACTGAAAACACACGAGCCCGCCGGGTCACAGAAAGCTTCTTACCCGCTGGAAAAAGATTTCCCGAACGATCCGACCATCCGCACCAAATTCCCCGGTGACATGAAGCAGCTTACCGGCCAGCTCGGCAACGACTATTTCGCCAATGCCGCAGGCTATGCCGCGTTCTTCGAGGTCTCCGACCGGCTCTATAGCGTGTTCAGTAAAAACCATAAAAACGGCGTCTATCACAAAGGAACCCTGCCTGGCGCCTGTAACGATGACCAGGAAAAACAGGAAGCCGCCACGCCCTACGACCGTCTCAATGGCGACACGCCGGCCCGCCTCCTTTTCCGCAACGTTGCCGCCGTGTTCGCCGCCACCCTGCCCTTTATCGCCGTCCAACGCTTCGCCAATATGAAAACCGGCAACTATAACAATAAGAAAAACAGCTACATGAAAGACGTAGGCGTCGGCATGGCATCGTGGGAACCCTCATTCGCCGTTTTCACCGCCGGTATCGAAGGCTGGCAGCGCGGCTATGACGGATTACTGAAAAAACTGCACGATAAATATAGTGCACAAGAACAAGATAGTGCTAAAACGCGCTAATGACCTCCAAAGATAGAATTTCCACCTCCGGTAGTTTCCCGGCCACTCGCCTTCGCCGCACGCGCATGCAGGGCTGGTGCCGCGACATGGTGGCGGAAACCCGCCTGCATGTCAGCGACCTCATCTGGCCGGTATTCATTCAGGAAGGCAAAAACACCGCTACGCCCATTTCCTCCATGCCCGGCGTATCCTCCCTGACGCTGGATTTGCTGGTGGCACATGCGCTCCATGCCAAACAACTCGGCATTCCGGCCATCGCTCTCTTCCCACGCATCGACCCGGCGCTTAAAAGCCCGATGGGCGATGAGGCTTTGTTCCCCAATAATCTGGTCTGCCGCGCTATTAAGGCCGTGAAAGAAAGTGTGCCGGGCATTGGCATCATTGCCGACGTGGCACTCGACCCCTACACCTCGCACGGACAGGACGGCATCGTGGAAGATGGGAAAGTCATCAATGATAAAACGGTGGAGGTGCTTTGCAAACAGGCGCTCGCCCAGGCCAAAGCCGGGTGCGACATCGTGGCCCCTTCAGACATGATGGATGGCCGGGTCGGCGCCATCCGTCAAGCGCTGGAAAAAGAAGGTTTCCATGACACCATGATCCTGGCCTATAGCGCCAAGTACGCCTCAAGTTTTTATGCCCCCTTCCGTGACGCGGTGGGCACTGCGGACACATTGAAAGGCGATAAGAAAAATTACCAGATGAATCCCACCAACAGCGCCGAAGCCCTGCGCGAAATCGCGCTGGATATCGCCGAGGGCGCCGACATGGTGATGGTTAAACCCGGACTGCCCTATCTTGACATTGTGCGCATGGCGGCAGAGAATTTTGATGTACCGGTGCTGGCCTATCAGGTCAGCGGCGAATACAGCATGATTAAAGCCGCGGCCGCCAATGGCTGGATCGATGGCGATGCGGTGATGATGGAAAGCCTGCTGGCGTTCAAACGCGCCGGAGCACGGGCGATTCTGACCTATGCGGCACTGGAAATTGCGGAGAAGCTAAACTAGGGGCACCATGTGCCGATCACTGAGGACTTGGCTTGCCTTGTCTAGCAAATCGGTTCTCGGCCGGTCAAACTTCACTTGAACTGAATTTTTCTGTTCGTACTCTGCAAATACGTCCTGAATTTTTTTCAACAAATCGCGATACGCATCGATGGATCTGACTAAAAATTTTACATCATAAAAACCAGCCCCTGCAGATGCCTGTTCACTGACAGCAACAAAATCGTCTTTATCGCTCTTCACATCAGCAACGATTTTATTCAACAGCCCTTGGTCGTAATGCGCTCCGTCCCCCTGAACCCAGAACGCTACGCCGTAATCATAGCCTTGCGGTACGGGATAACGGTCATTTTTTGCAAAATCCGTCATAACGGAAATCGTGCGCGCGGCCTTAGCAGGCATAGACGGCGGATTTTCAGTTACCATAGGATATTCCTTTATTGTAGTAGATAGCAGTACTATACTAACTCTTCATTCTATAGTAAATAGTTATTAACTTATGGCACCCAACCGCATCATCATCGGCATTTCCGGCGCCTCAGGCACCATCTATGGCATCGAGCTGCTCAAGGCACTTCGCACCGCGCAGGTGGAAACGCATCTGGTCATCAGCTCCACTGGGCAAATTACCATCGCCGCCGAGACCGATTACTCCATCCCCCAGGTGCATAAGCTGGCCGATCATTGGTATTCTTCGAAGGATTTATCGGCGGCGATTGCCAGCGGCTCGTTCAAAACCATGGGAATGATTGTCGCCCCCTGCTCCATGCGTTCGCTGGCTGAAATCGCCACGGGTGGCACGACCACCCTGCTTACCCGCGCCGCTGACGTTGTGCTGAAAGAGCGCCGCAAGCTGGTGGTGATGCCGCGCGAAACGCCGCTGAACCTCTCGCATATCCGGAATATGGCCACCATCACAGAAATGGGCGGCATCATCGCCCCGCCGGTGCCCGCTTTTTACGCCAAGCCCATCTCTATAGAAGAGTTAGTACAACACACCGTCGGCCGGGTGCTGGATTTATTTGATATTGAACATGAAATGGTCAAGCGCTGGGAAGGCGTTCCTACAGATTGACATAGGGGGCATGTACTATCCCTTCTAATGGTTAATTTTTTATAAATTTGTAGCAACGGCAGAAAAAATTTGCTATAATACCCACGTTTTGGTAAGAACTGTGGCCTTTGCGCCACAAAATTCCCGCTGTGGATGTTCTTGAGCAATAACATTTTATAAGTAAGTAATTGGCTTAATCTGCATATGAATGAAGATCTCGAACTTATAAAAAAACTGGAATTCCTTCGCGAACATCACCGCGAGCTGGACCAGAAAATCAAAGAAGACGCGCTCGACGAATTCACCCGCAAGCGCCTGCAGAAAGAAAAGCTGCACATGCGTGACGAAATTTACAAGCTCGAGCAGTACGTCTACCCCGATATCATCGCCTAACACTCCCCCTCTAGTTTAACCTTTCCCATTGCCCGTTGAGCGTTGCTCGTATATCTAGGCATCGCATGACCTCACTCTCTCAGATTCGCAACTTCTCCATCATCGCCCATATCGACCACGGCAAATCGACGCTGGCTGACAGGCTTATTGAATTTTGCGGCGGGCTGGAAAAGCGCGAAATGTCCGAGCAGGTGCTCGATTCGATGGATATCGAAAAAGAGCGTGGCATCACCATCAAAGCCCAGACCGTGCGGCTCAACTATAAAGCCAAGGACGGCAATACCTATATCCTGAACCTGATGGACACGCCCGGCCACGTGGATTTCGGCTACGAAGTATCGCGCTGCCTCGCCGCCTGCGAAGGCTCGCTACTGGTAGTGGACGCGAGCCAGGGCGTGGAAGCGCAGACGCTGGCCAACGTTTATAAGGCGATGGATTCCAACCACGAACTCGTGCCGGTGCTCAATAAAATCGACCTGCCCGCCGCCGAGCCCGAACGCATCCGCGAGCAAATTGAGGAAGTCATCGGCATCGACGCTTCCGAAGCTTTGCTGATTTCTGCCAAAACCGGCATCGGCATCGAGGACGTGCTGGAAGCGATTGTGCATAAATTACCCGCACCAAAGGGTGACGCATCCGTGCCGCTGAAGGCGCTGCTGGTGGATAGCTGGTACGACACCTATCTGGGCGTGATCATTCTTGTGCGCATCAAGGAAGGTACACTCGTCAAAGGTACAAAAATCCGCATGATGAGCACCGGCGCGGCCTACACGGTAGAGCAGCTCGGCGTGTTTACGCCCAAAAAAGTGCAGGTCGAAAAATTAGAACCCGGCGAAGTCGGCTACATCATCACCGGCATCAAAATGGTGGCGGACTGCAACATCGGCGACACCATCACCGAAGAGCGCCGCCCGGCAGACGCGCCTCTTCCCGGCTTCAAGCCTTCGCAATCGGTGGTGTTCTGCGGACTTTATCCCACCGACGCATCTGACTTCGAGCATTTGAAAGATTCACTCGGGAAACTGCGCTTAAACGATGCCAGCTTTGAATTCGAGACCGAAAGCTCCACCGCGCTGGGCTTCGGTTTCCGCTGCGGCTTCCTGGGCATGTTGCATCTGGAAATTATCCAGGAGCGGCTTGAGCGCGAATTCGACCTCGACCTCATCACCACCGCCCCGAGCGTCGTATACCGCCTGCACCTGACCGACGGCACGATGATCGAACTGCACAATCCCAACGACATGCCCGACGTGACCAAGGTCGCCAAAATCGAAGAGCCATGGATCAAGGCCACCATCATGACGCCCGACGATTATCTGGGCAACATCCTGGCGCTGTGCACTGAAAAGCGCGGCATCCAGGAAAACCTGACTTATGTCGGCACGCGCGCCATGCTGGTGTATAAGTTGCCGCTGAACGAAGTCGTGTTCGATTTCTACGACCGGCTCAAAAGTTGCTCGAAGGGTTATGCCAGCTTCGATTACGAAATCACCGATTATATCGAGAGCGACCTGATTAAAATGAACATCCTCGTCAATGGCGATGCGGTGGATGCGCTGGCGCTGATCGTGCACCGTTCGCAAGCCGATTTCCGCGGCCGCCGCCTGTGCGAGCGCTTGAAAGATTTGATCCCTAAACACATGTTCGCCATCCCCATCCAGGCGGCCATCGGCGGCAAAATCATCGCCCGCGAAACCATCTCCGCCATGCGCAAAGACGTGCTGGCCAAGTGCTATGGCGGCGACGTCAGCCGCAAACGCAAGCTGCTGGATAAGCAGAAAAAGGGCAAAAAGAAGATGAAGGAAATCGGCAGCGTCAACATCCCGCAGTCGGCCTTCCTCGCCGCCCTCAAAATGGGCGACGAATAACCATTACTTCCCTATTGACCACCGGGGCATGTACGGATAAAACTGCGCTTCCTGTTTTTGTGGGGCATTAGCTCAGCTGGTAGAGCGCTACGATGGCATTGTAGAGGTCAGGAGTTCGACTCTCCTATGCTCCACCATTTTTGCAAGGCACTGTTTATGTGCCATTTTCCAAAATTCCCTTTTTGACACAATGCGTTGAAAGCAAGGCTTTTCAAGGGATTTTTGGTTCTATCTCCGCGTTGGTATCATCCTTCTGCTCCAGCTGATACAGGCCGAAGTGCTGATCTATAATATTTTCGATGATAGCCCATAACGTATTGACGAGTTCCAGCTTCTGCTTCTCAGTGATGTCGAATTCATCCACATATTTCCGGTATGGCGTGAGGTCGGTGATAATCATAATGGCTCCTTTCAAGGGAGCGGCTATTAATGTCAGGCAAAATGTTCTTTTCAACTAAATGATTGATGACTATATTTTCCTTCATATTTGAATATCATATACATAGATGCCTATGAGCCGCATTTCCGATCTAGTAGCAGTTGCTGTTTTATCATCCGTCGTCACCTATGGATTGATAAATTACACACACGGCTTTTCTCACAATAAGCTGACTCCAACCGAGCTTTTTAATTTGCGTTCAAAATGCAGCGAACTTGCAGAAAAATTCGATGAGGGGATGTCGGGTGGTGATGTCTTAACTCTTGATTCCCCGTTTTATGACGAAATTAACAATCGCTGTTTAGTCAATCGTAATTCTCATTATAAAGGTGGCTATTCGCAAGGCGGCAGCACTCTGCATTGGCTTAATGATGCACAGACAGGGACATGTCTAGCAAGAACGCAAGCTAATGAACATGGCAAATGGGGATGGATCACCAATCCAAAAACCGGAGAACAAGAACAATCAACTTATGAAAAGGCTGAATCTTTTATCAAGCAGCAGGTGACTGCGGCAGATGCACAATAGCCTCTCTAAACTCACGATTGGCAATCTTCTGAATACTTATTCGGAACTACCTCAACCTATGAAATATTCTAAAACTGATGCGGGTTTTATGATTTGCTCGCTAGTCGTAAAGCATTTTCTTGGAATTGAATGGCTTGAAAAAAATGTTTATCCCCATCCCACTAAAGGGGGAATTTTGCGGCTTGATGCAGATAAAATGGAAAATGCTCAAGCGCAGGCATTTCGCGTCATTGATTTGGCAGAACTGCTAATAAATCTCCAGAATATAGAAGGATTCGACCAATTAATTTATCGAATGAAGACGCACGATCCGGAATCTTATTTAGCTGAGCTAAGAGTGGGTAGAATACTGTATATAAATGATGCCCATTTTCGTTTTATTACTCCCGGTGGGAAGAAAGGCGATGATTATGATCTGGAGATTATATATCCAGATGGAATGATTGTCTGCGCAGAAACAAAATGTAAGATTGAAGGAACAGAGATTAGTGCCGCCACTATTAAGAATGCTTTAGGAGAAGCAAGGGGACAACTTCCTCAAGACAAGCCGGGAGTTATATTTGTTATGGTTCCGCAGCGATGGCTGGAAGAAGGTGCTGAACGATTGCTAGTTGAAACCGCAATCGCCTTTCTCAAAGGCACCGGTAGAGTGGCTTCAGTAAAATATTATGTAGAGCCGCTGGCATTTTCAAACGGTACAATGAGCCAAGGACATAAATATAAAGAAATATCTAATCCGCATCATAGACTTTACCCAAACAGGAACTGGGATTTGCTGCATTATAAACCAACAACGACCAAAATAGCTGCCGGTTGGGATGCGCTTCCTGAAAAATGGATACGTCTTATCAATTTTCCGCACGAACTTGGAACACATGAGAATTTGTTACCGGCTCCCACTGAAAACTTTTCCTGCCCAATACCGGCGAAGCCTTGAACAATTTCTCCCAATCCTGTATTACCTCAATAAATTGGAGCATCCGGTTCGATGTTTCTCCGCGTTGCTCCACCAATTACAAAAGGGCTGCAATTAGCAGCCCTTTTGTAATTGGTTGGAAGATTACGTGGTCGAACTCCGTGGAGTTCTTAAATTTTTCAGGAAGAAAATTTTACTACGAGAAGTAGATGTTGCCGACTAAATCAAATCTGGACATATTTTGGGGGCTGGACTATTTTACCATGTTGCCTTAAAACGCAATGAACAATTGGCAACATTGGATACGCCGGTTGTTCCGGTATTGTAGGTCATTGGCGTACCTGCATTTGCACACAAATTAGCAGCGGTAATTTGTTCTCCGGCGATACTGAATCCGCTGCTATCCGGTTGCATAACATACACACTACCTGTCATTGGGTAGCCATCATCAATTTTTTTGTCGATATTGTAGCTGTCTAATGGAGTCAATCCTGGATTGAGGGCTACCATACCCGTAGCATATGATGGATTGCCTATTGCTATTATGCGTATAAGTTGGAAGCCATTACCCATCACCCACGTGTCAGTTGCATTAAAATAATTACCATTCACATATACATAATTGCCATTGCCTATATTAGCTCTTGGCATTTCTGCAGCATATTGAGCGTCTGTGCTTACGTTTACCAGAGCATCGGTACTATCATTAAAGCCACCACTGATTAGTCCGGAGGCAGTTAGATCTGTCCAGAATAAAACATTTTCACCACCCAGCGTAAAAGTACTTTGTTGGGGAATGAGAATAGACTCAGATACTCCCGAGACGTATCCGTCACCATCTCCATTGCCGAATCCGCCTGCACGCAGAAAAAAACCATATTGGCCTGCGATCGGTTCGGGAATATCGCCCGGTAGATAGCCGTATTTGCCACGGAAGGCATTAACTGCTGCATTGTATTTTTCAATTTGCGTGATCTGTGCCCGTATTGTTGCGGCGTGTATTAACTCTTGCCCTACCAGTATGCCGCCAGTAATCAGCCCGATGATGACCAGCACGATTGAGAGTTCAATGAGTGTGAAGCCAACTGAGCGAGAAGATTGCATAGGATATTATAAGATATTTTAGAGGGTTGTGTCTAGCCCCCAACCCACTCCAACATCCCAGTCGCGGCAGCCACGGCGGTGCTGAAACAGGCCTGGAGCAGATACCCCCCGGTGGGTGTTTCCCAATCCAGCATTTCACCCGCCGCAAAAACTCCCGGTTTGGCTTTAAGCATAAAATCTTCGTTTAGCGCACCGCGCGTAATGCCGCCGGCAGTCGAGATGGCGCGGGCAAGGCCGGTAGTGGCCGTAAGCGTGATGGGCAAAGCCTTGAGGCGCGCAGCAAGTACCGCAGGCGTGACCGGAATCTCCGGCGTAACCTCACGCAGGAGCGCAACGGCCAGCGGTGACAATCCGGCTTTGCGCAAATAAGTGCTGAGCGATTTGCTGGCACGCGGGATGTCGAGTTTCTGCGCCAGCGCCTCTTGTGTCATGTCGGGGCGAAGGTCGAGATGTAATAATGCTGAGCCGTTTACAGCGATGGTTTCACGTAAAGAAGCCGACAGCGCATAGATCGCCCCGCCCTCCAACCCGTTTGCGGTAATCATCACCTCGCCTTGCTGTGAAACGCCGTTATGCGAAAGCGCCACGGGCTTCAACGGCGTTCCGGCAAAATGCGAGCTGAAATACTCCGACCATGGCACAACAAAACCGCAATTGCTGGCACGCAGCGGGGAAATCTCGACGCCTTGTTCTGAAAGTATATCCACCCATCCGCCATCCGCGCCGAGCCGCGGCCATGACGCGCCGCCCAGCGCCAGCAACGTGGCATCGGGCTGCACTATCACCGTTTTCCCCACGGCATCAGTAAAGCGAAGCGCAACACCTTCAAACCCCTGCCATGAATGGCGTGGCGCATAACGCACACCGAGTGATTCCAGCCGCGAAAGCCATGCGCGCAGCAACGGCGCGGCCTTCATGCTGCGCGGGAAAACGCGCCCGCTACTGCCGATGAATGTCTCCTGCCCCAGCCCCTCGCACCAGGCGCGCAACGCCTCTGGCGGAAATGCGCGAATGTAAGGCGCAAGCCAATCCGCCGCCTCGCCATAACGGGTGATAAATTTATCCAGCGGTTCGCTATGGGTGAGGTTCAGGCCGCCGCGCCCCGCCATCAGCAGTTTGCGCCCGGGCATGGGCATACGGTCATAGACCGTGACGCTGTGACCTGCCTTGCCAAGAATTTCTGCCGCGATGAGCCCGCTGGGGCCGCCACCGATGATGGCGATGTTTTTGCTATTCATCGGGCAATACTAACCGACATTACCAAGCCTGTGTATCCCCTATATTGCAAAAACTGATGAGTCCTATATCCTTCGTTCAACTATCAGCGGAGACCGTCATGACTGAAGTGATCAATCTGAAACAACAGCGCAAAGCCAAAACCCGCAGCGCCAAAGAAAAACAGGCTTCCGAAAACCGCCGCAAATTCGGCCGCACCAAAGAAGAAAAGCGGTTTGAAAAGATGAAAGCTGACATCGCCGAAAAGCTTTTACAGGCGCATAAGCGCGAAACAGACGAGGAATAAAGCCATCTGCGCCTGATATTTTTATTATAATTCATAATGTTATTATGCAGCACTGCTTTTCATCAAATCTTCACAAAAATATTACGACTGCGCGGCTATAATAGGCGCTTATCCTTAGGAAAAGACCATGTCCTCTGAGCGCCCTGTTGTCGAACTTGACGAAAACCATCCGCTGGCAGTCGCCCTGCGTCGCCAGATGAAGGAAGATTTTATTAGCGCCCTATCGGCGCAGCCCTCTTCTTCCTGGCAATGGAAAGATGCAGAGGTGGTTCTATTCGGCAGCACGCTAATGCATCAGTTGCATATGGCAGACAAGGTTAAACTTCCTCTGCCCGGCCTTCGCGTCAGCGACATCGATATCGGTGTACGCATGATAAAAGGAGCGAACGACGAATTTTACGAAAAAAATTGTAACACGCACTTGACGCAATTTCTCAAGAAGGTCGTTCTGGATAATAACCTCGATGTAGGTTTCGAGCAGGGTAAGAACAGCGGCATCTTCCGCGAAGTCTTAGGGAAAAGTGCCATCGACGCGCTCGATTTAAGCCTTTTCAGCCATGATTTTCATGTCACCAAAGTTTTTAATTACGATGAGGTGATGGCGCAAATCCACACCCGTGAAGACAAGGGTTTCCTTCAAACCGTCATCGAAAGAGACCCACACCTATGGGACGCACAGCACCATAAGATGAAGGCCGATGTTAAGATTCGCCTAACCATCAGTCCCAATATGCCCAATGAGCGCATGTCTATCCAGGCACTGACTTTCCTGCTCAACCCCGACCCGCTTTACCCCGGCCCCTATCACCCAAAAGATGGAAAAGTTCCGCTTTTTCGTGAGCAAGCGCTTGACATGATTGCCGGGAAGATTGTGCGCGCCATGAAGCGCGGACGTGAGTTCAAACCGACCGATATGCTTGATCTTTACAATATCTGCAATGCCCACCCTCCTATAATTGATTTAGAGTCAACCGCTCCGGGAAGCGATCTTGAAACGCTACGAGCTCTTGTAGTCACCTATCTGGCAGACGCCGACGTACGTGCGCCTTATGACAAAGGCCGCAACTTACGCGTAGCCTTCGAAAACAGTCCGGAAAACCGGCAGCGATTCATGGCTGTAGCATCGAAGGAAATCGCAACTCACCGTATGCCTGATGAAGTCACCATAGGTAATATGTTTAAAACGGCAGATGCCCTGGTAGATAAAATCTTTGCCAAAAAACCAGGGAAATCAGCGCATGGGCCGCTTAATTATACGGATAATGATGTGCGCTTTGCCGCCACAGTAGCGGGTATCGATCCGGAAACCATACTCAACCCGCCCAAGCCTGTAAAATCATCCTTTCTTTCCAGATTAAGCCCCCGGGGGGTTTGCACAAAAACCAAAGAATACGTGCGACCATTTGAACCGACCCTGCGCCTTGATTGCCTTCAAGCGGAATATCCGCAAGTATTCGAAATGCATCCAGAGATCTCTGTACACTTGAAAAACAGTCAAACCTTTCAAACCCTAATTGCACAGGCCCGCGAACAACAAATGGGCAAAGATCGTTGGGGACCTGAATAATATCGATTAGCAGAGAAGATCATGCCCGACGAGATAACAAACATAAGCAGTAATACCAGCGCCGAAAACGCCCCTGACCGTTTTGAAGTAAAAAACATCGGTGGTGTGGATTGCCATGCCGGCTTAATGGCCAACACCGATCACGCCAGCAAACCACTGCCGCAACAAGACAGGATATCGGTGTACGCGCTGCCGGGAATGACGTCACGCAATTTCTCCGGGATATTGGAATCTACTTTTGCTAGCATGAAGGATTGCTATAAGGGCAGGCCCAAAGGTAAAGGCGTCTGCGTGACCATGACGATGTTCGACCCAAGGAGCGGAAAACTTGCCATCGGTTCTAAAGGCGACGTGGGGGTATATCTGGTTTTGGAAAGTAAAAAAAATCCCGGAGAAGTTTTAGCCAGCCGCGTGTCTTCACCCAATGAAGAGTATGAAATACCCGGAGACCGCAGTCTTCATCCCATTAATATTCAGGCAGACACTCCCGTCATGTACGCAAAGGCAACTGATTATACCATCGACCAGCCGCAGAGCATCGAGAAGCCCAGCAGGTTTTCGGCCATAGCAAGCGGCCTGACCAGTACGTTAGTGTCACGGGTGCCGATTCTGGACATTCGGGAGCTGGCCAACGGCATTATTGCAAAGAACGGAAAAAGAATAACAGATGGGGATGCGTGGAAAGACTATAAGCTTTCCATCATCACCGCATCGGACGGCTTCATCTATGGCAAAGAAGTACCCCATATGCTTGTCAAAGACGCGGTGGCGCAGATACCCCCTGATGCCCCCAACAAAGCCGAGGCGATGGCAAAGTATGTCGGCGTCACCCGCCCCCTCAGGAGCATGGATAATCTGGCCGTGGTAATGCTTAATAATATTGAGATAGGGAAAGGCGAACCGGTTGCTGTGTGCGTGGCAGATGAACATTCACGCTCCAAATCAGCGCCTGCGGCAGCTGCGTATTCGGCACAAAAGATGATTGATATATTTGAAGAAAAAATTGAAGCGGCGATTGCAAATAATGCCCCCTCATTTGAAGGCAAATTAGACACGCGTACAGGGAAACATTTTAACAGATAATTTTATTGAATTGCAAAAGCACATACCCTATATAGGTACACCCCACCTTATAGGAGAATGTCATGAAAAAGAAACGCCGCGCAGAATATTCCCATATCGACCATAGCGATGAAGTCAAACGCCTGAACCGTATCGTCGGCCAGGTGGAGGGCGTACGCAAAATGCTCGAAGAAAACCGCAAACTGGAAGATGTGCTGATTCAGTGCAAGGCGATCCATGCCAGCCTGAAGTCCATCGAATCACGCGTGGTGAAGGCGCATCTCGAAGTCGCGCTCGACGATATCGCTAAAACCGAAAAGAAGAAAAACCGCGCTGAAAAAATCGCTGAACTCGAAGAACTCTTCAAACAGGCAAGCTAACTGTCTTCCGTCTGCTTGCGCTGATGCTGCTGGCCGGCGATTTCATCCAGCGCAATGGTCTCTTTGCGGTTGAGTTCTGCTGCCTCACGTTTTTTCGTGTTTTCATGGACGATTTCGAATTTCTTGAGTTCGCTGTAGGCCTCTGAAATTTCCTGCGACAGCTTGTCCATTTTTTTATCGAGTGCTTTGATTTCGTCGGCGATTTCCTGCTGGCGGTTTTTGATGCGTTTGGCAAAATCGCCGAAGAAATTGCCCATTTCGGGCTGAGTCGCCGCTAGCTTTATTTCTCGCTGCAGCTCCTCCTCAAGCCTCGCCGACACATTTTTTAATTGTGCTTTTTGGTTTTCCAGCGAAGCAAGGCTGCGGCGCAACTCATCAAGAGCACGCTTACGCAGCTTAATTAAGGTATCGATGCCTTTTTTCATTTAACATCGCGCCAATTCTTTATTCCAAGCACTGCGGCTAGTTCATCGTATCCTTTTTCGATATCGGTCTTTTCATCCTTGGCCTGCGCCATGAATTTTTCTAGTGCCGGATAATACTGAATGGCCTGGTCAACGCTTGGGTCGGTACCTTTGCGGTAAGCGCCGAGGCGAATCATTTCCGCCATATCTTCATAGGTAGACATCATGTTGCGCGCCACGCGAATAAGCGCATTTTCCTGTTTGGTGTTGCAATCAGGCATGGTGCGCGAAACGCTGCGCAGTACGTTGATGGAGGGGAAACGACCACGTTCGGCAATGGCGCGGTCGAGAATGATATGTCCATCTAGAATCCCGCGCACGGTGTCGGAAATCGGTTCGTTCGTGTCGTCACCTTCAACCAGCACGGTGAAAATACCGGTGATGGAGCCTTGCCCCGGTTTTCCCGGCCCAGCGCGCTCAAGCAATTTGGGCAGTTCGGAAAATACCGTGGGGGTATATCCTTTACTGGTGGGAGGTTCCCCGGCAGAGAGCCCAATCTCGCGTTGTGCCATGGCAAAGCGCGTGATGGAATCCATCAGGCACAATACATCCTTATTCTGGTCACGGAAATATTCAGCCACCGCCATGGCCATGTAAGCCGCCTGACGGCGAAGCAACGCCACCTCACTGGACGTGGCAACAATAATCACCGAACGCTTGAGTCCTTCTTCGCCCAGATCGTCTTCAATGAATTCATGCAGCTCGCGTGAGCGTTCGCCGACCAGGCCAATGACGTTAACATCGGCCTGCGAATTACGTGCCAGCATCGATAGCAGGATCGACTTGCCCACGCCGGAACCTGAAAAAATACCTAAACGCTGGCCGCGGCAGCAGGTTAAAAATGTATTCATGCAGCGCACGCCGATATTAATTTTACCTTTAACGCGGCCACGTTCATGCGCGTGTGGCGGCAGGTTGCGCAAAAGATATGGCACGCTACCTTTGGGCAATGGCCCCTTGCCATCGACTGGTTCTCCCATGGCGTTAATCACCCTGCCAAGCCATGCATCGGAGGGATAGCAAACGGAAGATGCCCTCTCTAAAGTAACCTTTGCTCCCGGTCCAATACCCTCTAAACTGCCAAAAGGCATTAACAACGCCTTGCCGTCGCGGAACCCTACGACTTCAGCGAAAATCTGCTGAGCCTCACCCCTTGCGCCCCTTTGGCCGGCGATGGTACAACGCGCCCCTACGGATAGCCAACGCTCCAAACCATCGCATTCTATAAGCATACCCAAGACCGAGGTTACGGTGCCGGTAACCGTAACTTCCTGTATATTATTTACTTCCTCTAGATGCAGACTGCTCATGGCAAGCTTTGGATTTGACATCTGTTAATCATTACACTACAAACTATAGGCCATATTTAGTAAAAAAGCACAAATAAACATTGTTTAATCAAACAGTTTGTGCTTAACTAAAAATTAAGTTATTAATGGTTTACAGGGACGGAATTAAATTAATAAACAAAGGGGATTACTATGCGCGTATTATTGGTAGAAGATGATTCCTCCACTGCAAAAGCCATTGAGTTATCTCTGGCTTCCGAGGGTATCATCTGTGACACCACTCAGCTGGGCGAAGAAGGCCTCGAGATTGGTAAACTTTACGATTACGACATTATTATCCTCGACCTGATGCTCCCGGATATCGATGGCTACGAAGTGCTCCGCCGCTTCCGCGCCGCCCGCGTCACCACCCCGATTCTGATTCTCTCCGGCCTCTCCGGCCCCGACCAAAAGATTAAAGGTCTGGGTTACGGCGCCGACGACTATCTCACCAAGCCCTTCAACAAAGGTGAATTGATTGCCCGTATCCAGGCGATTGTCCGCCGTTCGAAAGGCCATTCCGAATCCATCATCCGCACCGGTAAGCTCGCAGTCAACCTCGACACTCGTTCGATTGAAGTTGACGGCAAGCCCCTGCACCTGACCAGCAAGGAATACAGCATTCTTGAACTGCTCAGCCTTCGCAAGGGCACCACGCTCACCAAAGAGATGTTCCTTAACCATCTCTATGGCGGCATTGATGAACCCGAACTCAAAATCATCGACGTGTTCGTTTGCAAACTCCGCAAAAAGTTGTCGACCGCCGCAGGTGGCGACAACTATATCGAAACCGTCTGGGGCCGCGGCTATGTGCTGAAGGATCCGGATATGGCCGATGGCATGTCTGAAAAGTCGCGTGCTAACGAAGTCGCGTAACTTTTAAAAGCTACACAAAAGCCGGCCCGTCAAACGGCCGGCTTTTTTCTGTTTAAAAAACGCCGCCCGCGAAAGTCTCCTGACTTTCGCATGGCTATCCGCTACGCGGGCTGAAGGCTCATTCGGCCTCCTGGCCTCATTTCAGCCGATATGCACCCCGAAAATCTTCAAACGGCGCAAACTGCCCCTTAGGATCGACAAGACTTTCAGTCGAGCCCAGAATCAGGAAGCCGTGGGGCTGAAGCACGCGTAACATGCGTTCGGTCACCTGCGCTTTGGTGACATCGTCAAAATAGATAAGCACGTTACGACAGAAGATAATATCGAACTGGCCAAGATGCCCGTAATCCTCCAGCAGGTTCTGCGTACGAAACTGCACACTACTGCGCAGCGGCTCTTTAATCTGCCATGTCGTATCGGACAGCGATAAGAAATACTTCACCAGCATCTGAATCGGCAGGCCGCGCTGCGCCTCAAACTGTGAGTAGATGCCCAGTTTCGCCTTATCGACGACTTTCTTGGCCAGATCGCTGGCAACAATATCGAATTTCCAGCCCAGCATTTTGCCCACATCTTCCTGCAGGCACATGGCAACTGAATACGGCTCCTGCCCGGTAGAGCAGGCGGCACTCCAAATACGTATCTTTTTTTGTGCAGCAAGCTTGCCGAATAATACCGGCATGACCTGCTGGCGCAAATGCTCATAAGGCTTGATGTCGCGGAAGAATGAAGATTCATTGGTCGTCATCGCTTCGGTGATTTCCACCAGCAATTCTTCATTAGGGTGGGCGCGCAGCTCTGCGTATAACGCGGAGAGGTCAGCCAATCTACGAGCGCGAGCGATAGGCAACAGGCGGCTTTCGATAAGATAGGTTTTATCTTCGGTCAGCGCCAGTCCTGAGCGTTTTTTCAGCAGGTCAGATAGGAATTGATATTCTTCTGGGCGCATCAGTACCGCCCTTCTATCTGCTCAACAAAAAACCGGCCGATATCGTTCAGTGGCAGCACTGCGCGAGCCAAATTCCTGTCCACTATCGCCTTAGGCATTCCATACACCACGCAACTGGCCTCATTCTGCGCGATTACATTGCCGCCCTTCTCTATGATAACTTTAGCGCCCTCCATCCCGTCCTGCCCCATGCCCGTAAGCACGGCAGCCAGCAATTGGGCGCCGTAAATGCGGGAGAGCGCCCTGAACATCGGGTCAGCTGCTGGGCGGCAAAAATTTTCAGGAGGATCCTGATTAATACGCAGCACCACTTCCCCCGTCGGCAATTTTTCAGGCACCATGTGGTAATCACCGCGAGCCAGATACACGCCGCCCGGCGTCACTACTTCGCCGTCTTTAGCTTCCACGCAAAGGCGATTGCCGGCTTTGGTAATATGCTCGGCCAGGATGGTCGTGAATGTCGGCGGCATGTGCTGGGTGATAAAAATCGGGATGCCGCTTAGATGTCCCTTTATCTGCGTAAACAGGTTTAACAGCGCTTGCGGGCCACCAGTGGAGGACGCAATCGCCAATGCCTGCACATGACCGATTTTTCCCATCGGCGCCAGAGGTTTTTGTTGGGCAGACACAGCAACAGCCACCGGTGCGGCCACTTGCCGTACCACCGGTATAGGCGTTGGGGGAACGCCGCCCAGCACCCTCACCTTGTTGATCAGGTCACGGTAAAATATTTCCACCTCCTGCCCGAATTTTGCCGAAGGTTTTGACAGGTAATCCATGGCGCCAAGCTCAAGAGCCTTCATACTGATCTCGGCATTACGCAGCGTAAGGGTTGAGGCCATGATGACCTTACTTTTCGGCGAGACCTTAAGCAGCTCCGGCAGTGCCGTGAGCCCATCCATCACCGGCATTTCAATATCGAGGATAACAATATCCGGATGTAAATCCTTGGCCATGGAAACGGCCATGGAACCATTGCTGGCAGTGCCTGCAATAGCAATCATAGGGTCCACGGACAACGCCTTGACTATCAGCCCGCGAATGACCGCAGAATCGTCGACTACCAGCACGTTTATAGACACATTGAGTCCTTATTTAGAAACGTTACAACAGGCCAATCTGCTGTAACTTCCCCTTGATGATTTCGGCATCGAAAGGTTTCATCACGTATTCATCCGCGCCAGCACTGAGCGCCTGCATGATATTTCCCATTTCGCTTTCCGTTGTGCAGAAGATCACCTTGGGAAGCTTGCCATCGGGCATGGCGCGCAATACTTTCAGGAACTCCAGCCCGTTCATGACCGGCATATGCCAATCGAGCAAAATCAAATTTGGTTTTTGCGTGGCGCAGTAATTTGCCGCATGTTGGCCGTCTTCGGCTTCGGCAACTTCAAATCCAAGCTCTTCCATGATGCGGCGCTCAAGCTTGCGCACCACCCTGGAATCGTCGACAATCAGACAGGAAAGCATAGGTATTTCCTACAGTGTAAGGATAGCGTGAATATCAATGATCACCAGTAATTCGTTGGATAGTTTATGGATTCCCATGGAGACATCCTTCCATGCGCCATTTAAATTGGCGGGTGTTTTTTCTGTTTCTGCCGTAGATACGGTAAGCACTTCACCAACGCTATCGACCATCAGGCTATAAAGCTCATTTTTATGCTCGACGACAACGAACATACCCTCTCCGTTATTTACACGCTCAGGCAGGTTCAGGCGACGGCGAACATCGATCACCGTCACGATGCGGCCACGGAGGTTGAGCGAACCGGCGACTTCCTTCGCCGCCAGCGGAATGGGCGTCACCGCCTGCCGGAGCAACACATCACGCACCACATCCACAGGGATGCCAATCAATTGTTTGTCCAGGCGCATGGTCACATACATCGTGGCGGAGGTGCTTACGTCAGATTTTGCCGCAGCGACGACATAGGCAGAGCTCATACATGCACTCCTTCCGTCAGCCAGTGTGATACCGACTGCAGCAAGCCCGGACGATCCGTTTTTACAATAATATCGTTCATGCCAGCTGCTTTGCTGCGTCTGAGGACTTCATCGCTAATCGATGCTGTATAGGCCACGATAGGGATGCCGTTGATACTGGGATTGCTGCGACAGGCGGAGGCAAATTCGAAGCCGTTCATGCCGGGCATTTCGATGTCGGTAACAATCATGTCGAATTTGGCATCATCGCTGCCAAGCATTCTAAGGGCTTCTTCGGCGGTATCCGCCGCTGTCACCCTGTAACCTACCGCGGATAGGAACGGCACAGTCAAGTTGCGGAAAAACGGGCTATCCTCAACCAGCAGCAAGTTACAGTCCTTAGGTTTATGGACCATCACCTGATCGGTCACCAGCTGCTCGACAATCTCCGACAGCAAATAACCGACATCGACCACATCGGTTGTCCTGCCGGCAATAACCATACTGCCGAGGTAGCCGTGCTTCTTGCCATCCTTGGACGCCATTTTAATGGCAAACGGCGCATGGACGATGTCAATAATTTCTGAAACCGCCAGACCGATGATTTTTTTATCGTAGCTGAAAACAATGACATTCATCATACCGCTGGAGGGTATGATGAACGTATCGCCGAGAGTAATAAGGCACATCAGGTCGCCGCGATACTGCACCACAGGACGCCCATCGGCAACTTCAATGGTAGCAACGTCGATTTCCTCAAGCCGCGAAATTAATTCCAAGGGAACCGCCTTGGGAGCACCCTTGCCCAATCCAAACAGCAGGAAGCTGATGAGCGGCTCGGCGCTCCGGCGAGCTGCCTGTGCCGCCGCTTCGACATGATCGCGGTCGACCAGTTCCATGGTGCCCAGCGTGCGCGCCAGACCGTTGGGGTCGAGTATCATGATGACACTGCCATCGCCAAGGATGGTATTACCCGAATAAAGCGGGATGGATTTGAGCATTTCCGACACCGGCT
>Ga0206936_1090_pt1 | contig 27337 bp, 19 predicted proteins | sample Alteio_BWOrgHeat_14_FD_152922 | JGI IMG/M metagenome (GOLD analysis project Ga0206936, IMG submission 152922) | Enriched cells from forest soil in Barre Woods Harvard Forest LTER site, Petersham, Massachusetts, United States -... | ecosystem: Environmental > Terrestrial > Soil > Temperate forest >... | reverse complement strand
GGCGAAAGAGGCGAAGTTTGTAGTCTGGATACTGGCCACCGTGGCGCATCCAGCGGCCGAAGATCTGATTGCGGCGAGGAACCCAGTAGGCGTCAAACTTTGGGGCGTCGGAGATGAGAGCGCGGATTTCCGACTGCAATTCAGGGGTCATGACTTCGTCGGCGTCGAGGGAGAAAACCCAGGGCGAAGTGCATTTGTCGATGGCGGAGTTCATCTGCGGTCCGTAGCCCTTCCATGGTTCGGGGAAGACTTTCGCTCCGAATTCGCGGGCGATGGCGACGGTGTCGTCGGTGGAGCCGGAGTCTACGAGGACTAGTTCATCAGCCCATGTCACGCTGGGCAGTGTGCGGCGAAGATTTGCCGCTTCATTGCAGGCCAGAATGGCGATGGAGATCTTCATTGGGTGGGAATTCAGGAGATGGCCTGGTGGTCTTGAATGAGTCGCCTGACGAGGGGGTTGAGGGTTTCACCGGTTTTGGCGAAGACGAAGCCTTTTGAGGTCAGGTCGAGCTTGAAGCTGGTGCTTCGGGCCGAAATCCATATCTGCCGTACGGGTGCGTTGGGCGAGATTGTTGCGAAGGCGAGCCCGGCGGAGCTAGCGGGGCTTACGGATATTGAGTGGATTTTGAAAGATGTTTCGTTCACTGTGGAGCCGGGGCAGACGGTGGCGATTGTCGGGCATACGGGAGCCGGCAAGACTACGCTTACGGGCCTGATGATGCGGTTCTATGATGTGACGCGCGGGGCAATCTATCTGGATGGGGTTGATCTGCGGGAGCATGATCTGGAGTCGCTGCGGAAGCACTTTGCCGTGGTGCTGCAGGATCCGTTTTTGTTTACGGGAACAATTGCGGAGAACATTCGCATGGGTGAGATGGAGATCACCGATGCCCAGATGTTTGCCGCGGCTCGCGATGTGAATGTGCTGGAGTTTGTGCAGTCGCTGGCTGCGGGGTTTGATGAGCCGGTGCTGGAGCGCGGGGCTTCGCTATCGACGGGGCAGAAGCAGCTGATCAACTTTGCGCGGGCGTTGGCGTATGATCCGCGGATTTTGATTCTGGATGAGGCGACATCGAGCGTAGATACGGATACTGAGCAGAAGATTCGGCTGGCGCTGGAGCGGATGGTTGAGGGGCGGACTTCGGTGCTGATTGCGCACAGGCTGTCTACGGTACAGCGGGCGGACGTGATTCTGGTGATGCACAAGGGCCAGCTGCGGGAGTTTGGTTCGCATCAGGAATTGCTGGGACAGCGCGGGATTTATTGGAAGCTTTATCAGCTGCAGTACAAGGATCAGGAGTTGGGGGCTTCTTCTGGATTGCCGGGAGGCTTGGCTCCTGAACTGACTTCTGGCTTAGCGACGGGGGACTAGCGCATGGCTGGTCCTGAATCTTGTATTGCGCTGCAATCTTCTTCTCCCTTGATTTTTCTTTCTGCGGGCGAGGCGAGTGGTGAGCACTATGAGGTGCTGCTGCTGGAGGAGCTTCGCGCACGATTACCGGGGGCGCGGTTTTTTGGGATGGGTGGGGAGCGGATGGAGGCGCTGGGGTTTGAGCGCGTGGTCCGCAGTGAAGATGTGGCGGTGATGGGGATTACCGAGGTGATTCGCCATATGCCGCAGATATATGGGGAGTACCGCAAGCTGAAGGCTGCGGTTGGGGCTCGGCGGCCGGATGTGGCGGTGCTGATTGATTTTCCGGATATTCATTTGAAGCTGGCGGAGGAGTTTCACCGGTTGGGGATTCCGGTGATTTTCTTTGTGAGTCCGCAGCTTTGGGCGTGGAAGAAAGGACGGATCAAGCGGGTGCAGCGGTTTGTAGACCGGATGCTGGTGATTTTTCCGTTTGAGGAGCCGTTTTACCGGGAGCGAGGGGTAGCGGCGGATTATGTCGGGCATCCGCTGGCGGATCTGGCTTTGCCGGAGATTTCGCGGGAGGCGTTTGCGACTGCGAACGGACTGGATGCCGGGAAGCGGTGGATTGCGCTGCTGCCGGGGAGCCGGGCCAAGGAGATTCGGCTTAATTTACCGGAGATGCTGCGGGCGGCGCGGATGCTGGTCCAGCGGGAGCCGCGGACGGAGTTTCTGCTGCCCCTGGCGCCTACGCTGACTGCGGAGCAGATTCGGGAGACGAGCGAGTTGCTTAGCGAGCATGGGACTGGACTGCCGTTGGAGATGGTGCGGGACGCGCGGGCGGCGCTGTTTCATGCCCGGGGGTCGATTGTGGCCAGCGGGACGGCTACGGTGGAGGCGGCGCTGATGGGCAATCCGTTTGTGGTAGTTTACCGGGTATCGCCGGTGACATATGCGATTGCGAAGCGGGTGGTTTCGGTGCCTCACGTGGCGATGGTGAATCTCGTTGCGGAGAAACGGCTGGTGCCAGAACTGCTTCAGGATGACTTTAAGGGGGAGATTGTCGTCCAACAACTTGAGCCCCTGCTGGTTGACGGAAGAGCACGGTTGGAGATGATGACTGGACTGGCTGAGGTGGGCGCGAAGCTTCGGTCAGGGCGAGCGCCGGGTGAGACCGCGATCGCGACGGTGGCGAAGATTGTGGTGGAAACGTTAGGATTGGCTGCTACCGGGATGGCATCTTAGGAATATGACGTGAGAGAGATCAGGGTGATGATGGGTTCTTCAGGACAAAGGAAGTTTGGACGTCTTCATTCTTTTCTGGCAGCGGTTGCGGTGGTTGCCGGAGTTTTTCTGTTGCCTGGGATTCTTTCGGCGCAGGCTTCGAATGCGGCGAGTACAAGTAACAGGTTGGCGATCCAAGGCTATACCATTGACGCCGAACTGGATCCGACCACTCATCATCTTGCGGCCACAGCCATTGTCGTGTTCACGGCGCCGGCGTCAGCGGATGTGGTAACGTTTGGGTTTCATCCCGCACTGAAGTTGACCAAGATTACCGATGACTCCGGAAAGGTACTGACAGGGGATCGTTCGGCGGATGGAGCGATCCGGATAACTCCGTCGGCTCCGTTTGTGAAGGGGCAGGCAGTGCACTGGACGTTTGTGTACGCAGGGACGATTACGGGCAATGAAGACGGGCCTGAAGAGGGGCTGAAGCTGGCCGCTATTCAGGAGCCGATCAGTTACCTGCTTTATCCGGCGCGATGGTTCCCGATGACGGGGTATTTGACGAACCGGTTCACTGCCGTGATGCGCATCAAGGTGCCGCAGGGGATGCGGGTGCTGGCGAGCGGGAGTACAGGATCGACGCCGACGACGCTGGCTAATGGCAAACCAGGAGATCTGTTCAGTTTCAACTGGACGCGGCCCGGGTTTCCCGGAACGGTGATCGCGGGGCGGTTTGTGGAGCCGCGTTCGGTAGGTGGCGGCGGCGCCAACATCAAGGTGTATTTGACGCCTGCGCATCAGGGAGCGGCTTCAGAGTTAGGCGAGACGGCGGCCAAGCAATTTGGCTTCTTTACGGATTTGTTTGGCGGAGCGGAGAGTGGGCGGCTGACTGTGGTGGAGTTGCCCGATGATACGCTGCCCGCGATGTGGGCGCCGGAGCTGGCGGCTATTTCCGGTTCGCGGACGGGGGATAGGTCGGGGATTCGACTGCTGGCCAACACGATTGCGCACCAGTGGTGGGGTTCTGAAGTAAGCCCGATGACACTGAACGATGCATGGATCACGAACGGCATGTCGCGGTACGGCGAGCTGATGTATGTGGAGGACGAGAACGGCAAGACGGCGATGAAGACGGCAATCCAGGACGTCTCGGCCGGAGCGCTGGCTTATGACACGACGCCGCTTTCGAGCGCGGGAAGGTTGAGCGCGTTTTCGCCGCAGTTCCAGTCAATGACTCTGGAAAAAGGCGCGATGGTCTTTCACATGTTGCGCTGGGAACTGGGCGACAAGATGTTCAAGCAGGTGCTGTCGGGGGCGCTGAGCCAGTACACCGACAAGGGAATCCGGTCGCAGGATTTCTTGAAGGTGGCCGAGGCGCAAAGTCAGCAGCAACTTACTCCGTTTTTTGCGCAATGGGTGGACGGTACAGGCGCACCGCAGTTTGTGAATAAGTATGCTGTATATCGTCTCGGGAATAATAAGGGATTTAGAACGATCGGCCAGGTGGAGCAGGATCTGGACTTATTCCGGATGCCGGTTGAGTTACGCGTAGAGACGGACGGTAAGACTGAGGTCAAGAAGGTCGACGTGGTTGGATCCGACTCACAGTTTGTGATTGACACCTTTGGACGGCCGCGGCATATCTCGATCGATCCGGATAACTGGCTGCTAAAGGCAACGCCAGACCTCGCGGTACGGGTAGCGATTTTGAAGGGCCAGCAACTGGTGGCTCAGGGCGACCTGGCTGGAGCGCTGGGTGAATTTCAAAAAGCGCTGGAGGCTAACTCGCAGAGTTCGCTGGCGAATTATCGCATCGGCGAGGTGCTGTTTTCACAGCATAACTTCCAGGCCAGCGCGAACGCTTACCGGGATGCGTTGCGCGGCGATGGAGATCCGCGCTGGACTGAGGTATGGAGCCATATTCAGCTGGGCAAGATATTTGATGTTACCGGGCAGCGAGACCGCGCGGTAAATGAATATCGCCAGGCGGTGCAGACTAACGACAATACGCAGGGCGCAGTGAATGAGGCGCGGCAGTATTTGCAGAAGCCGTATGTCAAGCCGGATAACGAGTAGGCGGTCTGGAAGAAGGATGTGGCTCATAGGCAGATCATGAGCCTCCGGACTAAAGCCTCTCTTTGAGGGCTAACTTATTCAGGGGCCCGAAGACCCATGAACCCGCCGAAAGCAGATCCTTCGCTCTGCTCAGGATGACAACTTTTTGGAGAATGCCTGTAGGCTTTTAGAGAAGGGCCTGTCGGGTCTAATTCCATTTTGGCATTCTTAAGTGGCGCTAGTTCCCATTTTATAAACCACATGCATAGATATTAAAAGCCTCGTCAGTATTGAAGACAACTCCTATCGATAATCTATTTGCCGGTCTCCGAATTCTGCCGTCTCTCGTAGTTTGCCCTAACAACGGGGATTTTTCCTGACATCGGAATGACTTGGCCTATTTTGCTGACACGGATAGGAGTGTCTGATCGTGCTTCGAATTCAACGTGATTTGCCGTCCTGCCAGTGCGGGATTGCTGGAAAGCGAGTTGGGATGCGGGGTTTTGAGGAGAGCCTGCTTGTATCTCGGGCCTTTGTGGGCCTTGCGATGGTTTTGTTTGCAGGGATAACGATGCCGGTGGTTGAAGCGCAGGTTGATGCCCAGTCTGAGGCGCAGCCCCTGGTACGAGGCAATGTTGATGATGCAAACCGGATCACGCTGAGCGGCAATATTCATCCGCTCGTACAGCCACGATTTGACACAGGGCGGGTGGAAGACTCGTTCGCGGTTGACAGGCTTTACCTGATTTTGAAGCGCACGCCGCAACAGGAGCAAGCGCTTGGGCAGTTTTTGCGGGAGGCGCACACTCCGGGGACTGCGAGCTATCACGCGTGGCTGACGCCGGACCAGTTTGGCAAGCGGTTTGGCGCGGCGGACTCAGATATTGCCGCACTAACTGCGTGGCTCGAGTCGCATGGATTGAAGGTAAACAAGATTCATCCGGGGCGAATTGCGATTGAATTTTCGGGCAATGCGGCACAGGTGAGTGAGGCTTTCCACACTGAGATTCATCGCTTCAGTTTGGCCAGCGGTGCTGCCACCGAGACTTACTATGCGAATGTGAAAGACCCACAGATTCCGGCAGGTTTTGCGGCGCTGGTTGCGGGGATTTCGCCAATGAACAATCTTCATGCGCAACCGATGATCAAGGTTGCGGGCAAGACGAGTTACAACGTCAAGACGCATCAGGCGAAGGCTGAATGGACTTATCCAGAGAGTGCGAGTAACTACATCTATGAACTTGGACCTTCAGATTTTGCGATGCAGTACGATCTTGGGCCGGTGTATGCGGCGGGAACGACTGGGGCGGGCCAGAGCATCGGGATTCTTAGCCTGTCCAATGTGGATTTGAGCCTGGTGCAGGCGTATCAAAAACTGTTCGGTCTTCCGGCGAATTTGCCGACGGTGGTTGTCGATGGGAACGATCCCGGTGTGAATGATTTGGCGACGGAAGCGTACCTGGATGTGGAACTGTCGGGGGCTGTGGCGCCGGCGGCGAAGGTGTTTTTGTATACGTCAGCGGGGTCGGTGCTGACAGACCCGTTGCTTACATCGGGGCTGCGCGCGCTTGAAGACAACCTGGTGTCAGTGATCAGCATGAGTTATGGCAACTGCGAAGCGGCTTTGGGCGCGGCAGGCAATACTGCGTGGGCTAAGTTATGGCAGGAGGCGGCGGCGCAGGGAATTACGGGTTTTGTTTCGGCGGGCGATGGAGGGTCGGCGGCCTGCGATAACTTCGATACGCAGGCGTTTGCTGATGATGGGTTGGCGGTGAATGGACTGGGTTCAACGCCATACAACATTTCGGTAGGAGGAACGGATTTCTACTATAGCAGTTACGCGACCGGTGGGAGCACGCTAGCTGCGCAGATTAATTCGTACTGGAGCAATAGGACGACAAAGGGACCTGCGACTTCCTTGTTGAAGCCTGCCCCAGAGCAGGTGTGGAACAACGCGTTCGGATTCAATGTGACTGACGGAGGAGTTTATAACTCGGCAGACTCGACGATAGTTGCTGGAAGCGGCGGCTCGAGCAGCGCGGCGATCTATCCTGTTTCGGGTCCGGTGAGTGGATATCCAAAGCCAGCGTGGCAGGCGGGTGCGGGTGTACCGGCGGATAAGGTTCGCGATTTGCCTGATGTTTCGCTCTTTGCTGCTAACGGCGGTAATTACATCTACTATCCGATTTGCGCGTATCCGGGCGATTGCGCAAATGTTGCGGCGGGAGGTGCGGTCAATATCACGAGTGTTGGCGGTACTTCTGCTTCAGCTCCCGCGATGGCCGGCATTCAGGCTCTAGTTGACCAGGCGACGAAGAACAGGCAGGGTCAGGCTAACTATGTGTATTACGCGCTGGTCACGAAGACCGCTTCAGCGGCTGTTAAACCTTTCACCGATATCACGATTGGAGGCAATGAGGTTCCCTGCGACAAGGGAACGCTGAATTGCGTGGTGGGGGGAAGCGGACAGTCGAAGGGATTCTATGTGGAGAATGGCTATGGGGCGACCACGGGGTATGACCGGGCGACTGGGCTTGGCACTTTGGATGTGGCTACTTTGATCAAGGATTGGTCGATGGTTGCATTCAAGCCTACGACCACAACGCTGAGCATTACACCGGCGAGTTTTGCACATGGGAAAACGACTGCGATGACTGCGACAGTGGCACCGAAGACCGGGACGGGAGCGCCGACGGGGAGTGTGGCTCTGAATAGCAACGATCCGCAGGCTTACGCGAACGGCTTCGGAGTGTTCACGCTGTCGGGCGGGGCAGTTAGTTCTTCGGTGAATAACTTGCCGGGAGGGACTTATCAGGTGGTTGCAGATTACTCGGGGGACAGTGCGTGGGCCGCCAGCGCTTCTGCGCCGGTGACAGTTACTGTAACTCCAGAGAGCGATGTACTTAAGACTTCGGGCTGGGTGCTGAATCCGACTGATAACTTTCTCTATCCGCTGCAGGCGGGGATGTATATTCCTTACGGATCGGAACTGTTTTTGGACGCGCAGCCTGTGGGCGTGAATGAGGCGGGCTCGACACTGGAGCAGAACGCTCCTGCGACGGGAAAGGTCTCCTTTATAGACAAGCTGGCAACCAGCACAGCGACTAACACTGTGGTGGTTCCAATCAATGGCGTGGGTGTGGCGGAGTGGGCGCCGCCAACGGTTGCGATTGGCAGCCACACGGTTAGTGCGTCCTATAGCGGTGATGGCAGCTATGCTGGGTCGACGAATGCCTCGGCAGCTTCGTTCACGGTGTTCAAGGGGACTACGAGTCTTTATGTATATCCTCTTGAGGCCAGCGTTGTGGCGGGCAGCAATGTGACGGTGGATGTAGAGATGTACTCGGACTATCTGCCGCTGGCGGGGGCGCTTCCGACTGGAAATATTTCGGTGACGCTTGGCGGGCAGACGGTGTCATCTGCGCTGAAGAGCTGGACTTTTGGTACGACTGGAAAGCCGGTTCAGGAGGCGGTGGTGACGTTTACCAAGGTTCCACCGGGGATTTTGCCGCTGGCCGCTACATACGCAGGAGACGGAAACTGGTACGGGACTTCGAGTCTGTTTGGGCCGGTAACTTCTCTGGCCACCAAGCCCGCGCCTGCGGTGACGCTGACGGCGGCGACGACTGCTTACACTCCAAACCAGATTGTGAGCGTAACTGGTACTGTAACTGCGCCTGCGGGTAAGCCGCGTCCGACAGGCTATCTTTACTTTACCTGGGAGGATGGGAGCTCTTCCTATTACTACACTCTGCAGCCCGGAGCGACGAGTAATGCTTCGACATATACGTTGACATTTCCGGCAAATCAGCTGGCGAATGGAAGCAATCTGTTTGTGGCCACTTTCAAGGGAGATACGAACTATTCGGCGCAGTCTTCAGCGCCTTTGATGATTACGCTGAATGGATCGGACTTCTTGTTAACTACTACGACGCAGGCAGTGCCGGTGAAGATCGGCTCGACCGGAACGGGGACGGTGGTGGTTTCACCAGTCAACTCTTACACGGGAACTGTAGCTGTTACCTGCTCGGCTCCGGCAGGTATTACATGCGCCCTAGCGGCTACTGCGCCGAATGTGGGAGCCGGGGTTTCGGACAACGTGACCTTCAGCGTGGCTAAGACCATCGTGGCTGGTGGCTATCCGGCGGTGGTGACGGCGACGGGCGGAGGACATGTGCATACGGTGCAGATTCTTGTAGAGGCTCATTAGAAACCTTCTGAATCGACAAAGGGCTATCCCGCCGGTTGGGAATGGTCCCTTTTATTTACTGAAGTGTTGTTTACTGAAGCGGGACGGTGTGGAAAGCGGCAGTCTGGCCCGGCGCTACACTGAGGTTTGGGTGGCTGCTACGACTAGTGAATATCAAGCTCACGGACTACTGGGGACAGTGGCGGAACCGGATTGGCCTCGGCTTACGTTAGCGGAGGTAGACCGGCTGTTGCGCAGGTATCCGGATGCGGGCGGGGCGGAGCGGATGATTTCGTTTAGCCCGCGACCGTTTTCGGCGGCCAGCGTGGTGGCGACTCCGCGCGGCGAGGTGTTTGTGAAGCGGCATCATCGCTCCGTGCGGGATCGGGAGGGGCTGCTGGAGGAGCATCGGCTGATTGCCTTTCTGGCCGAGACCAAGTGGGATGGACGCGGTTCGCTGGTGTCGCCGGTGATGGCGGATCGCAATGGCGAGACGGCGATTGTTGACGATGAGTGGACTTACGAGGTGCATGCGCAGGCGAGGGGTGTGGATGTTTATGAGGAGGCGTTATCGTGGACGCCATTCTTAAGCTGCGGTCATGCTCATGCTGCGGGACAGGCACTCGCTAAACTTCACATCGCTGCGAAAGGATATGACGCTCCGGCGCGTAAGGCGCGACAGCTGGTTACCAGCTTTTCTGTCTTTGCCGGGATTGAGGCCAAGGACTATCCAGTTAGCAGGATGGAGGAATATCTAGTAAGTCGCCCTTACTTGAAGGAGTATGCCGATGCGCGTAGCTGGAGAGACTCTTTCGATGAGCTGTTGTTGCCGCTGTATTCGGAACTGAGGCCATGGCTTGCGTATTTGAAGCCGCTTTGGACGCACAACGATTTCCATGCTTCGAACCTGATGTGGAACGGTGGGGGCGGTGATGCCGAGGTTACGGGCATCATCGACTTTGGACTGGCGGATCGCACGAATGCTGTACATGACCTGGCTACAGCCATTGAGCGCAACATCGTGGAGTGGCTACGGATGGCAGAGCCGGATGACGGCGTGGTCCACCTCGATCATCTGGATGCCTTACTTGCGGGTTACGAAGAGTTATCTCCGCTGAGTTATGAAGAAGCTCGCGCGCTGGTCACTATCCTGCCGCTGGTGCATTGTGAGTTTGCGCTTTCTGAAACTGACTATTTCCTGAGCATTCTGCGTTCGCAAGAGAAGGCTTATCTGGCGTATGAGGGCTACTTTCTGGCGCATGCAAGTTGGTTCAAGTGCAGGCAGGGACGCAGGCTGCTGAAGCATTTGGAGCGGTGGGCGGAAGCCGGATCGAGAAATCGCATGGGTGAACGGTAGTGTCTCCGGTGGCGCATTTGGCGCTATGGTTTACAGACCACTGGTTTGAACTGGTGGCAGCGACGATCAGCCTGCTGGATGTGTGGCTGGCAACCAAACGAAGCATGATTTCGTGGCCGGTGACGATTCTGGCCAGTTTGCTTTACGCGGAACAGTTTCGCGAGAGCCGGCTTTACTCGGACATGCTGTTGCAGGGGATTTTTGTGGTGTTCGCGATATACGGCTGGTGGCATTGGCATCGCGGGGTTAAGGCGGATGGGACGGTGAGGGTGGAGACGCCCGGCGTCGCGGTGCTGATTCGTGATGGGGCGATCGGGGCGGTGGTCAGCCTGCTACTGGGATACTGGATGCTGACGCATACGGACGCTTCCCTGCCCTGGCTCGATGCTGCGCTTACGGGTTACAGCCTGGTCGGGACATGGTGGGGAGCCAGGAAGTATCTCGCGAACTGGTGGCTGTGGATTGTGGTCGATGTAATCTACGTTGGCGAGTATGTCTATAAGGGTCTCAATCTTACGGCCGTGGTGTATGCCTTGTTCGTCTTGCTGGCAGTGCTAGGGTTGCGTAGCTGGCGCAGGGCGCTGGATTCGCAGCATACCCGGTCTTTGGAGGCGGCATGATTGCGACAGAAGCCGTCAACGTGCGAACTCTCCATGCGCGAGTACTCCATGCGCGTGTGAGGGTCGATATTTTTCCATTGCATTTCTCGCGGACGTTTTCGATGCAGCGACTGGGGCCATACGATCCTACTGCCGATTTGTCGAACGACTGTTTTCGGAAGGCATTTTTTTATCGCGGCGAACCGGCGGCGATTGAGATTTGCCGTGATGGAAATTCGCTTCAGGCGACGGCCTTTTCCTGTGACGCGCAGGAACTGCTGGACGAGACGGGGGCCGGGCTGGGACAGGATGACCGGTATTTTGATTTCTCGACGGAAGACAGCGGCATCCAAAGGCTGCATTCGTCGTTTCCGGGGTTGCGTTTGCTGCGGGTGCCCTGGTTGTATGACACGACGTGCTCGGCGATTTTGCAACAGCGCATTCGGACGGTGGATGCGATGCGCGAATGGCGGCGTATTACACAGCGGTGGGGTTCGCCTGCGCCGCTGGGCCTGCGGGCTTTTCCTCCGGCAGATGTTTTGGCGGCTGTGCCACGGTTTGAGCTGGAGCGGATGGGAATCGACGCCAAACGGGCGAGGGCGTTGTTGCAGTTTGCCAAGGAGCAACGATTCGTTCGATTAAAGGCGGGGATGGATTTCCAGACGCTGCGGGACCTGTTGTTGCGCGTCGAGGGGATTGGACCGTGGACTACGGAGACTGTGCTTGGCTATGGCGCCGGGGACACGGACGCTGCGATTCCGTCGGATCTTCATTTGCCGCGCGTCGTTTGTTATGCGCTGGCTGGGGAGTTCAAGGGAACAGATGAGCGAATGATGGAGCTGCTGGAGCCTTTTCGCGGACATCGGTTTCGGATTATTCGGTTGATTTATGCTTCGGGATTGGATGTGCCCTGGTAGCCGGAAGTATCAACTTCGAAGAAGTGCAGGTTATAAGGAGCTGGATTGAAATCTTTAGTGTCTCGCCGTAAATTTCTGCGTGCGTCTTCTGCTGGCGCCGCTGCGCTGTACTTAAAATCTGCATTTGCCGCATCGAACATTGGCTCTTCAAAAGATGCCGCTAATTGGATCCATCCGGTGATCGGCGCAAGCACGAGCGAAAAGCTGGGAGAAGGCAAGACGTTTCCGGGGCCTGCAACTCCGTTCGGCATGGTGCAACTGGGGCCGGACACATGCACGGGGGGCGACAATGCTCCGGGCTACTCCTATGAACACACAACGATTGAGGGTTTCAGTTTTACGCGGATGAGTGGCGTGGGCTGGTACGGCGACTTCGGAAACCTGCTGACGATGCCGACGACGGGACCACTCCAGATGGCTTGCGGACGCGAGGATCATCCCGGGGAAGGCTGGCGCTCCGCGTTCAGGCATGACAAGGAAGTTATCAAGGCTGGCTACTATGCGGCGACTCTGGATAAGTACGACATTCGCGTTGAACTGAGTGCGGCGGCTCGTTCAGGTATGCTGCGCTTCACCTATCCGAAGAGCGAGTCTGCGCGCATTCAGATCAACCTGGCTCGCCGCATTGGCGGTACTTCCACGCGCCAATATGTCAAGGTTGTTGACGACAATGCGATCGAAGGGTGGATGCTCTGCCCGGAAAGTGGAGGCGGATGGGGCAACGGCGCGGGCAAGGTAAATTACACGGTTCACTATCGCATGGAATTTTCGAAGCCGCTGCGTAAGTTTGGCGTATGGAGCGTCGATATGGATGGGTTTGTACTCCATGTGGGCGATGGCATGGTCTCGGATCGCTTTCAGTCGCAGGAATTCTACGACCGCGTGAAGACGGCACGCATCCTGGATGGCTGCAGAGAGATGGAGGGCGACCATCTTGGCTTCTTTACAGAATTTGCGACGGAGAAGGATGAGCAGGTGCTGGTGAAGGCCGGCATCTCGTTTGTGGATGTAGAAGGCGCCCGGAAGAATCTGCAAAGTGAGATCGGCAACAAAAGCTTTGAGACAGTGCGACGTGAGGCGATGCAGGACTGGAACACGGCTCTGTCGACCGTAGAGGTGGATGGCGCGACAGAGGCACAGCGAGCGATTTTTGCGACCGCGCTTTACCACTCGATGCTCGATCCACGGGTGATTGCAGACGTGGACGGAAGATACAGGGCAGCGGATCAGTCGATTCGCAAGGCCGGCGCTTATACGCCACGAACGATCTTCAGCGGGTGGGATGTTTTTCGAGGGGAATTGCCGTTAATGACGATTCTCAAGCCTTCTCTGGTCAACGATCAGATCAACTCACTGCTGGAGCTTGCCGAATTGAGTGGCAAGGGCTACCTCGAGCGGTGGGAGATCATGGGCGCTTACAGCGGCTGTATGGACGGCGACCCAGCGATCGCGGTGATTCTCGACAGCTATGTGAAGGGAATACGCAAGTTCGATGTGGAGAAGGCATATGCGGCCTGCAGACAAACGGCTGCCGGAGTTGGCGAGAAGTCGAATCGTCCATCGAACGACTTCTATCTTGAGCATGGTTATGTACCTGATGAAGTTTCGTGGACGCTGGATAACGCGTATTTCGACTGGTGCGTGGGACAATTTGCGCATGAACTGGGGAAAACTGAGGATGCTGCGCTGTTTCGCGGCCGGGGGCAGAACTATCGCAGAATCTACGACCCGCAGGTACAGAGCATGCGGGCCAAAAACCGAAATGGCGAGTGGATTCCGTGGAGGGGTAAGACGGAGTTTGGGCAGGGATGCACGGAGAGCAATCCGTTGCAGCAGAGTTGGTTTGTACCTCAGGATGTGAAGGGGCTGATCGATACGATGGGCGCGGATCGGTTTGTCGATTCTCTGGAGGAAATGTTCGAGAAGACGCCCGAGAGCTTTGCCTGGAATGCGTATTACAACCATTCGAATGAGCCTGTCCATCATATTCCCTACCTATTTGTTTATGCGGGCAAGCCATGGCTCACACAGAAGTGGGTGCGACGCATTCTGGATCATGCATATCACGACGATGTGAATGGGATTGCAGGCAACGACGATGTGGGCCAGATGTCGGCGTGGTATGTGCTGGGGGCGATGGGTTTTTACCCGGTCTGCCCAGGTGACGGCATTTACATTCTTGGCAGCCCATTGTTTCGCAGAACGACGATTCGACTCGATCCGAAGTGGTATGCGGGAGGGAGCTTTTCGATTGTGACCAAGAATAATTCTGCAGCCAACTGCTATATACAGAGTGCGATGCTGCATGGGAAGCCGTTGCAGCGGGCATGGATCAGGCATAGCGAGATTGTTGCCGGAGGAACCCTGGAGTTGATGATGGGGCCAGAGCCGAACAGGAGTTGGGGTAGTGCCGCGCAGACTCTGCCGCAAGCCCGGGTCTGATCTCGGTATTGCTACGTCCGTAATACGATTGTGTTATTTTCGAGGATGGTAGTTTTGTTTTGAGGAGCGTTTTCGTTGGCAATTAAGGAATTTATCAAGCATCACTATCGCCACTTCAATGCGGCGTCACTCGTGGATGCTGCGGAAGGTTACATCAAGCTCGTTGATGCGGGCGGCAAGATGTTTTTGACGATGGGCGGGGCGATGAGCACGGCTGAGCTGGGGCTTTCGCTTGCGGAGATGATTCGACAGGACAAGGTGCATGCGATTACCTGCACTGGTGCGAATCTGGAAGAGGATGTTTTCAATCTTGTGGCACACGACTTTTACGAGCGCGTGCCAAATTATCGCGATCTTACTCCTGAGGATGAGGTGAAGCTGCTGGACCGGCACATGAATCGCGTGACGGATACCTGCATCCCGGAGATGGAGGCGATGCGGCGGATTGAGAAGGTCGTTTTGAAGGAATGGATGCGCGCGGACCAGGCGAATGAGAGCTATTTTCCGCACCAGTTCATGTACAAGATTCTGCTTTCCGGAGATTTGAAGGAGTCGTTCCAGATCGATCCTAAGAATAGCTGGCTGCTGGCTGCGGCGGAGAAGAATCTGCCGATGTTTGTGCCGGGCTGGGAGGATTCAACACTGGGTAATATGTACGCGGGTCATTGCATCTCGGGCGACGTGAAGAAAGTGCACACGGTTCGGACCGGCATCGAGTACATGATGGAACTGGCGGATTGGTACACGAAGACGACGAACGAAACGCCGGTAGGATTTTTCCAGATCGCAGGTGGCATTGCCGGCGATTTCCCTATCTGCGTGGTACCGATGCTGCATCAGGATTTGCAGCGGCCTGAGGTTCCACTGTGGGCTTACTTCTGCCAGATCAGCGACTCGACAACGAGCTATGGTTCGTACTCGGGTGCGGTGCCGAACGAGAAGATCACGTGGGGCAAGCTGGGTGTGGACACGCCGAAGTACATTATCGAATCGGATGCGACGATTGTGGCTCCGCTGATTTTTGCTTACGTTCTGGGCTGGTAAAACAGTTCAAACATAATTTGGAATCGAAGACCGTCTTTGCCCAATCAATATTTGGTGGAGACGGTCTTTTTACGCGATCGCAAAGGTCAATGGCGGTTGACGGATTGATTGACTGGGGATATAAACACGATATGCACTGTGAACGCTGCGCTTTCGGAATGGTCTGCTGCTGCATCTGTTGTTGTTGCGGTGGCGTACGCGCTGGCGTTCCGGAGGTTGTGGTTTGAGCTAAGGTTTTTACCACATCGATTTGTTGCATCCGGCCTACACCAGCAGACGCTGCGTGTGGGTTTTTTGTTGTTTGGGCGATGGTTCAAGGAGGAGTTGTATGGCGACTGGTCCGGTTGAGGATATAGCGGTCAAGGATGGCAAGGCATCCGGCAGGCGAGGGTTTGGGCTGACGCTGGATTGGTCAGCTGTTCTGCTGGCTTTTGTGCTTGCACTGCTGGTGCGAGCGGGGCTGCTGCAACATATTTCCTGGTAAGCCAGGCAGGGGCGGGTTATATGGCGACGACGGCATTGACACTGGAGCACGAGACGAGGAGTCCTCTGCTGAGGGTTGTGGGGCTGATTCCGGGCATTTTGTTGCTGGCGGCGATTGGGCTTGCGGCGAAGTGGATTGAGCAATCTATCAACAGTTACACCAAGGCTCATCACATTGTGTCTCCGAATATCGAGTACGTGCTTTGGGCGATTGTGATTGGACTCATTATCGGAAATCTGATCAAGATTCCTGAGATCTTTCGAGCAGGCATTGATACGTATGAGTTCTGGCTGAAGGCGGGGATTGTGCTATTGGGTTCGCGCTTTTTGCTGGGAGATATTTTGAAGCTCGGAGGCATCAGTCTGCTGCTGGTGTTCATTGAGATTGGCGGCTCACTGATGTTGATGACCGCACTGGGAAGGGCCTTTGGCCTGCGACCGAAGCTGATCAATCTGCTGGCGATCGGGTCGGCGGTGTGCGGCGTTTCGGCAATTATTGCCTCCAAGGGAGCGATTGACGCTGACGATGAAGATGCTTCGTTTGCGATAGCGGCGATTCTTGCGCTGGGTGCTATATCGCTGGTGGCGTTTCCGCTGATTGGCCACGCTATTCACCTGACCGATCACGGGTATGGGCTGTGGGCGGGGCTGGCGGTGGATAACACCGCTGAAGCAACCGCTGCTGGCGCGCTCTTTTCCGACACGGCGGGCAAGGTCGCGGTGCTGACGAAGACATGCCGGAACGCGATGATTGGCTTTGTGGTGCTAGGCTATGCGATCTACTGGGCGCGCAAAGGACAGGCGGGCGCGGTGGGTAACAAGGCGGCGTTCCTGTGGCAGAAATTTCCCAAGTTTGTGCTGGGGTTCCTGGTGATTTCGTTGGCGGTTTCGCTTGGTGCTTTCAATGCCGACCAGGTGAAGAGTCTGGCGAACCTTTCGCGATGGGCGTTTCTGCTGACGTTTGCGGGCGTGGGGCTTAGGACGAACTTCCGCGAACTATCGCGGCAAGGAGTGAAACCATTTGTCGTGGGCGTGCTGGGAGAAGTGTTGATTGCAGTGCTTACGCTCGGGCTGGTTGTTGGTGCGAACCGCGTCTGGACGCTGTGAGGGCGCGCCTGTAACCTGATCCGCCGACTTTGATGTCTGCAAAAGCACCCTTTTCCTTGAATGGTGATCGGCGTATGCTGTCGGCATGGAGATCGCCTTATGCTTAGGAGAGACTTCCTTCGCTGGTCTGCACGTACGCTGGGCGCCACTGTGCTTGCGAGGTCCGCAGTAGCACGAGCCGCGCTCGTCGAGCCCGAACCACTTCCGCGAAAATTCAGCGCTCAGGATGAAGTTACTCTCGGCCGCACTGGCATTCGAACCAGCCGCCTTGCGATGGGTACCGGGACGGTCGGTTTTGGGGGTAGCTCAAATCAGGTCCGATTGGGCGATGCTCCGCTGACCAGACTTCTTCTGGATGGTTACCACGAGAATGGTCTCCGCTTCTTCGACTCGGCGGATTCTTACGGTAGTCATCCGTATGTCGCAGAAGCTATCAGGCATATTCCACGCGACAAGGTGACGGTGCTCACCAAGACAGATACCCGCGATCCGGCAGGTGTCCGCGCCGATCTAGACCGCTTTCGAAAAGAGCTGGGTGTCGACCATATTGACATCGTGCTTATCCATTGTGTGACTGAGGGAGATTGGACGACGCGTTATCGCGGCGTGATGGATGTTCTCTCGGAGGCCAAGGACAAGGGCGTGATCCGTGCTCACGGAGTCTCATGTCATAGCCTTCCTGCGCTTCGCGCGGCGGCCGCTTCACCATGGGTGGACATTGACCTTGTGCGACTGAATCCGATTGGATCTCACATGGATGCGGATCCGGATACGGTGATCAGCGTGATCAAAGAGATGCGCGCCCAGGGCAAAGGTATTGTGGGGATGAAGATTCTTGGGCAAGGAGATCTGCGCCGGCGGCAGTCTGAGGCGATTCGCTTCGCTCTTGGCACGGGAGTTCTGGACGCTTTTACCATAGGAGCCGAGTCACCGAGTGAACAAAGCGATCTCATTCAACGAATTGCCGCGGCCTGAGTTGACATCGCGGATTTAATGGACATCATTGATTGCCTGATGCGACACGCCCATCGACGTTGCCCTTCTGCGACCTCGCGGCATACGCTCTTTATATCTTTCGACAAATCGAGAGTCACACGGTAAACCAGGCGCGCTAATATTAAGCACGTGAGTCTGAGGGTTATATGAACGCATTCGTCAACGACAGCGCAGCTACTGAAGACAAGCGACGAGTGTTGTACGATCGCCTGCGCGGTCTGGGACGCCTGATGGTCGCTTACTCCGGGGGCACGGATTCAGCGTACCTCGCCTATGCCAGCTACCAGGTTCTGGGCGGAAAGATGCTCGCGGTAATTGCGGATTCTCCAAGCCTGGCACGCTCGGACTTGAAGACCGCGGTTGAATTTGCTGAGAAGCAGAGTATTCCAATCCGAGTAATCGAAACGCATGAACTGCAGGATCCGGCGTATGTACGAAACGAAAGCGATCGTTGTTTTCGATGCAAGGATGAGTTGTTCAATGTGATGTCTCGCCTGGGGAAATCCATCAACTTTTCTGCGATCGCTTACGGAATGAACGTGGACGATCTTGGGGATTTTCGACCCGGACAACATGCCGCCGCGAAGCATCACGTGCTCGCTCCGCTGGCGGAAGCAGGACTGACAAAGAATGAGATTCGACTGCTTGCGCACAGCGAGGGGCTGGCGGTCTGGGACAAGCCTGCGTCGGCGTGCCTTTCATCGCGCGTCGCTTATGGTTTGCCGGTAACGCGCGAGACCCTGGACCGAATAGAGAAGGGCGAAGCGATTCTGTTTGCGATGGGCTTTCGACAGTATCGGGTGAGGCATCATGGAGATCTGGCGAGGATTGAAATTGCGCGCGAAGAGATAGAACGTCTGCTTTCACTATCACTTTTTGATCAGGTGAGCACCGCACTGAAACGAATCGGCTACAAGTTTGTAACTCTCGACCTGGAAGGCTATCGATCGGGCTCGATGAACACGCTGCTGCCTGTGTCGCAGATTGGAATTGTTGGTTCGAGTGGCACGGAAGAGTCTCGCCAGCATGAGGTCTTCGAGTGAAGATAGCTTACCTGGACTGTTTTTCAGGCATCAGCGGCGATATGTTTCTCGCGGCACTGGTGGATGCTGGAATTCCCTTCTCGATATTGCAGGAGTCGGTAGCGACGCTTGGGATCGATGCCCGGCTGGTTCTGCATCGCGTCAATCGAAGTGGCATTGATGCAGCGAAGGTCGATGTCCTGGTCGGGGATGGACGGTCTACGGAGGAAGTGTTTGCGGATAGCTCGGCTGCAAGTGCGCAACTCGCTCATGCCGGGACTCATGAACATTCTCACGCGAGCGATCACGATCATTCGCACGGGAACTTGCACGAGCACTCGCACGGCCGGTCGCTTTCGGTGATTCAAGAAATTATTGGCAACTCGGGGCTGTCGCTGCCAGTCCAATCCCTGGCGTTGAAGGCCTTTGAGCTTCTTGGGAAGGCTGAGAGCAATATTCACAATGTTCCGATCGAGAGCATTCACTTTCATGAGGTTGGAGCGGTGGACGCAATTGCTGACATCGTCGCTACGGCGGCCGGTTGTCATTGGCTTGGAGTTGAACGCTGGATCTGTTCGCCGCTAAATGTAGGTGGCGGACATGTTCATTGTGCGCATGGGAAGTTTCCGGTTCCGGCTCCGGCGACGCTGGAGTTATTGCGCAACTTTCCGATCTATTCGGGTGGTCAAAAGAAAGAGTTGGTGACGCCGACCGGCGCTGCACTGCTTCGCGCTCTCGATGCATCGCCGTCGGATTGGCCCGCGATGCGCATGACTGCGACCGGCTACGGCGCTGGTTCGCGCGATCTACCGGGGCAGCCGAATGTGCTGCGCCTGGTTGTTGGGGAATCTTCCGCGGCGCCTGCGCATCAGGCCCATGGCGATCTCGAGACAGGAACCAAAGTCGGCGTCATTGAAACTACAATCGACGATGCAACTCCTGAACTTATTTCGTATATTGCCGACCATCTTCTAAGCGCAGGTGCGTCGGATGTCTACCGGACATCGGTGCAAATGAAGAAAGGCAGAGCGGGAACTCTGCTCACGATTCTATGTACGCCGGCGCGAGCACAGGAGTTGCAACGGATTCTGTTTACGGAGAGCACAACGCTCGGGTTGCGCTACCGTGAGGAGCAGAAATTGGCGCTGGCGCGTGAGACTGTCTCGGTCGAGACGCAATGGGGCGCGATCAGGATCAAGGTTGGAAGCCTGGGCGATGCTGTGGTTAATGCCGCTCCTGAATATGAAGACTGCCGGCTTGCGGCGGCGAGGCATTCGGTGCCTTTGAAACGGGTCATGCAGGCGGCTTTGAATGCTTACCTCTCAAAGGAAGCGGGGGAAGCGCGCTCGTGAATCGAGAACTATTGCAAAGGTTGATGGAAGCTGTGAAGGCGGGTGAAATTGAGCCGGAGGCAGCGTGCGACCGCTTGAAACATCTGCCGTTCGAGGATCTTGGATATGCGAAGGTAGACCATCATCGCTCCGTTCGAACAGGGATGCCCGAGGTTATTTATGCGGAGGGCAAGACCACCGACCAGGTCGCCGGGATCTTTGCGAGTCTGGCAGCTTCGGGCGTGAACGTGCTGGCTACCCGGAGTAATCAGGAGCACTTCGCCGCAGTACTGCGAGTTGAACCGAGGGCTGTATTTCATGAGCGGAGCCGGTGCATAACGCTCAGTCAGGCCGCTACGCCTTCGGGCATCGGAACAGTAGGAATTGTCTGCGCCGGCACCAGCGATCTGCCGGTTGCCGAAGAGGCTCGCGTCACGGCTGAACTGATGGGTAATCGCGTCGAGTTGCTCGCAGATGTTGGAGTGGCGGGATTGCATCGGCTGCTGGCCCAGCGCCTTCGCTTGCAGGAGGCTTCTGTTCTGATCGTGTGCGCGGGCATGGAGGGAGCGTTGCCATCAGTCGTCGGTGGGCTGGTGGCTGTTCCTGTGATCGCGGTTCCTACGAGTGTCGGCTATGGCGCGTCTTTCGGTGGGTTGGCGGCTCTTTTAGGGATGCTTAATTCGTGCTCTCCAAATGTCAGCGTGGTGAATATAGACAACGGATTCGGCGCCGCATATATCGCAACTTTGATCAATCGGATCAATCGCTCGAAAGGGATGTAACACCTGCTCTCGGAGCCCGTCTTTTCCGTTCGAATGCCTGACGTTCGGATGCCCGATGCGATGCCGGGACTGTCTCTGTTATCTTGATTGCATGACTTGCGTTGGCTCGCTCGTCAGCCATATTGGCCGCGTATGACTTTTAGCTGTGGTTGACCGGGCTGAAGCTCCTCGTAAGCGATTGATTATTAAAAGTAGCGGGAGTAGTTCAGTGGCAGAACGTCAGCTTCCCAAGCTGAATGTCGCCGGTTCGATCCCGGTCTCCCGCTCCATAGAATCAATAGTTTGCAGGGGAAACCTGAGCCTCCTCGAACATGCTTCAAGCTACTTCTGAGGCTGGGTGGAAAGCTTTGAGTGCGGTATTTTCCTTGCGAGGCGCAGTGGAAGAGCTCGGCCATAGTCAAAGCGGCAGCTTACTCTCTTTTCAACTGGGCCATCGCGGCAGACGATCGAAGCTTCTGATACCAAGTGGCCAGAGGGAGGTTCGGCTTTGATCCGTGATCTCTTCAAGGATGGCCAATGATTCCAGTTTCCTGGTCGCCGATTGATGCAGGAAGTCTGTCGCCAGCCGACGCGTGCGGCCAGCTCAAAGTGCGAGCAGCGCAACACACAGGCCGGTATCCAGTTCTCCACGGGGCCATGGTCGATTCCTATGGTTTGCCCCGTCTGATTGTTCAAGAGACATACAGAATAGGATTTGAAGAGAACAGCCATTTGATGGGCGTCGGATATATCGGCGAGAGCAAGCCCTTTATCGTTCCACACAGTTTCAACCTTCGGAGCGAGTTCTCGTAGACTTTGGCCTACCACTTCGTAGCGAGCAATGGCAGCCACGGCAAAGATATGGAGCAGTGGATGAGCCTCGGTCGGCAACTGTGCGAATGGAAACCGGGTAAAGATATTGATTCCATACCCCGATATTGACAGCTAAGAAGCCGGAGCCAAGGCATGCGAAATTGATGATAATCCGGGTATCTGCAACGCGTTACCCGAAGCCTTGGTTAACGGGCGTATGGATTCACCATGAGCTCCGCCGAAGATCGCTAGTCGTGCTATTCCCAGCGAAAAACTTTTGCCGAGAGCGCTGTAAAAAGGAGAAACAGCACCGCCAACGCGGCTACGTCACTGAGGTGGGCCAACCACCTGTCGCCATTCCAGATGCCCTCAAGCAGGCGCACGGCGTAGGTCAGCGGTAGTACTCTCGCCACAGCGCGCAGAGCTGGCGGCAGAGCTGAAATGTGCACGAAAAGTCCAGAGAGGGCGATCATGGGGTAGAGAATGACGGCGCCGATCGGCTGCGCGAAGCGCGCCGTGGGAACGATGCTGGCAATGACGAAGCCAATCGAAAGGATGCTCAAGGTACTGATGAGCAGCGCGATCGTGAACGAGAACCAAGGAACAGTGACGCCTGGGGGGAAGTAGCGCTTGCCTGCAAGGAACATGAAGATCAGTGTGACTGCGCTGAGAATCAGCTTGACGATTACGTGGGCGGTGAGGATGGTCTGCGGGCGCAATGGCGTGGCGCGAAGCCGCTTGAGGATGCCGCCTTCGCGATAGATGGAGATGATCGTGATCAACGAAATTACGGCGCTGACCGAAATCAGCAGCGAGACAAGAACCGGAAGACCGGCGCTGGAGAGGCCGCTGGAAGCAAGTGAAGGCGCGCCGATTTTGAGATTGGGGATTCGACTCAACGCAATGAAGATCACAACAGGAACACCGATGGTGCCAAATGCGCCCATGGGTTCGCGCAGGAAGACCTTGATCTCGATCCACGTCAATTTCCAAAGCCCACGTAGCATCCTTGTGATCCTATTCGCGAATTGAGCGGCCAGTCAGTTTGAGAAAGACGTCCTCAAGGTTGGGAAGAATGGTGCGGAAATCGGTGACCCGAATCCGATTCTCCGACAGACAGTGAATCACCTCGGTGACCAGATCGTCGCCGCGGCCGCGAATGGTGAATTGCATGCCGATGCTGCTTACCGACTCAACTTCCGGAATGGTCTGAAAATGGTCCCTGGCGCCCGCGTTATCCGTATCCAGAACTACGGTCCGCTCCGGACAGTGCCGGCGGACAAGACTCCCTGGCGTGTCAATGTCGATGATCCGTCCGTGCTCCATGATTGCAACACGGTCGCATAACCGCTCGGCCTCCTCCATCAGATGGGTCGTCAGGAAGACGGTCTTGCCTCGCTCGCGGATACCACGCACCAGATCCCAGATTGCGTGCCGCGCCTGCGGGTCGAGCCCGGTAGTCAGCTCGTCGAGGAAGACCACTTCGGGATCGTTGATCAATGCGAGAGCGATAAAGAGCCGCTGTTTCTGGCCGCCAGAGAGGTTCATGAACCAGGCATTACGTTTATCGGTTAGGCCAAGCTGCTCGAGCAGGTGTTTCGCATCGACTGATTTCTTCTGGTAGAGGGACGCCCAGAGATCGACCGCCTCCCATACCTTGATTCGCTTCTGCAACTGTGCCTGCTGGAACTGAACTCCAATGCGGTCCTGAAGTTTGTACACCTGTCGAAAAGGGTCAAGACCGAGCACCGCGATAGTGCCGCGGTCGGGCTTGCGAATCCCTTCGATGCACTCCATCGTGGTGGTTTTTCCGGCTCCGTTGGGCCCGATCAGTCCAAAGATCTCTCCTTTGTTGACCTCGAACGACGCCTCCTCGACAGCCACGGTTTTGCCGTAGGTCTTGCGGACTCCGGAGACTTCAATGACTGGAGGCATGGTGTTTTTTGAAGATAGCAGATGCACTAAACCTGATGCGGAGTGTATATCACGAGGAGTCGGTCGCCCTTAGCTAATACTCTGGGGTTGGGCCTGCAGAGCAAATGAGGGGTGCCCAGACTCCTGCTTTGCGGTTCATCTTAATGGGTTTTCCTCGAGCGGAAATGCTGATATTGCAATCTGAAGGGGAGACGTTGCCCGATCGGAAAATGCATGCAGCGGGGTCGTAACCACAGCAAGGCAGGCAATTCTAAAGTCGACCAGGATCGCGGGCTGTTGTTGACTCATTCTCAATTGCCTACGATAGTGAAAGTGGCTGCAGGGGCGGGAGAACTACCCGGCAGCAAAGATGAGGCTGTGGGTAGTCTTTAACCCTCAGCTCTGGGGCTGGTTTGTCTGGAGTATTCATCAGCTATCGGCGTGAAGATAGCAGCGGGTATGCGGGTCGGCTGTTCGACATCCTCAGTGTTCACTTCGGCAGAGAGAACATATACATGGACCTCGACACGATCAGGGGCGGCGACAATTTTGCGACGGTGATAGACGAGAAGGTCAGTCAGTGCGATGCGCTCCTTGCCGTAATCGGCGAAAGATGGCTGACAATCACTGGAGAAAATGGAAGCCGTCGACTTGATATGGCGCACGACTCATTCTCAGGGACTTCAAGCGGAACATGCTGCGTCTAGAACGAAAGCTTGAGACCCAGTTGCACCGCGCGGCTGCTGCCGGAACCGATGACCGGGTTTGAAGCGGCCACGTCAGGGGTGGCGCATCCACAGCCAAATCCACCTGGGCCCGGCACCGAAGGATCATTGTGCGCCCAGCCATTCTGGCCGCCATAGGGATTGGCGATGTTGGGGTGATTAATTATGTTGAAGAACTCCCCGCGGAACTGCGCGCCATAGCGTTCGTGCCATTTCCACATCTTGTCGACAGAGAAGTCCCAGTTGTAGAAGCCGGAGTCGCGGAAGAGATTCCGGCCCATCAAGCCGAAGGTGCCGGGAGCAGGCGGCGTCATCACCGAATTCTTCATCCTGTAGCAACCCGCTGATGCGAGCGAACCTTGATCGCGCGCATGCGCCGAACACAGGCTGTCGTTAACTGCGTCGCTTCCCGCCAGATAGTTGATTGGATTCACGCCCGATTTGAAGTCCGACGGGTTGCCGAAGAAGTCCCAGCGATCGGTTGCCTCTCCCGTATGGCTCAAATCGTTACCGGCATCCATGGGCCCCCAGGGTTGTGGTCCATATAAGCTCACAATCGAAGTCAGCTGCCAGCCTTCCAGCAACTGGGCAAAGGATTTTCTTCCCGGAATCACATAGGTGGGAGAAAAGGTGAAGCGGTGCCGCATGTCATAGTCGCTGCTGGCGTACTCGCGCTCCGGGTGAGTGCTGTCCTGCGGTATGCCGAGCCCTGCGCCGAAGTCCCAGTTTGCGCCAACATTATCCAGTGCGTGGGAGTATGTGTAACCTGCGACAAAGCTCAGGTTGTGATAGTTGCGCGCGTTGAGCGTCATCTGCAGGCCGTTGTAGTTCGACCTGTAGATATTGCCCATCTGGTAGATGAAGCTCAGGAATGGGAACTGGGCATTAAAGGGACGGCCCGACTGCTCATCACCCAGCGTATCCAGCGCCGGCACGTTTTGATTGATGTCATGAATGCCAACCAGGCTGGATCCATGCGAACCCACATATACAATCTCGAATGTGAGATTGTTCGTGAAAGCGTGCTGAACATTCACGTTCCAGGCGAAGACCTCAGGCGTGCGGAGGTCACGCACCATTCCCAGAATGCTGCATGGATTGGCGCCGCAATTAATGATGCCCGTCGGAAAGACCGTGGCAGGCCCGGAATTGTAGCCCGCATTCCAGTTCAGGCTCGATCCGTCATAGTTAACTGTGCCCACGGCGATCGTTCCTGTTCCCGCAGCCCCTCCCGGACCGACCCCAAGGGCTCCGGTGGGGATTGTGCTGATGCCGAGCGAATTGTTGAACGCCAGAAACGATTCCCAGTTCAGCGTTTCGTAGATCAATGAGAAGCCGCCGCGCAACACCGTCCTGTTGTTGCCGAAGATGTCCCAGGCGAAGCCTAAGCGCGGCGCAAAACCGGTATGGTCGCCGTCGTAGGGGACACTGATCCCCTGGCCTACCTGCACCAGCCCCCGCTGCGGATCAAAGTTCCCGATGAGATTATGTTCCTCTTTGACCACGGTATTGATTTCGTAGCGGAGACCCAGGTTGAGAGTCAGCTTCCTGCCAATCAGCCAGTCATCCTGCGCGAATCCGGCTACGCCCCAGTTGTGGATGTGCCTGGTCGGATCGCCGACAAGCTGGCTTGCGGACGCTGGAACTCCCGCGAAGTAGTCCTCTAAAGAAGTAGCGCCGGGAAACGCGTCGTTTCCAAAGCCGAACTTGATCCGCCCGCGTGCGCCTCCGTAAGCGCCGCCCGAGAAACTGTCGTGATGCAGCTCTCCGCCGAACTTCAGCGCGTGCCTGCCGACGTTATACGAGATGTGGTCGATGAACTGGAAGCGCGTATCCGGCCCTTGCACCTTCGGCCAGTTAAACCCTCCCAGTTCCTGGGGAAAGATATAGAAATCGGAGATGTTAATGCGAGGTAATCCGCCATAGAGAGGGTTGGTAACACCGGTGTTCAGGCCATAAGCCGAAGCAGGCATATCATGATCGTTGACGTATGTGGGTTGATAGAGCGTGTTGTAGCCGAATCGCGCTTCATTGACCAGCCGGTTCATGGGAATCCAAGTCCAGCTCGCTCCCACAACTTGCGCCCGGGTATGAATCAACGTCAGCCACTTCGCTTGTAACTGGCTCGCGTCCGATACGGTGCCATTATTGTTGCCGAAGAAATAGAGCCCATGGATGCTGTGCTGCTGGTTTATCTGGTAGTCCACCTTGCCCACTGCATTGTCGACCGTTACGTCGTTGGGAAGGCCGAATTCGATCGTCGTCGGGCCTGATACGCCGCTTCCGTTATTGGCGGGGAAGCCACTGCCATCGCAACTGATCGGCGGCCCCAGAGTGCATCCGCCTATCTTAAGACTCGGAACACTGGGAGTAATGCCCGCGGCCATTACCCCCGCAATCGCATCCGGCACGCTGTTCAGCGGATCACCACCTAACGAAACGGTGGCCGGAGTCGAAAGTTGGCTGATACTGTCAATCGTGTATTGCTGCCCCTCGTAACCACCGAAGAAGAACATGCGATTTTGGAGAATGGGGCCTCCCGCCGTACCGCCATATTGTTCGAGACTGCGCGGATTCTTGGGACCGGAAGCGATTGTATTGAAGTAATTACGCGCGTCCATCGGCGTGTCGCGGCCAAAGGCATATGCCGTGCCGTGGAAAGAGTTGGTACCGGACTTGAGCGCGACGTTCACCATGGCCCCGGGCTTCCAGCCATATTCCGCCGGAGGATTCATGATCAGGTTGAACTCCTGAATGGCGTCCACCGGCAATATGGTCGCCGAATCTCCCGCAATCCCGGCTCCATTGATGATGCTTTGTCCGGAAAATGGCTCGCTGTTGAACAGTCCATCAACAAAGTAGGCATTGTCTTCGGCGCGCAGCCCGTTGGTACTGGTGGTTGAGAATCCCCCGCCTGGATAGCGCATGACACCGGGGCGCAGTTGCAGAAGGTTCTCATAGTTGCGGCCGTTAAGGGGAAGGTTGGAAATCTCTTCGTTGC
>Ga0206936_1088_pt1 | contig 27531 bp, 30 predicted proteins | sample Alteio_BWOrgHeat_14_FD_152922 | JGI IMG/M metagenome (GOLD analysis project Ga0206936, IMG submission 152922) | Enriched cells from forest soil in Barre Woods Harvard Forest LTER site, Petersham, Massachusetts, United States -... | ecosystem: Environmental > Terrestrial > Soil > Temperate forest >... | reverse complement strand
CAGCGCGATGCTTCGGGCAATGTCCTGAAGGATCCGTTCGGTGATCCGCTTGTTACCGGTGGCAATGGCGAAGTGAGTTTGGCCATCAAGTCGGCAGATGGTTCGGTCAAGCGCTTGCTCGTTTTCCCGAACGTTGCTGTGCGTGATGAATGCAATGGCAGTTGCCCGGCTACCGTGCCTGACACCAAGGCTACGTGGATCAACGGCCTGTTCTTCAGCACCTTCTTCGGAGGTAATGAAACCAAGCGCACGACTTGCCTGAACACCGCGCCACCAAGCTACCCAGGTTTGACGCAGGCGATCTACGACAATCTGTGCACTTCACAACGGATTGCGTATATCTTCCCGAGCATTACCTGGAACCCGCAGAGACCGTCGGCTGCACGTTTCGACAATTTGATCGTGACAGACGGTTACACCAACGCACCGTTCTAATAGGTGCTATCAGCAGCGCTTCGGCGCTGCCTGAAAAACAAAACGCCCGGCATTGCCGGGCGTTTTGTTTTTCTGAGGCAAGGGGCGCCAAGTTTGCGCCATACGATGTCTGCTTACATGACGACGGCGCTCTCAGCGTTGATCATTCGCATAATGTGTCGCGCTGCGGTCAAGCCCGAGCGCACGGCGGTTTCGATGGTCGCGGGGTAGGGGGACTGCACATAGTCGCCTGCCAGCACCAGGTTCTTGATCGGTGTGATGTGCAGTGGGCGCAATAGCGATGGGCTGCAAGAGAACGTGGCGCGCTTCTCCGTGATGACCGTCGACCACTTCGGTGCTGCCAAACGTGGAATCATTGCCTCGACTGCTTCGTGCGCGCGCAGCGCCAACTCTTCCCGGCTCAACTCGGAGTGTGGGCCGCGTGCCGAGATCACGGCCGCAAGCAGTCCTTTTGGGCCGCCGAGCTGACCACGATCGAACAACCACTGCACACTCGAATTCGCTACACCTATCATCGGTTCTGGTAGGGATACCGATTCGTCATATTCTAGATAGACGGTCGTGATCGGCTGGTGCGCCATGCTGCCGACCTGTTGGCGCAGCATGTTCAACTCGGGGAAGCCGGCGAGTAAGTCGCTCACGTGGTACGGACCGACCGCTACGATCACATGGCTGAAGCGTTCGCCTTCAAAGGGATTGCCGATGATACGGAACTCATTCTCGTCGAGTTCTATGCTCTTGACCGGCGTGGCGATATTCACGGTGCCGCCGCTACGTGCCAGGAATTGCGCCGCTGGTACAGGCAGTAACTCGCTGAGGTCGACGCGCGGGATGAGCAGCTCGCTCATTGATGCGCTGCCTGCCAGGGAGTCTTTCAACACGTTGATGAAGATCTGTGCCGAAGCTTCGTCAGCCGGTGTGTTGAGCGCTGCGACACACAAGGGTTCCCACAGCAGCTCGCGCAACATGGGGGTCTGCTGAGTATCGGTAAGCAACTGCGATACGCTGTAATCCTGCGCCAGTTCATAACGCATCCGCTTGAGGTTGCGCATCATGCGTACAACGGCGAGGCGATCTGCCCAACTCATCTCGCGCGAGCGCAGCAGGCCGATAGCAAGATGCAGCGGAGCGGGAAATTGGGCGGCGCGAAAATCCAGGTGGCCTGGTACATGCAAAGTGAATGGGCGTGCGATCAGGCGGCTGGCCGGTACGCGCAGAAAGCGCAACAGACGCAGCGTTTCGGTATAAGCACCAATCAGAATGTGCTGGCCGTTATCGACGCGACGCCCATCCTTCTCCACCACGCGCGCACGGCCGCCCAACGTTCGGCTGGCCTCGAAAACGGTGACCTGGACACCCGCGCGGGCAAGCTCTACTGCGGCGGAAAGCCCGGCATAGCCGGCGCCAATAATCGCGACGCGCGTTGCCATATCAATACTTGAGCCACGCATTTTTGACCCACACTCGCGCAGCGATCCACAACTTGCGCAGAGGTGTCAGCGACGTACGCTGTGTCAGTACCTTGCAGCCTTCGGCCTTGATCTCGTCCAGCGTCGTGCGATAGATCGCCGCCATGATCAGGCCGGCGCGTTGACTCTTGCGATCCGCTGCCGGCAAGAGCGCCAGCGCCTGTCCGTAGTAACGCTCAGCGCGTTCGATCTGGAACTCCATCAGCGCGCGGAAGTTGTCGTCGTAACGCGCATCGGTAATCTGCTTGGCCGTCACGTTGAAGCGCTGCAATTCGTCGATGGGCAGATAGATGCGCCCACGGCGCGCATCCTCACCCACGTCGCGGATGATGTTGGTCAGCTGGAAGGCTATGCCAAGGTCATGCGCGTATTTAAGCGTTTGCGGATCTGTATAGCCGAAGATTTCTACGGCCAACAGGCCGACCACGCTTGCCACGCGATAGCAGTACAGCTCAAGCGCTTTGAAGTCGAGATAGCGCGTCTGCTGCAAATCCATCTGCATGCCGTCGATGATTTCCAGGAGTTTCTCGCGCGGCAGATTGAAGGTCTTGACGACTTCGGCCAGGGCTTGCGTGACGGGGTGTGTCGGCGTGCCGCCGTGAATCTCCGCGGTTTCCTTGCGCCACCAGTCGAGCTTGGTTTGTGCAATCTGCATATCAGCGGTTTCATCGACCACGTCGTCCACCTCGCGGCAAAATGCATACAGGGCCATGATGGCGCGCTGCCGCTCGGGTGGCAGAAACAGGAAGCTGTAGTAAAAACTCGAACCGCTCGCGGCGGCCTTCTGTTTGCAGTAGTCGAAAGAATTCATCCAGTCATGCTTTCATGAATGCAGCATGCCATAGCATGCGTAGCCAATCGGGTTTGCCCAGCGTGGGCCGATGGCGGAACACATCGTAGTCGACCGCCTCGATCTTCTCCAGCGTGCGCAGACCGCCTTGTACCACCAGCCGTAGCTCCCAACCAATGCGGCCGGGCAGGGTACGTGCCAGTGGCGCGCCACGCAGCAGCATGCGCCGCGCACGATCCACTTCGTAGCGCATCAGGTTGCGCCAGGCGTGATTGACCCGGCCTTCGGCAATCTGTTGCTCGCTGACCTGAAAGCTCTGCAGATCGGCTTGCGGTATGTATATGCGATCTTTTTTCCAGTCGATCGCCACGTCCTGCCAGAAATTGATGTATTGCAGCGCCGAGCAGATATCGTCGGAGCGCGAAAGATTCTGTGGCGTGGCGCGTTTGTAGAGATGCAGCAACAAGCGCCCGACCGGGTCCGCAGAGAGCCGGCTGTATTCGCGCAGCTCGGCGAAATCTGCATAGCGCGTCTTCACCACGTCCTGCGAAAAAGCATCCAGCAGATCGCGCAGCAGCCTCGTCGGCAAGGCAAATTCGCGTACATTGCGCGCGAGCCGTGCGAACATTGTTTGGGTTGGCGTGTCACCTGCATCGATGGCATCAAGTTCGCGGCGGTAACTGTCAAGCTGCGCCAAACGTACCATGGGCGCCGCATCGCCTTCATCGGCAATGTCATCGGCGCTGCGCGCAAAAGCGTAGATCGCCTCGATCGGTTCGCGCAGATGGCGCGGCAGGAGTATGGACGCGACGGGAAAGTTTTCGTAATGCTCGACAGGCATTGATCGCGTGCTTGAGTGGTAAAAAGAGAGAGTGAAAGCGAGCCAGGCGGCGAGTATAGCCAAGCTGGTATAATTCGCGGCTCAATATTCTCGGCGTTGCGCCGAGTCTTGTATGCCCAGGTGGCGAAATTGGTAGACGCACCAGATTTAGGTTCTGGCGTAGCGATACGTGGGGGTTCGAGTCCCTTCCTGGGCACCATTCCGTAGATTGATGCAGTTCAAGCGAAGCCACAAGACCCGATGCTGAAAGGGATTGTGGCTTTTGATTTTGCCCGGCTGCATGACAAGAGCCAGAAAAATCAATTCAGCAGACAACGGGTCCCAGCCCAAACAAGCGGCAATCGCACAATGTGGTTCAGTGCGGCAGGCAATCCCAAGGGTTTCAGTGCCATCTTTACCGCCATGTCAAATGGATAGTCGTGACGCAAGCTCGCGGCGAATTGGATATAAAGTTTTTGGGATGTTTCCGCGTTTGCGCCGGGGTCTCGTACTGCATCTACATGACGCAGTGCGCATTGCGCGTCGCCGTTGCGCGCTTCAACTACACGTCGCGCAATCGCTCGCAGTATCGTAAGGCGGCCTTGATTCTCCCGCTGTTGGTATTTGCGGAAGTAGCGATAGAAGTGCTTGTAGTGGTTGATTTCATCAGCGCGTATGCGCATGGCGATGCCGCGTAGCACGGGCTCGTCGGCATGCGCCGCAAGAGATTCGTAGTACGTGGCGGTGCCGGTTTCAACGACGCAGCGCGCGACTAGCTCCAGCCCCTGCGTTGCTTCCAGTGCTTCCACAGTGCACTGCTGTGAGTAGTCTGTCAGGAATTCCGAGTAAGCCCGTGCCCAATCGAAATCCGGCCACACGTGTTGTGCGTAGGCACGCAACACGCGACCATGTCTGGTTTCTTCGTGCTGCCATTGGTCTCTGAGCCAGCTACTTATTTCCGCATCGGCACTGAAATATGAAACCAGATTCTGGGTGTAAAGCTCTGCTGCAATCTCGACGAAAGAGGCAGCATTCACGAGGTAAAACAAATCCAGCCGCGACTGCATAGCCGCGCAGTTCACCCGCTCAAGCGGCACATTGTCCAGAGTCCAATCACCGAGATTCGCTTGCACGCGCATCATCCTGCTCCACGTTGTTGACACAATGTTGTACAGCAGAAAGCGTTCCCATACAGAGGCCTGGCGGGCTCGATGGATTCCGACGTCGCGGCGGCTGTGCGTGTTTCAAGGGACAATGCAACCCTGGCGCGAGGTGACCTGCCTCGATGGGAACTGCAAATTACGGATACGACACCATGCATGGCGGATTGTTCAGAGTCGGTTTTGCCCGCATCGCTCATTGGTTTGCCTGCGGGGCTTTCCCATTTTTCGTGCTTATCAATTCATCTCAGGCAAATGCGGAGGTGTTGCGTGTCGGGCCGAGCCGGCTGCTGACCGTTCCGTCGCAGGCTGCCGCATTGGCACGCGACGGTGATGTAGTCGAGATCGATGCGGGCGAGTACCGTGGCGATGTGGCGGTGTGGACGCAGTCGCGGCTGAGCATTCGCGGGCAAGGGGGAATGGTGAAGCTCGTGGCAGATGGTCATGCTGCCGAATCCAAAGCGATCTGGGTGATGCGTGGCGGCGACATCCGCATCGAACAGATCACATTCACGGGAGCGCGTGTCCTGCATCGCAATGGCGCAGGTATCCGCTTTGAGAAAGGGCACTTGCAGATATCCTCGTGCCGCTTTCTTGATAATGAAAATGGCATATTGACGGCGGCTGATCCGGACAGCCAGCTCGATATCGAATTCAGCGAGTTCGGAAATAACGGCGATGGGTCCGGCTACAGTCACAACCTCTATGTTGGCAAGATCGCCCGCCTGCGCGTCACCGGCAGCTATTTTCATCATGCCCGCGTCGGGCATCTGCTCAAATCGCGGGCACAGGTGAACGACATCAGCTACAACCGCCTGACCGACGAAGAGGGTGGGCATGCGAGTTACGAGCTGGAGTTTCCAAACGGTGGCGTTGCACTCGTGATGGGTAACATCATCGAGCAGTCGGCAACGACAGAAAATCCCATCATCATTTCCTACGGTGCCGAAGGTCTAGGCTCGGCGAGCAATCAGCTCTTCCTGGTTCACAACACCATCGTGGATCGACGCTTTATTGCGGGCACGCCACTGGCCGTGCACGGCAAGCCGGGGGAAGTTGCCGTAGTCGCAATCAACAATCTTTTGCTTGGCAGCGGCGCGCTCAAGCTACCTGTTGCGGCCATTGATCGGGGCAACTTCAATGGTTCTCTGCGAGAAATCAATGCGGACTACCGGCTACTCGACCGTTCGCGCTGGAAAGTAGCGGCAGAGAACTTCAAGGATATTGTCATGCCGCTGTCGCTACCGGGACGGGTATTTCCCCCCACGATGGAATATCTGCATCCGCTACAGGTCGTGCCTTTGACGGACGCTGCGCGAAGTACGTTTGTCGCGGGAGCAGTCCAGAGCACGAAGTAGGCAGCTTTGGCGGGGCGACTATGCGCCTAGTGAACCGGTCAGCAATTGCAGAGAAATCTGCCTGATGATCGGCAGGCGACTCATCGGATCGAACAGCAGATCGCGCAAACGGGCGATATTGTCGTGTTCAGATTGAAATAGCGGTGTAAGCCAGTGGCTTCCCCATGAATACCACCTGACATGCGCACGGCGTTGCCGCTCGTATTGCTTCAACGCCATGCTGACGTCATTGTCAGATTCGATTGCGTCAGCGAGTGCCAGCGCATCCAGTAAGGCGAGATTGGCCCCCTGGCCTAGTTGCGGGCTCATGCCGTGCGCGGCATCGCCTAGCCATACGGCGCGTTGCTGCGTCCAGCGCGGCATGCGTATGGCCCGGTAGGTTGCGTGTGTCAGCTCGACCGCTGGCTGCTGGCGCAGATGCTGTGCCGCTTGCGGCCACGACGCGGCGACCTTGCTGGCAAGGTCATGCGAATTACGACCAAGAGGAGCATCGTCGGCATTTACGCTCCAGTAGATGCATAGGCGGTCATCCAGCGGAGTCTGGCCCGGTGCGCGACCGACAGGCAGTATGCCCATCATCTCGCGCGCCAGACGGTAACGCTGTTCAAGCGAATCGGAATGCGGCCAGTCGATCGCCGGTATCAGGCACCACCATGCACCCCATGGATACGGACGTGCGCAGGCTTCGCCAAAGACCTGTGTACGCATCAGTGAACGCGAACCGTCAGCCACGATGATCAAATCGAATTCACCGTACTGCGTCCCTGTGCTGTCCCAGATGAATCCGGCCACGGGGTCGATCTGACAAACCTGGATGCCTGTCCGCAAGTTCACTCCGGCCGGCAGTGCGCCATGTAACATGGAGAATAGCGCGTGGCGCTGCATGCCCAGACCAAAGGCATCCTTGCGCCAAATTGCGTAATGCATATTCATGACTCGCCGCCCTCGCGCGTTGCAGCCATGCAGGCGCACAACTGGCGCCCCGAGCTGCAATGCCTGATCAAGCAGATCGAGCCTGGCCAGCGCTGCGAGCCCGGTTGGTTGTAACAGGAAGCCAGCACCGATCGGTCCGGCTGTCGCGGTCTGTTCGAATATGTCTATGGAATGACGCGCGTTGCGCCCGAGTGCAATAGCTGCTGCCTGTCCTGCGGTGCCGTAACCAATAATGGCGATGCGGAGCATCTGTAAGCAGGCTTCAGGTTAAGAGTTTATGGTGCCCGGGACCGGGGTCGAACCGGTACAACCTTGCGGTCGAGGGATTTTAAGTATTTCGGTACAAGACGGGATAGCGCCAGCATTGGCGCGGGTCTGCGCGGTGGATAAGGTCTTTATTGGTCAAATTTGGTCAAAAGGAGCCTCTCCATGATAAAGAAAAATGGCAACAAGCGCGGTGCCTGCGAAGTGAAGATCGAGCGGAACATCACAGTTCGCAGCGATGGTTACGCCTTCCGCGTGCGCATGATGGCGCATGGGGTGAGGTTTGACGAAACCTTCCACACCTTGGATGAAGCGCGCGCGTTTCGCGACCGCAAGCGATCAGACGTTGTATTGGATCCAACCGCTGCGCTGGTACTCGCGCATCGGCAGATCAAACGCGAAGCCGGGACGGCGCTCGTGGATCTGCTGAAACGATACCTCGAGGAGATCACGCCGACGAAGAAGGGAGAAAAGGCGGAGACGTACCGCATCAAGCGTTTAATGGCGTTTCCGATATCCCGCACTCCGGTCCGGTTGCTGAACCGTGAAGTGCTTACCGACTTCCTGGCCGTCGAGCGCAAGCAGGGGAAAAGTGAAAACGACCTGCGCAAGTACCTCATGCTCATTTCCGGCGTCTTCACTGTGGCAGTGAAGCGCTGGGGCATGCGGCTAGATAATCCGGTGAAGTATGTCCAGGTGCCCTCCAATGGGGAGGCACGTAAGCGCCGGCTCGAGTTGGACGAGTACGAATATCTGATACCGGCTTTGGCGAAGTGCCGTTGCTCGTACACCGCGCCGCTGGTGGTTTTCGCAATTGAGACGGCATGCCGTCGCGGCGAGGCGTTGGCGTTGGAGTGGCGGGACCTTGATTTGACGGGACGGACTGCCAAGCTACGCGAAACAAAGAATGGAGAGGACAGAGTGATTCCTTTGTCCACGCGCGCCGTTGAGGTAATCAAGAAGCTGCCAAGACCGCTCCGGCCCTGTGATGGCAGTCAGGTGTTCAAGATCTCTGAGGAGCAATTGCGGCGAGGGTTCGAGTTCGCGAAGCGCAGAGCTCGGCGAGATTACGAAAGGGACTGCCACGTTGAGGGGAAGACGGCGGCGTCTTCCTTTCTGGTGGATCTCAGATTCCATGATTTGCGCCACGAGGCGACTTCAAGGCTGTTTGAGAAAGGACTGGACGTAATGGAAGCCGCTTCCATAACAGGGCATAAGACGCTGGCTATGCTGAAGGGATATACTCACTTGAGGGCTCAAGATTTGGCACGGCGCCTAGGTTAGCTCGTCAAGGTATTGGCAAATGAAAGGCACGATGAATATGACAAAAAACTTGGTCCTGGTCTGCTTGGGGGCCTTGTTTGTGGGCACAGTTGCGCATGGGCAAGACTCCTTAGTAGTGCCACAGACAGAACCAATTATGGCGTCAATGAAAAAACCGAGGCCATTTGAATTGGTTGCTGGCAAATTTATTCCATTGGTCTTGGTGTCTGTTGAGACAGACGCAAAGATTCCCATCGTTGCCCAGGTAACTTCGGCGGTTTACGACGAATATCAGAATGTCGCGATCCCGGCGGGAAGCAAGTTGGTCGGCCAATACAAACAGAAGGTGGGTAGTAGGCATCAAGTGTTCTGGACTGGCCTACAGGTACCCACGGGAAATGGGACACAGGATTTAGTCCCCCCAATCAATGCAACCGATGTAATCGGGGCTTCGGGAATAGCTGATTTCAGGCCGGGACAGCGTGCCGGCGGAATCGTATCCAGTGACTTCATCGTGTTGCACTAGAGCACCATTTTCAGCCGACGCCGGCTCGCTTCGCTCGGGCCGCTCTCCCCGCAAGCGGGTCCCCGTGCGGCCGGCCCAGCGGCCCCGTCGCGGAACACGCCGCCGAAACCCCGCTGCCCTCTCGGGACAGCGGCGGCTTGCTGCCTTCGTAAAAGTTTGGAGGCCAGTATCGTCTGCAAGGAAAGCGCTTTGGAACGTTTGGCGCTCCGCCGCGTTTTACCTCCCTCCAAGGTCCCGGGGGCGGGCAGCTTTCAGTGCTGAGAGTGCTTGCGGAAGGCCTCAACGTCCGCTGCTGACGTCGACAGGCGAGCCCAGAGAATACCGCTCAGCCATGCTCTTGTGATCTGATCTGGCGCCTCATCCAGCACCCGTACCAAATCATGCATGGGCGCCGTTGCCAAGTTCCGGAAATCTATCTGCGCGCAAACCTGTGCGCCAAGTTCGCTAACTGGTAAGAGATGGGGAATGCGGCCAAGGGAAAGGGCGGTGTGTTGCTCGGTCAGCATATGATTTTCTCCTATGTCTTCATGCGTGGATAGATGGATTGGTGGTCTTGCAAGATTTCCTCGTTTTGGAGGTCGTGCTGGATATCCTCCAGCTGCTTTGGTGGCCGGACCTTGAGCTCGGCCTGGATGGTCTCAATCTGCTGGTCTAGCCGCCCTTCCTCTGCCCGCAACTGCTTCAGATCTTGGCGATTTCGGCTATCAACTGCTACGAGCTGCTGGCCTTCCCACTTGGCATGGCGGAACTGCTCGCGCCAGGGCTTGAGGTCTTCCGCCGTCGCACGTTTGGCAGCCTGTTCAGCGGCGAGCAGGCGCGGCTCGACGAAGACCCTTGCATACCATTTTTGTAAAACAGCAATTGTCGGGTTTATATGCGATTTCAATAAGTCGTCGTGCCTACGCTGCAGTCCTCTCGCTTTGTCTCGTAGGTCTCGCGTCTCTGAGCTGTACTGAGGTTTTTCCAGCCGGTCTTTGGCCTCATCGAATCGTTTCTTGCAGTCACGCACGCCACTGGTCGACAAAGCGTGCTCAAGCGCTCGGATCCGGCGGCGAGTGGTTTCAAGTTCGCGTTGTGCGCGTTCGACCTCGAGGCTTAGATCTTGGATTGAGCTTCGGCGCAAGGTTGAGCGGGCTGCGGCTGCGGGATCGAAGGCCGGGAGGCTGTCAGCAGTCGCCGCTGCTCGATGAGATTGATAAGGCTTTGCAGCTTCGACTGGATTGACTCGAGTGCTAGCCGGCGCGCGGCTGCTTTCTTGGCTTCTCGCATTGGCATTGGCTACTCCTGCCGGGTCAGGCCGTCGCAGTCCAAAAGGGACACGTCGATCACGCTGTGCATCAAGGTGCAGAAGATGTTCAGATCCTGTCCTGCGGTCACATACCACAGGGCATTCGGACAGCGATTGCAGACGGTTGCGGGAGAGTCGTTGCGTGCGTGCTCGGCGTGCACGCGGCTGACGGTTTGGGGTTGCGAAATGGGTGAAGTAGGCGCGTTCATGGTGTTGCTCCTTGAGCTCTGATGCCGACCAGGTGTCGGCGGCTGGTGAAGGGGAAGGCAAAGGGGGAGACAGCGCTCGGAGGTCACGATCTTTGCTGTAACCGATCCCGCGCTTTTGCAAGCCGGCAGGGGTGTAGCCTTTTCCAAGGTCGCTGCCCTTGAGGACAACGTCATTGAGTCGGAAGCTAAGCCCAGCGAGCTTTTCCCCCGATTTTTGAGTAACGGGAATTAGCTGAACGCCCGCTGCGTTCAGGCGCTCTGCGAGCTCGGCGAACGTCGTGCAGCCCTGCGTGGCTAGGTCGACGATCTCCTGGAGTTGCAAACGCGTAGAGGCCTCGCTGGTGCGGAGGCTGTGTTCAATTTCGCCCTTTCGCGGCGATTTCCGCGGGGCGTCCGAGCTGTTATGCACCGGCTGCAGGCGGAATTGCTGCTCCAGTTCGCGCATCAAGGCTTCCTGCCGACGATAGTCGTTCGCTTCACTCACAACCTCGCCGTCCATTGCAATGCGATTGGCAAGCACGTGGATGTGTTGGTGTTCAGTGTCGTGGTGGCGCGTGATCACGAATTGCGAGTTGCTGAAACCCATGGCTTCGATATATCGAAGCCCAACCTGTTGCCATTGGTCGTCGCTCAAGCTTTCCCCGAGGGCTGCGGAGATAGAGACGTGTACGACAGCGCGTTTCAAATTTGGCCGCAGGGCTCGCACCTGCCCGAACTCCGCAGACATCTCTCGTGCGTCGCGGCCAGAGAGATTTGTGTGCAACAAATATCCCTTTGATTCGCGGAGGTCGTATTCGAGCGCGCCCCTGAATCCGCGCCCCTTGGAGAGCTTCGCAATCACTCCTGCACTCCAAGCAGGGATAGGCGCAAGCGGCGGCATTCATCTGCGCACTTGGTGATGTCGCCAGCATCCGCGATGACGCGACCTTCATTTGCTGCCTTGGCCAGTTGGTTGAGGTTGGCTGAGAGGCGCGACAGTTGGGAGTACTGCTCGCGATTCACGGCTGGGACCGGAGGTGCCGGCAAGCGTGCGGCCAGGCCCGCAGTGCGCAGCAGTTGCGGCACTGGCACGCTCGCCTGCGCTGCCTTCGCAGTGAGTGCGGCGAGCTCCGCTGCGCTTACGCGGACGCCAACGACCTTGGCGCGCCTGGCGGCGGGGTCGGTGGGCGGGCGGCCGCTTCGGCGACGAGGCGGCGGCGTTGGGTTTTCGTCATTCATGAAGAGCTCCACGCGATGAATGAGTGACAGGCAAGCGAGCAAAGCGAGACGCCAGGGGTCCAGGGGCTCGCCCCTGGCAAGACGTTTTTGTCATACGCAAACGTAGTTTGTGTATGACAAAAACATGGCTTGCTGCTAACCCCGCGGGCCTGGCAAGTCGGTTCGCTGTTCCTGTTCGGTCGCTGCGTGTGTGGCCTGCCACGTTGCACGATGAGCCTGAGCGCCGGCAATTAGCAATAGGAGAATAATTCGCATCCACCGCGCGTCTGCAGCAGCTTGACGCTCCTTTTCCAGCGACCGGCGTCGCTCGACTTCAGCTGCTTTGTTCTCGAACGCCGCCAGTCGTTTTGACAGGCGCTCGAGCCAGGCTTGATAGGCCCCCTCCTTCTCGTCAGCAGCCAGCTGATCGAGGCGACGCACTGTCACAGCAAATTCTTGCCAGGCTTGGTCAAGTGAGTGGAATACGTTGTCAGTTTTTAGCTGAGTAAGAGCCTCAGCCAGCTCTTTTGCGATCTCTTCTTGTTGTTCAAGGAATTCGTCGACCTGTGATTTTTGTTGCACGTAAAACTCCTTTCAAATTGCGCCGCGATGCTTACGGCATTGTTGTAAAGATGGAGGTAATGCCGACGGCGGCTCAGTTGCTCTGACTGATCAACAATGAATTCCCTCACGAGCCCTCTTGGCCAGCCCTTTTGGTGGCAGAGCTCGTCGAGGACTCGGTCTTCCGGCTCTTCTATCAGGACAGCGTTTCTGTCCTCCTGCATGCCCACGAGCATCAGGAAGAAAACTAGACTGTGGTTTATGACGACAGATTGCCGGCACTGGATTGCATGTGCCAGCTCATGGACGAATGTGGAAACCAGGTCTGCATCCCGATCGTTTTCTCGCACAAAGACGTAAACGTCCGCTGCCGTCTGAAAAAACCGATTCTGTTCACACCGCCCGACTGCATAGTGGTCCGGGGGCAGCAAGTACACAGCCGGCACACACGTTTTCCACCGCCACTCCACCTCCTTGAAGCTGCGGAAAATTTCTGCAGCTCTGGCGTCCGATATGAAATCTGAATTATTGATATACAAAAAAGCCACCCCTCACCCCCTTTTCCTGCTGACTGTGTGGGGGAGCCGCGCCGGAGGCGTGGGGGCAAAGGCGACGCCGGCGCCCCGGTGGGGGGCGACGTGGCGAGGCGAAGCCGAGGACGGGGGGAGGGCGCAGCCCTTCCCGCCACGTTGGGGGCTCACAAGAGCCCCCGCTTGCGGGGGCCTATTCATTTGCGCCCCCGGCGCCAAGTAATGCAGCGCCGACGCGCTGGAAGTGGCCTGCCCGCGGGTCGACCTGATGCGGCTCACGCGCGCGCGCACGCGAGTTCGTTACGTTCAGTTCTGTTTTGTTCGTTAGAGGGTAAGTGCCTGATTTTTGGTTTTTGGTCGCGGGGCGGGGGACTTCACAGTTTTCCAGCACCAGGTCGCGTAGCCGCTGAGATTGGATTTTCTCGACGTCCCGCCAAAAAAGTGCCTGTTGTGCTGACGACCTGAACCTGTGAAAGGCTTGCCATCTCAGCACCAGGACTTCTGATGTTTGACGGTCAAACTCTCCCAAGTGCACTTGCTGGAGAGTGGAGAGTGAGTGCAGCAGCGCATCCACGCTCAATCCCAATTCCACGGCCGCCGGCGCCAAGGGCAACAAGTAGCAGCCGCAGCTCGTCGTGTGCCCACAGGTCCAGACATAAACCGCGACTAGTCGCATATCTGGCACCAGAATGTTGACCGCCGGCCAACTGAAAAAATTTGTGGGCAGTATGCGGATTTCAGCCATTTTGCGCGGCTCCCGCAGCCTGTGTCCGCATCTGCTGGACAGTCATCCCGAGGCGGCCGGCCGCCTCGCGCTCTGCCAGGCTCGACGTGCCGCGTCGCACTGGCGCGGTGGCCTGTTTGTCCAGGTAGGCGGCGATTTCCCGCACATCAAAGTAGACTCTGCCGCCATTCGCCTCTGGGAGGGATGCGATCGGAAAGGTCCCCAGTGCCCGGCGATTCCGTATTGTGTGCGGCTCAATACCCAAAATCGCGGCTACGCGTTTCAAGGGCACGCGGACGGCCCCGCCGCTGAGGCGGAGTACAAGCTCCAAACTGTTTGTCATTTTTTGCCTCGCCAGCGCCCATATATGGGCGCAATGATCGTTCTAGACCTGGCGCGGCAGATGGCCGCGCCTCGCTGTCAAAAAGCGAGGCGGGTGCGGGGAGGCGGTGGGAAGACTTTGAGAGAGACTGAAACGAAGCGCAGTGCAGCCCGGACAACTGCCACCCTCAGGAAAAACGGACGGATGACGACGACCATTCGGTCGATGGCGAGGTCAAAGCACACACACGTGCAAATGACGGCCAGATAGCTCACAAAAGAGCAAACCACTAATCCAATCAGCGACCAGTGCCGGGTCATAGCTGCGTGGCTGTGGTCAATCCACTCAAGATCCACAAGGCCCTGAGCCACTACAAACATAACTAAGCAACCAAAACCGAACCACAAAGCAGGCTCGAGGCGCGAGAAAACCGCGCTGAAGCGTGCGTGCTGGTCGTTGAGGTAGTTCCTTGTAGCCATGGAGAATAGCTTAGCAAGCCGCAAAGCGCCCTAGCAAGTCCGGAGGCATGCTCTGATATCCCGAATGACGAAGGCATGTTTTCTCGGACAGCTTTGGTCAAATTTGGTCAAAAATTGGTGCATTTGACCGGCATAACGAGGTATAGTCCGGGATACCTAATCCGCCGTAACCCCTTGAAATTATTGGTGCCCGGGACCGGAATCGAACCGGTACAGCCTTGCGGCCGAGGGATTTTAAGTCCCTTGTGTCTACCAATTTCACCACCCGGGCATTCGGATGCCGCGCTGGGTGGGCTGCGCGACACGATAACTGCGTTGGCTTGCCTCGCCGTGCATATGCACTGTCTCGTCAAGCCGCCTTGTCCTCGTGCCGCTCGCTCCACCCATCGCGGCATCCTCGACGTGAGATGCTGCATGGTTCGAGCGGCACGCTTGAAACATCAACTATCGGGCGCCAGGCTCCGGCATCACGATGTTTACTTCCAGCACTTCGTAATTGTCTTTCTTTTCCATCTGTACGCGGATGTCATCCGGATTGATCTTGATGTACTTGGAGATGACAGCGACGAGATCTTTCTGCAGGGCAGGAAGGAAGTCTGGGGTCTTGTCCTCCACGTTACGCTGGTGGGCGATGACGAGGGTCAGGCGCTCCTTGGCGAGCGAGGCGGATTTGGGTTGGCTGCTGCCGAAGATTTTTTCGAGCCAGGACATGATCAGCCTCCGAACAGGCGCTTGAGTAGGCCCGGCTTTTCAAAGGTCACGAAACGCAGTTCGCGCTCTTCACCGAGGAAGCGGGCGACGACGTCCTGATATGCAGTTGCAGCATCTTCATCCTTGGTGTGGATGACGGGCGTACCAGCATTGGAGGCTTGCAGCACGCTCTCGGATTCGGGAATGACGCCGATCAGTGGCACGCGCAGCAGTTCCTGTACGTCCTTGTACGAAAGCATTTCGCCTTCTTCGACGCGCTTGGCAGAGTAACGTGTGATGAGCAGATGCTCTTTTACCGGCTCTTGCCCGTCACGCGCGCGGCGGCTCTTGCTTTGCAGGATGCCGAGAATGCGATCGGAATCACGGATCGAGGAGACTTCCGGGTTGGTGACGACAATGGCTTCGTCGGCGAAGGTCAGGGCCATGATGGCGCCATGTTCGATACCGGCAGGCGAGTCGCAGATGATGTAGTCGAAGCCCATGTGTTTCAGGTCGTTGAGAATCTTCTCGACGCCTTCTTCGGTCAGCGCGTCCTTGTCGCGAGTTTGCGAGGCGGGCAGCACGAAGAGGTTTTCACAATGCTTGTCCTTGATCAGCGCCTGGTGCAGGTTGGCATCGCCGCTGATGACATTGACAAAGTCATACACGACGCGACGCTCGCAGCCCATGATCAGGTCGAGGTTGCGCAGGCCCACGTCAAAGTCGATGACGCAGGTCTTGAAACCGCGCAGGGCGAGGCCGGATGCAAAGCTGGCGCTGGAGGTGGTTTTGCCCACACCGCCTTTGCCCGAAGTTACGACGACAATTTTTGTCACCATTTTCTTTGATTTCCTCTCTCAATACTTTTCGTGTTCTGCATGGGTCGCTGAGCGACCGAATCATCAATCAAGCTGCAGTGGTTCGATATTCAAAGTCTGTTGTCCGTCGTTGCCTTTGGCGCGCAACACTGCGTGCGCAGGTTTGCCGGCGAGGGCGGCGGTGATGCCACGCTCGAACGTGCGGTACACGCCTGCGATGGAGACGAGTTCGGGCGCGAAGCTGGTGGTGAGGATGCGCGCTTTGAGATCGCCCTGCGCGCCAGCCAGTGCGCGGCCACGTAGCGGTCCGTAGCAGTGGATGCTGCCATCAGCGATCACTTCCGCGCCATTGCTCACCCCGCCAAGAATGACGACGTCACCCCCGCGTGCGTAGATCTGCTGACCCGAGCGCAGCGGGCGTTCGATGATCATTGTGCTGGCATTCGTTGCCGGTGGCGACATGTCCAGGCTGGCCTGGGCAGGCTGCGGCTCGGCCGGCGCAGGTTGTGGCGGTGGGGCCACAGGCACGGGCGCCGCGGTTGGCGTAGTGACATTGCGCTCACCCGCCATGCGAGCGGCATCGGACGACAGTACGGCCAGGCCTGCCTTGCGGGCGCTGGCAACGAGATGTTCGGGCGCCTGGCGAACAGCAATCGGTTGCAGGCCATAACGCCGCAACAGGCTGAGCAGGCCGGTCCAGTCGGCGTGGTCGGGTACCTTGCTCAACTGTGTCAGGTCGATGACGGTTGCTTCGCCTGCGAAGAACTCGCCAAGGCCGCCGAGCATGGTGTGCATGCTGTCCGACAGGCGTACGTTGTCGAGTTCGCGAATGACGGCCGACATGGCGGAAAGCGTACCGGCCTTGAACTCGATGGGTTTCGACATGGGTGTGCAGGTGGGCGGACAGGGAGCGCGTTATTCAGAGGGGCCGGTCAGAACCAGCCGAACCGGCAGGATTGTAACAAACCCAGGGCATGCGCCAGCGTCTACTTTCGTGTGAAGGCCGCCAGGCTGATGCTGCCGCCAGCTCGGGCGGTTCAATGCCCGGCCAAGGTGCGTACCAGCATCGCTGTGGTTTCAAAGCCTTCGTCGAAAATCCGTTCCAGCACATTGGCCAAGGCGGGTAGGGTGAGCCAGATGACGGCGATGCCTATGGTAGAGGTGATAGGGAAGCCGACTGCAAAGAGATTGAGCTGCGGGGCTGCGCGCGTGAGCACGGCCAGGGCGATGTTGGTGATGAGGAGCGCGACGACCACCGGCAAGGCAAGCAGCAAGCCGGTGGCGAACAGTGCGCCGCCCGTGCGTACCAGCATGAGCCAGCCTTCCGCATGGAGGGGGGTGATGGACATGGGGAGCCATTCAAAGCTGCGTACGAGAACCTCGATCAACATGAGGTGGCCATTCAACGCGAGGAAGACGAGCGTGATGATCAAGCCAAAGATCTGCGCGACGACGGAACTACGCGCGGCGCTTTGCGGATCGAAGAATGTGGCAAACGAGAGCCCCATTTGAAGTCCGATCAGTTCACCAGCGACATCCAGCGTGGAGAAAATGACGCGCATGCAGAAGCCCATGCCTGTTCCGATGAGGATCTGTTGGGCGAGGATGGCAAGGCCGAGATAGCTGCCGGGCTCAGGCGCATCCTGCATCGGCGGCAGAGACGTGGCGATTGCAAAGCCGACAGCCAAGGCGATGATCAGTTTGACGGTTCGCGGCAGGGCCGTGTTGTTGAACACCGGCGCGGCGGCGAGAAACGACATGACGCGCACCATGGGAAAGACGTAGGCGAGCAGCAGCGCATCGAGTTGCGCAGACGTGATGGAGAGCATCTTCAGCGTCGATCAGCGACAGGTGTTTGGGGCTTTGTGAAGGTCCTCTTCCATGCTGTCGGGGATGATTCCCGCATGGCGCGCCAGCCTCAACCGATTACGCCGGGTATGGATTCATACAGGCGGCGAATGTAATCCGTGAGCACCGTAATCATCCACGGGCCGGCCATGACCAGGGTGCCGAACATGATCACGAGCTTTGGCACGAAGGACAGCGTGGCTTCATTGATCTGCGTGGCTGCCTGCAGAATGCTGACGATCAGACCTGTGAGCAGCGCCGCGAGAAACATCGGTGCCGCTACAAGGATGGCGATATAGAGCGCTTCCCGGCCAAGCGCGACAACGGCGGTAGGGGTCATCTACTTTCTCCTAACCGAAACTACGAATGAGCGAAGCGATGACCAGGTTCCAGCCATCGACCAGCACGAACAGCATGATCTTGAAGGGGAGCGACACGATTACTGGCGACATCATCATCATGCCCATGGACATGAGCACCGAGGCCACCACCATGTCGATGACGAGGAAAGGCAGAAAGATGATGAAGGCGATCTGGAATGCCGTCTTGAGTTCGCTGGTGACGAACGCTGGCACGATGACGCGCATCGGCAGATCGTCAGCTTTTTCTACCTTGGGAACCTTCGCCAGCTTTGCGAACATGGCCAGATCGCTATCGCGCATCTGCTTGAGCATGAATGCTTTGACCGGCACCGAGGCGCGCGTGACTGCTTCGTCGAACTGGATCTGGTTACTCGATAAGGGCAACCACGCATCCTGATACACCTTATCGATGACCGGCGACATGACGAAGAAAGTGAGGAACAGCGACAGCCCGACAACGACCTGATTGGGTGGTGAGGTCTGCGTGCCCATTGCCTGGCGCAGCATCGACATGACGATGACGATGCGCGTGAAGCCGCTCATCATCAACACCACGGCGGGGATGAAGGTCAATGCCGTCATCATGATCAGCGTTTGCACCGGCAGGCTGTAGGTTGTACCGCCACCGGACGCAGGCGTCGACGTCAGCGCGGGTATGCCTTGTGCCAGGGCATCGAGCGGCAGTACCGCACACAGACACAGCGCGACGCCAAGCATTGCACGTGACCACACGCGAGCGTGGCCTGTCAGTAACTCATTTCGCATGACGCTTCTCCAGCATCTGGCGCAGGCGCACGGCAAAATCGCCGGAAGCGGCTGGGGCTGCTTCAGGTGCCGGCGGCAGCTCATTGGCTTCCAGCGTGTGCAGCATGCTCACGCGGCCGGGTGTGACGCCGAGCACCAGCACCTTGCTGCCGAGCGTGACCAGCACTACACGTTCGCGTGGGCCGACCGACGTGGCGCCGATGACCTTGAGGCCTCCCACCAGGTGTGTTCGCCCGCCTTGCAGCTTACGCAGGAGAGCCAGCACGCCGAACAGGGCGGCAATGACGATCACGAGGCCGAACAACATCTGCGCGACGCTGCTGGCCATTGACGGCATGCCTTCGGTGGCGTGGGCTGAGCTGCCGACGAGAAAAAGAAGAATTGTGACGATGGGCTTCACTGCGGGCACATGCGGAGTCTGCGATGGACACAGCGTAAAGCCATCAAGGTGCAAGGCTTAGCTGGAGAAGCGATGAAAAGTGGCGGCAAATCTTGCCGGGAGGCGTAAAGCCTCATCCAGGGCGCACGCTTTTGAGAAAAGCTTGGATCGGGTTAGCGCAACCCGCCGATGGCACGGATCATGTCAGGTTAGGCTGTGCTAACCCGAACTATGCATGTGTCATTATTGCAAAGGCGGGGCCAGGTGCCTGCACCGCCCAGCTGAGCGAGCACGTAGTCTCCGACGTACTTCAGGTGCGCAGCTTACGTACGCGCTCCGACGGCGTGATGATGTCGGTCAGGCGGATACCGAATTTGTCGTTCACCACCACCACTTCGCCCTGTGCGATGAGGGTGCCATTGACCAACACGTCCATCGGTTCGCCAGCAAGTGCGTCGAGTTCCACTACCGAGCCGTGCGCGAGTTGCAGCAGATTGCGGATCGAAATCTTTGTACGCCCGAGCTCGACCGTCAGCTGCACGGGGATGTCGAGGATCAGGTCGAAGTCGTTCATCGACGTGGCCTTCGGCCCGCTGCCCGCTTCGAAGCTCTGGAAGCTCGCAGGTTGCGCGACCGATTCGGCAGCGGCAGCATCGGCCACTACCTGCTCCTGCATCGCCGCGGCCCAATCGTCGTCGGTGATGTCGTCCGCGGCCTCAGCCACGTCAGTCGAGTTGTCATCAGCCATTGTCTGTTCTCCCAAGTTTGGCGGCGATCAGGTTGATCTCGGTATCTTCCGGTGGTATGAAGCGATCCACCTTCAAGGCGTAGTGGCCACCCTGGACGCCGTATTGGCATTCCAGCACTCCGACACCTTCCACTGTCGCTTGCACGTTCTCGGTGACGTCCAACGGGATGACGTCGCCGATCTTGAAATTGACGATGTCTCGCAATGACACCGTGGTCGTTGCGAGCCGCGCCGTGAGTTTGATATCCACGGTCTGGACCTGCTTGGTCATCAGGCTGATCCAGCGCTTGTCCTGCGTGATGTGGTCCGACTGCATCGAGCTGTAGAGCACGTCGCGGATCGGCTCGACCATCGAGTACGGAAAGCAGATGTGCATATCGGCCTGCGCGCCGCCGAACTCCAATGTGAAGGTCGTGGCTACCACGATTTCGCTCGGCGTGGCGATGTTGGCGAACTGCGAATTCATTTCCGAGCGGATGTATTCGAACTGCAAAGTGAATACCGGCGCCCAGGCGCGTTCGTATTCAGCAAACACAACCTTGAGCAGGCCTTGGATGATGCGTTGCTCGGTGGCGGTGAAGTCACGGCCCTCGACGCGTGTATGGAAGCGGCCATCGCCGCCGAACATATTGTCGACCACGAGGAACACCAGGTCCGGGTCGAACACCATCAGGCCGGTGCCGCGCAAAGGCTTGGCCAGTACCAGGTTCAGATTGGTCGGCACCACGAGATTGCGCACGAATTCACTGTATTTCTGAACGCGGATCGGCCCGACCGAGACCTCCGAATTGCGATGCATGTAGTTGAACAGGCCGATGCGCAGGTAACGCGCAAAGCGCTCGTGGATGAGTTCCAGCGTCGGCATGCGGCCACGGACGATACGCTCCTGCGTGGCGAGGTTGTACGAGCGGACACCGCCCGTCTCTTCGCTACCCGAATCGGGTTCGTCGAGATCGCCGGTGACGCCTCGCAGTAGCGCGTCAACCTCGTCCTGGGAGAGAAAATCCTGGCCCATCTTCTATGCCGACCTGGTTCTTGTTGAACTACTGCACAATGAATTGAGTGAAGAAGACAGCCATGACGGGTGCATCTTCATCAGGTTCTTCATCCTTCTTCTTGCGTTTAGAGCGCTTGGGCGGTTCATACCCAAGCACTTCGTTGACCGTGTCCTTGATGTCTTCGGCCAGCATTTCGCGACCGTCTGGTGTAATGATCTCGGCGGCCTTCTTGGCGCCAGCGAGGCTGAGAATTTCATGGCGAATCTGTGGCATGTAGGCCTTCAGTTCTTCGCCCTTCTTTTCATCGGCTACGCGCAGGGACACGACAGCCTGCAGGAATTGTTCGCCCGAATTGCTATCGGCTTGCAGGTTGACGGTGAAAGGCTCGAGCGCAACAAAAACCGGCGGCTTCTTGGGTTCTTCTTTCTTCGCCTCTTGCTTGCTCTCTGAACTCGATTCCTCGCCGTGTGCAACATCGCCGGTTTTCTTGTGGCCCATCAGGTAACCAACACCCGCGCCCAGCGCCAGGGTCAGTACCGCTACACCCACGATGATGATCAAGAGTTTCTTGCTCTTCTTCGGCGGGGCCGCTACTTGTGCTTCTTCTTCCTTCTTGACTTCCTTGGTTGCCATGTCTTTTACCTTGCAGTGTCAGGGTATTGTCTCGTGTCGAAACACTCGGCCAAGCCTTGAATAACGGACAAACGTGGCGGCAAATGAAGGGTTGAGGGTAAAACTCTCAGGCTTGTGATGATCGGGCAGCTGGGGCGACGCTTCGTGCGATCAAGCAAATGTGTCGACGAGGCCGGTACCCTGGCGTGTCCATTGACTGGTGCCGGCACCGCTCAGACCGTCCATGCCGATGAGTCCGCCGCGCATGCCGCTACCGCCGCCACGGCGACCACTTTCGCCCTGGGCGTTGTTCTGTCCGCTCTGTCCCGCGCTGACATCGGCCTGGCCTAGCTGGACACCTGCTTGTGACATCAACTCGCGTAGCTTCGGCATGGCGTCCTGCAAGGCTTCGCGTGCGACCGGGTTGGCCACCATGAAGCTGGCATTCGCCTGGTCACCGTTCATGTGAATCGAGACTTCGATGCGGCCGAGTTGTGGCGGGGTAAGGATGAGATCGGCGCGGCTGCTGTCAGACTTTGCTGTCCACAAGACGCGTTGCCCGACTTCATCGGCCCAGCCTTGGTTGCCAACCGGCGTATTCACCGTGTGCGTGGTGGCGGGGGCTTGTGCGGTCTGTACCGGAGTTGCATTTGTCATGGCGCTGCTGCGAGCGACATCTCCGTTTTGACTGGCACGTTCTAGCGCGGCTGCGAAACTGGTGTCGGAATCGCTTGCCGTCGCATGGTTTTTTTCGGTTTCGCCCTGTCCGCTGACAGAGAGTACGGTAGGTTTGTCGGTCGTTTGCGGGTCGCCGCCTGGCGTGCCTGCGTCGCTGCCCTTGCTGTCGGGTTGTGCAGATTGCGACTGGCCAAGTAAAGGCTGTGCGGTTGAGGTTGCGGACGTCGTCGTCGGTGTCGTGCCGGCGGCAGCGCTTGCCGGCGCGGCAAGCGCCGGGGCGGCAATTTTGTCCGTCGTCGGCAGCGCGGTCAGGGCGCCAGGGTCGCTCGCAACCTTGGCGGCAGGATCCGTCGCAGGCGCCGTATTGGTGGCAGGCGCTTGCGGCGTTGTTTGCACAGTGCCCATCAGACCCGCAGCGGCCAGCAACTGAGCCATTTCGGCGGGGGTTTGGGGCGCCGCTTCGGTTTGCGCAGAGGCATCCTTCAGGGCTGCAGCACCCTTGTCATCCGTATCTTTAGTCTGGTCGCTTTTGCCCTTGGCGGCAGCATTGGCGGGGCTTTGAGCGGTAGGCTTGCTGGCGTCATTGGCGGCTGCCTGCTTGTCACGCAATACCTGCGAGAAGGCCGGGCTGTCGCTGCCTTGCGATACAGCGTTATTGCCGGCGCTAGCTTGAACGGGCGCTGCGGCGGCAACGGGCAGGATGGGCGAAACTTTATTGACTTCCGGCATGACTGCAGTCCTCTATTTGCGTCGTTCAGTGATTCGAATATCTGACACATCGATCTATGACAGCGGTACAGCAAGGCCTATGCCAGTTTTATACGGCGGCTTTGGCGTGCATGAGCAGCGCGCGAAACCATGCCGCTGATTTGTTATTCCTCTTCCTTGCGAAATTGCTTCACGGCATGTTCGTCACTGATGCTCTGTTCCTGTTTGTTGTGCTTGCGTAGTTCCTGCGCCGTCTGCCGTTGCGAGAGTGCATCGAAAGCTTTCATGCGGTTGCGCTCGTGCATCCATTGCTGCTGGCCGCTGGCCGTCAAGCGTTTGGACTGCTCGACGATGCCTTGCTGAAGATGGATCGCTTCGTCCAGTTTGGCTATGAAGCTTGAGTAATTGCGCCAGGCGTCGGGCCCCATGCCGTCGCGTGCGGCCTGCATGAAGCGGCTGCGATATTCGTGACGATATTGCACCAGCATTTCCAGTTTCACTTCGCAAGCATGTTCGCCAGCCAGCAGTTCGCCGAGGCGGCGGGTTGCTTCATCGACCTTGGAGTGCGCATGGTTCAGCAAGGTCTTGATCGAATTGTTATGGGAGCTCATGTATGACTCCTGTTTGGACCGTCGTCTTCACCGGTTTTGCTCGTTGTTACCCACGTGGCGTACCGAACAGGCTGTACAAGCCATCCAGGCTGCCCTCGAAGTCGGCCTGTTCTTCGATTTTCTGTTGCAGGAATGCTTCGAGCGCCGGATACATGCGCACGGCTTCGTCGAGTAGCGGATCGGCGCCAGCCTGGTAGGCGCCGACTGCAATCAGGTCGCGCGAGCGCTGATAGCGCGAGAACAGTTGCTTGAAGCGCCGAACCAGATCGAAGTGAGCGGGGCGGATCAGGCCATGCATGGCGCGCGAGATGGATTGCTCGATGTCGATGGCGGGGTAGTGGCCCTGGTCGGCCAGCGCGCGGGTCAGCACGAAGTGGCCGTCGAGAATGGCGCGTGCGGAGTCGGCGATCGGATCCTGCTGGTCATCGCCCTCGGCCAGCACCGTGTAGAAGGCCGTGATGGAGCCACCGCCTTCAGGCCCGTTACCGGCGCGCTCGACCAGCGCCGGCAGGCGCGCGAACACTGAAGGTGGATAGCCGCGTGTCACGGGAGGCTCGCCAATGGCCAAGGCGATTTCGCGCTGCGCCATCGCGTAGCGCGTCAGCGAATCCATGATCAACAGCACGTTCTTGCCTTGATCGCGAAAGTATTCCGCTACCGTCGTTGCGTAGGAAGCGGCCTGCAAACGCATCAGTGGGCTGGTGTCGGCCGGTGCAGCGATGACCACCGAACGCGCCAGGCCTTCGGCGCCTAGATTATGCTCAATGAATTCCTTCACTTCGCGACCGCGTTCGCCGATCAGCCCGACGACGATTACGTCCGCCGAGGTATAACGCGCCATCATGCCGATCAGCACGGATTTGCCGACGCCCGAACCGGCGAAGAGCCCTAGCCGTTGACCGCGCCCGACGGTCAGCAGGCTGTTGATGGCGCGTATGCCAACGTCAAGGCTGCGCACGATGGGCGCGCGTGCCAGCGGGTTGATCGGGCGGCTTTGCAGCGAACGCGTATTGATGGAAATGAGCGGGCCGAGGCTGTCCAGCGGACGACCTGCGCCGTCGAGAATACGGCCAAGCAGGCCGTCGCCTACCGGTAGATGCTTGGCGCGATCGGAAGCGCGGCGGCGTGGCTCGACGCGGATCGCCGCGGTGGCAACCGGCTGCGCCGGTTCGTTCGGAATGACGTGCGCGCCCGGGGCCAGGCCGAACACGTCGTCGGTGGGCATCATGAAAAGTTTCTCACCCGAGAAGCCGACCACTTCGGCTTCGACGCTGCTGCCGCCAGGCACCAGCACGCGGCAGCCGGAGCCGAGCGGCAACTTCAAGCCCGCAGCTTCCATGACAAGGCCATTGATGCGCGTCAGTCGACCGGAATGCTGAAAGGAGGGCGCCGCCCGCGAAAGCTTGCGGCAATCCTTGAGAAATGCCCGCCAGTTCTGGCCGAAGTGTTCCATCAGGTGCGTTTCCGCTCGGTCTTGAAAACGACGTGAATGCTCAGCATCGAGTCGCTCTTGTGACATGTGTGGAGCTGTAGAAAAGAATGCACATTGCATATGCGCGGCACACCATCAATCCTCCGCAAACTGCGCGGCACTGCGCGAGATGTTTTCCACCACCCGGCGCCAGCGCGTCGTGATCTGCGCGTCGATTTGCCCGCCTTCCGATTCGATGAGGCAACCTCCGCGCTCCACGGCCTCGTCTTCGCGCAGGCGATGTCCGGTCGTGCCGAATTGCTCGCCAAGGTATTGTTGTACGAGGGCCGCATCGAGTGGATTGACGCGCACAGTCGCGCCTTGCTGCGGCACTTGGGTCAAGGCTTCGCGGATCACCGCGATGACGCTTTCCGGCTGCACTTTGAGCGCGTCGCGCACCACTTGGCGCGCGACTTCGAGCGCCAGCGCCTGGATTTCCTCCGCCACTTCCTGATCCAGATGGCTCAGCGCTTCGTGCATGGACTGCAGCAACTGATGCAGCTGGGCGGCTTCCAGGCGCCCTCGCGCGCTACCTTCCTCGTAGCCTGCAGCGTAGCCGTCTTTCCAGGCTTCCTGATGAATGCCCTCGACTTCTTCTGCTGTCGGCAGCGTGACGCCGGGCGCCAGTTCCAAGCGGGCTTCCACGGGTTCGTTCGACGTTGTCTGCTGCGCAGAAGGCGAGCCGTCGGACGAAGGTATCGCAGGACTCGGCGCGTCGAAGTTGACGAACTCGGCGCGCCGGAAAGCACCTGATGCCTGATTGCTGGGGATGATTGTTGACACGACGCTTTACCGTGATTGTTCGCGTTGAATTGCTTGCGTTGTGTTTCCGGCGCCGGCGTCAGACGAAAGAATCTTCGCCGCCCTTGCCGCCCAGCACGATCTGACCTTCTTCCGAGAGGCGTCGTGCCACCTTGAGGATTTCCTTCTGCGCGCCCTCGACTTCGGAGAGGCGAACAGGGCCTTTCGATTCCAGGTCTTCGCGCATCATGTCGGCCGCGCGGCTGGACATGTTCTTGAATATCTTCTCGCGCATCTCCGGGCTGGCGCCCTTGAGCGCGAGTACCAATTGATCGGATTGCACTTCGCGCAGGATCACCTGAACGCCACGGTCGTCGATGTCCATGAGATTGTCGAAGACGAACATCTCATCGAGGATGCGCTGGGCGAGGTCAGGATCGTATTCACGCACATTGTCGAGAATCGCCGTCTCCGCTGCGTTGCCGACGAAGTTGAGAATTTCGGCTGCATGCCGCGTGCCGCCCATCGCCGTCTTTTTCAGTGTGTTGGTCGAGCCGGAGAGCACGCGGGTGAGGGCTTCGTTGAGCTCCTTCAGCGCCGTCGGCTGCACACCGTCGAGCGTGGCAATGCGCAACAGCACATCATTGCGCTGACGTTCGGTAAAGTGCTTGAGGATTTCGCCGGAGTGGTCGTACTCCAGGTGAACGAGGATCGTGGCGATGATCTGGGGGTGTTCGTTCTTGATCAGGTCGGCTGCGGTGGCGGCATCCATCCACTTCAGCGATTCGATGCCGGCTGTGTCCGAACCTTGCAACACACGCGAGATCAGGTTGGCCGCGCGCTCATCGCCGAGCGCCTTGGTCAACATGATGCGGATCGTTTCCTCGTCGGGCTCGATATGCGAGCCGTGTGCGGCATACAGCTGCATCTTTTCGACCAGGCGTTCGACTCGTTCGCGCGGTTGCGGCGGCAGCTTGGCCATAGCGGCGCCAAGCTTCTGCACCTCGCGCGGCGACATGTGCTTGAGCACCTCGGAGGCTTCGTCCGACCCCAAGGCGAGCAGCAACATCGCGCAGTTTTCCAGACCTTCGTTAGTGTCCTTCGCCAATTGGCGCACTCCCCATCCATTCCTTCAACATCTGGGCGACCATCTTCGGTTCCTTGGCGGCAATTTCGCGAGCGCGTGCCACCTTCTTTTCGAAGCTCATCTTTGCCAGCTCTGCTTGCAATACTTCCGGCGGAATATCGTCGTCGAGACCCCGCTCGGCTTCGAGCGCAGCGTCCGCCATTGCAGCCGATCCCTCTTCGGCGCCTTCTGCTTCCGGCGCTGCCGGCATGACCGTGCGCATCAACGGGTGGATGACGGCGCGCCAGACAAAGACGATCAGGCCGATGAGCAATAGCCAGCGCAGCGCCTCTTTGATGGTTGCGATGTTGCCTGGGTCTTTCCACAGCGGCACTTCGGCCACTTCTTCATGCGCTACTTCGGTAAAGGCCGTATTGGCCACGTTCAATGTGTCGCCACGTGCCTGGTTGAAGCCCACCGCTTCGCGCACGAGGTCGTTGATCTTCTTCATTTCGTCGTCGGTACGCACGACCGATTTCACATCGCCCTTGGGGCCTTTCTCGCTGCGGTTGTTGACGACGATGGCGACTGACAGGCGCTTGACCGAACCCAGTGAGCGCTTGACGTGCTGCACCGTTTTGTCGACTTCGTAATTGACTGTCGAACTCTTGTTGGAATTGATCGGTGCGCTCTGGTTGGCAACGGCTT
>Ga0206936_1087_pt1 | contig 27610 bp, 16 predicted proteins | sample Alteio_BWOrgHeat_14_FD_152922 | JGI IMG/M metagenome (GOLD analysis project Ga0206936, IMG submission 152922) | Enriched cells from forest soil in Barre Woods Harvard Forest LTER site, Petersham, Massachusetts, United States -... | ecosystem: Environmental > Terrestrial > Soil > Temperate forest >... | reverse complement strand
AGGTGAAGTTTCCTGGGTTAATCAGACGACCCATTGGAAAGGCGGGCTGGAAAAATATTACGCGGGAGGCTTGGTCATTCGTGCGGGTACTTTTAGCGATGACACTTCGGGACAACAATTGTGGACGTTTGGCGTAGGATTTTTCAGGCCGAACTTCACTATCGATCTTTCCTGCGTTACCCGGAGCATTCCTAACTTGCAGGACTCTCTCGCGTTGGGGGGCGGCATTGACGCCGCGGTTCTTTTCTAAATTTCATCTAAAAAATAAATGCGGGCATAAAAAAAGCGCGGACCCTTTCGGGACCGCGCTTTTTATTTGACTATGAACTAGGTGCCCATTTCCCAAGACGACAGGTAATGTTCTTGTTCGGCCGTCAAGACGTCGATCGGAATGCCCAGGGCCTTCAGCTTCAAGCGGGCAATCTCGTTGTCGATATCCGTCGGGATCGAGTAAACCTTGTTGCGCAGGCTCTTGTGGTTATTCACCACATATTCAGCGCCTAACGCCTGATTGGCAAAGCTCATATCCATCACGGAAGCCGGATGGCCTTCCGCGGCGGCCAGGTTAATCAATCGGCCTTCGCCCAAAACGAATACTTTGCGGCCATTCTTCATGGTGTATTCCTGAACGAAATCGCGCAAGGGGCGGACTTTCTTGGATATCTTCTTGAGGCCTTCCAAATCCAGTTCCACGTTAAAGTGGCCCGAGTTGGCGATCATCGCGCCGTCTTTCATCTTGGCAAAATGCTCTTTGCGGATGACATGAATGTCGCCGGTCAAAGTGACAAAGATATCGCCCACAGGAGCGGCCTTCGCGATCGGCATCACATCAAAGCCGTCCATCACCGCTTCCAAAGCCTTCATGGGGTCAATTTCGCAAACGATAACCCGTCCGCCTAAGCCCTTGGCTCTCATCGCCACACCGCGGCCGCACCAACCATAACCAGAGACCACCACCACCGCTCCGGCTACCAACACGTTGGTCGCGCGGATGATGCCGTCCATAGTCGATTGACCCGTACCGTAACGGTTGTCGAACAAATGCTTGGTCTTGGCGTCGTTCACCGCGACCACTGGGAATTTCAAGATGCCGTCTTTTTCCATAGCGCGAAGACGAATCACACCGGTTGTGGTTTCTTCGGTCGAGCCAATGATTTCAGAGGCTTGTGCAGCGCGGGCCGAATGAAGTTCGGACACTAAGTCAGCGCCGTCATCCATCGTAATGTTCGGACGGGCGTCTAACGCCGCGTACAAATGTTTGAAATAGGTTTTGCGGTCTTCGCCTTTGATCGCGAAAGTCGGAATACCGTAAATCTTCACCAACGCCGCCGCCACATCATCCTGCGTGGACAGGGGGTTAGAAGCGCAGGCGTAAACATCGGCACCGCCGGCCTTTAAAGTAATGAGCAAGTTGGCGGTTTCAGTCGTAACGTGCAAGCAGGCCGCCATCTTGATTCCCTTGAGGGGCTTATCTTTTTGGAAACGGGCCTTGATCAAACGCAAAACGGGCATGCTGCGTTCAGCCCATTCAATGCGGTCTTTACCCTTCGGAGCTAACTTCAAATCTTTAACATGGTATTTCATCTAAAAAATCCTCCCGAAAATTTAAAGCCGCCTGGCCTGATGACCCGGCGGCTTTTTAAAACTGTATTAGCGAAGCTTCGCGGCTTTACGTAACAAGGCGGCTTTATCCGTGTTTTCCCAGGTAAAGTTTTTGTCGTGACGGCCAAAGTGGCCGTAAGCGGCAGTTTTCTTGTAAATGGGGCGGCGGAGTTTTAACGACGTGATGATTCCCTTAGGCGTCAAATCGAAATATTTGCGCACCAACTGGGTAATCTGTTCTTCCGGCAGGCGGCCCGTTCCAAAAGTGTTCACGAGAACACTGGTCGGTTGAGCCACGCCGATGGCGTAAGAAATTTGAACTTCACATTGGTCAGCCAAACCAGCGGCCACAATGTTCTTGGCGACCCAACGGGCAGCGTAAGCGGCCGAGCGGTCAACCTTAGAAGGATCTTTGCCTGAGAAAGCGCCGCCGCCGTGACGGCCATAGCCGCCGTAGGTGTCGACGATAATCTTACGGCCGGTCAAACCGGTATCACCCAAAGGTCCGCCGATTTCAAAGTTGCCCGTCGGATTGACGAAGATTTTGGTCTTGCTGTCGATCATGTTCGCCGGAACGACCGTGCGGATGACATGACGGATGATATCTTTCTTCAGCTTAGCCTGGTTGATCGGAGCGTGCTGGGTCGAGACCACCACCGCGTCGATACGGATCGGCTTGCCGCCAATATACTCGACGGAAACTTGGGTCTTACCATCCGGACGGAGGTAGTTGAGCTTTTTCGATTTACGCACTTGCGTCAATTTTTCGGCCAAGCGGTGGGCCAACATAATAGGAAGAGGCATCAGTTCGGGAGTTTCACGGTTGGCGAAACCGAACATCATGCCCTGGTCACCAGCTCCACCCGTGTCCACGCCCATTGCGATATCAGGGGATTGGCGGTTGATAGCCACGGTCACACCAGCGGTTTCCGCGTCCAAGCCAGCCTTCGCGTCCACATAACCGATCGTTCGGATCGCTTTGCGGATAACGTCGGGCCAGTTGACGTTAGCTTTGGTGGTAATTTCTCCAGCCACAACCACCCAGTTACAGGTAAGTAAGGTCTCACAAGCCACGCGGCTCAGCGGATCTTGTTCTAAGCAGGCATCCAAAATGCTATCCGAAACAAAGTCAGCGACTTTATCCGGGTGTCCTTCGGTCACAGATTCAGAAGTGAAAAAAAACTTCTCTTTGCCCAACGGGGAAAGCGAGCTCGTCATTCCAATATCTCCTTAAAAAAATTAAATCGCGAAATAAATTCCGCGACTTTATATGAATCATTCAAAGACTAAAGAAGGTAAGTGAAGAGGAGTGTAGGTCAACCAAAGCACAGCAAACCATCGGCCTATTTAAAACCCTGTAAACTTCCCCAGGGCCGGGATAAACGTAACGCCCCGAAAAAATTGGGGCATTTAGATTTCCAGAGGATTATTTCAAACCAGTTGTCGCGATACCTTGAATGAAATACCGTTGTCCAACCAGGAACATTACAGCGATTGGCACCGAAATAATCAAGGAAGCCGCCATCAAAAGATGGTAATCCTGGCCATAAAGAGAAACGAAGTTCGTCAAACCCAGAGCCAATGTTTTCTTGCTGTTGGAATCTAAATAGATCAATGGATTCAAGAAGTCATTCCAGTTAGCCACAAACGAGAAAACCGCCACGGTCGTCAAAGCGGGCTTACACAGGGGCAATAAGATACGCCAGAAAACCCCAAAGTTAGTACAACCGTCGATTTTAGCGGCTTCATCCATTTCGTAAGGAATGGTCATGAAGAACTGGCGCATCAAGAAGATGTAGTAAGCGCCGCCACCCAACCAGGCCGGAACAATCAAGGGCCAAAAGGTGTCGTACCAACCCATGGTCTTAAAAAGAACGAACTGAGGAATCATAGTGACCTGGGCCGGAACCATCATGGTAGCCAAGCACAAAGCCCAAAGCGGGCCCCGGCCCGGAAAGCGAAGACGGGCAAAGGCGAAAGCCACAAAAGCCGCCGAAAGCGTCGTGCCCACACAGGCTGAGATAGAAATGAAGAGCGTATTAATGACATATGTCGTGAAGTTAACACCCTGAATGGTAACACCAAAGAATTCCCAGCTGTCGCCGGCAAACATCGCGCGGCCCGTTTGAGGATCGACGATATTCCAGGCATTGGGATAGTTTTCAAAGTGCAGGGGATCCGGAACCCAGATCGGCGGAACCGCGAAAACATCCGTGCGGGTTTTGAAAGAGGTGGAAAGCATCCAAACCACCGGGAGCATCATGGCGACCGCTCCAATAAACAGCAGGACCGTCACAACGATTTTAGTGATTCTTTCAGAACGCTTTTTGCTGGCCCAAAAACCGTTAGCTTTTTTCATATTGGTATCAGTCATGTCGTGTTATTTCCTTAACTCGCCTTCGTAATAAACCCACTTCGAGAACTTCTGCTGAACCATGGTGACCGACAAGATAACCAAAAACAAAACGAGAGCCAGCGCCGAAGCGTAACCCATTTGGTAATACTTAAAGGCTTTTTGGTAAATGTAGAGAACCATCACCAATGTGGAATCGGCCGGACCGCCCAAACCATCGGTCATGACATAGATTTGTGTAAAAACTTGGAAGGAAGCCACGATGCTGATAATTAATTGGAAAAAGATAACCGGCGAAAGCCCCGGTAAGGTTACTGTCCAGAATTGCTGCCAACGGTTAGCGCCGTCAATTTCGGAAGCTTCATAAAGAGCGGCTGGAATACCCTGCAGTCCCGCCAAATAAATGATCATGCCGCCGCCCACGCCCCACAAGCTTTGAATCACCAAGGCGGGCTTGCTCCAGGCTTCGCTGGCCAGCCACTTGGGACATTCGGACATCGGGATACCGGTCATAAAAGAAATCGCGTAATTGAGCAAACCAGAGTCGGCGTTAAAGATCCACTTCCACAAAACCGCCACCGCCACACCCGAACCGACCACTGAGGGTAAATAAAAGAGAGTTCTGTAAATCGAGATACCCTTTACCTTTTGGTTCATCAAAATGGCAACCCCGATAGAAAGCGCCATGCCGATAGGAACAGAAAGGGCGGTGTAATAAGCCGTATTCCAAAGAGCCCGCCAAAAGCGCGGATCTTCAAAAAGCATTTCTTTATAGTTATCGATACCCACAAATTGGATGGGCGTCAGAATGTCCCATTTGCAGAAGGAAAGAAACAAGGCCGCGATAATGGGGCCGCCCACAATGAAAACCATGCTCAAAACAAAGGGTAGAATAAAAAGGTAAGCGCTGAAAGCCTCTTTGCGTTCACCAGAAGTCATGCGCTGCCACCCCTCTAGAAAAGATTGGACCTGACGTAAGGCCCATATTTTACACACTTCAAGCCGTCTCACAATAGTTTCTTTAGCCCACCCCTCAAAAAGGGCCCCCGGATAACGCCTTTTGAACAGCTGGCCTAAAAATTAGGAAAGTGCTATCTTTACTTCCATTTCGGAAGTCTCCACCTCTCTATTAAGGATAACCATATGGCGTCAAAAAAGAACAAAACACAGGCTAAAACTCAGAAAAAAATAAAAATCAGCTTGGGCGTATTCGCCCTGGTGGTGATGGGTCTACTCTTATTCGGCGACTTATTATATTTAGCCAAACTTTGGACAACTCCTCCCCAAAATTTCAACGTTCAACAGGTTTTTAAAATCAATGGCGAAACCTCTCCTTGTGGAATCTTCAAACCCTGGGACGCCGTGGCCGCCGAATCTGGTTTTTACATCAGCGACCAAGCCAACAACCGAATCATCGAGTTTACCCGGGATGGAAAATACATTGATTCCATCACCAGTAAAGAAGCCGGAAAACCAGACTTTAAAGAGTTGTCCTCTATCACCCTGACACCCAACGGCGATATCTATTGCATCGACACCTGGAACAATTTGTTACGGGGTTTCAACCACCAGCATCACGCCCTGGCCCAGATCAACATTGGCGGCAAGGGTTTTTATGGGCCCCGCGGCGTCGCCTATTCCAACGGAGACTTTGTGATCGCCGATACCGGAAGCCACCGCATTGCCAAGGTTTCTTCCCAGGGCGACATGGTCGGTTCCTGGGGCACACACGGTTCGGGTAAAGTTGAGTTTAACAATCCAACCCAGGTGATCGCCGATGATCAAAACCGATACTATGTGGCCGACCGGGACAATCACCGGATTCAGTGTCTGGATAACAACGGAAAATTCGTTTGGGAAACTTCGGTGACGCCGGCGCCTGTCGCCGAAGCGATTGATAACACCCACCATTTGCTCTATGTCTCGACCGGACAGACCATCAATGTTTATGACCTTACGGGTAAAATTTTAGGCGCTTTCAATACGCTTCAAAAATCCGGCCAAACCTTTGATAACGTCATCGCCTTAAGCGTATTTCCTGACGGGGACGTTTTATCCTGCCAGGGCGGCAGCGCCACGGTTTACCATCCTCTACAGACTGCCGCGCCTGTACAAACCGCCGCTAAATAAAAAAAGGCCCCGGCTAACCGCCGGGGCCTTTTCAGTATTTCTTCCGTTTTAATTTAAACCTATCAGGGGATTTCCCCAAAAGCCGAGTTCGGAATCACTTGCGTCGTTTTATCCGGCTTCACCCAATTCAACGCGAAGTAGGGGAACCCGTTCGACGGATTCACGTAATAAACATCAATCGTATGAACACCAGCTTTGAGCACTCCTCTTCCCTGCACTCCGGTCCCTGGATCAAACCAGGTCTTTCCGTCTATTTTTAGACCCGCCATCGCTCTGGTTTGCACAAAGAATTGATACGTCCCTGATTGGTCGGCCAAAATCGTTCCCGTCCAATGAATCGCGTAAATCGGTCCCACCGGCATTTCGTTGCCATCCGCGTAATCGACAATGGGGTCCCATTGAACCGCAAAGGGTTTCTCTTTATCCCAAAGCGTATTACGGTAATAGCTGCCTTTAAGACCTCTAGGTACCGGCAAGCTGTTGAAATGACCCGACTTCAACACCGTCGGCATGCCCGCGTAATGCTGTTCCTGAATCTTCAACACCGGAACATCGCTGCCAGCCACAGTGAGTTGAATCTTGATCGGGTGATAGCCCTTATCCAAATGACGGTAAGCGGTTGAACTCGCCAATTGATGTCCGATGGATAACACCACGTGCGTGTTTCCGCTAAAAGACCAACGGTAATCATCAGATTGTTCTACATAGAGGTTACCCGTTAAAGTCGCTTTATAAGGCCCTTTCGGCAAACCATTCGGGAATTGGTCAATCTGCATTTCCCGGACACCATCCACCGGCCTGTCAAAAACAGCCTTCAACCCCAAAACAGTTTTTAATTGGTCCGCGGGCACTTTCAAAAAGTACACCGCTTTGCTGCCTTCGGGATCAATCAAAGGCTCCTCAATGGCCTGCGGGTAGAAAGACTTTAACATCGCGAGAACCGCCGGCCGCTCATCCTCAATGGCGAAATAGACGCCTCTGGAAGAATCCGTCGGATGCGAAATCAGCGCCTCGGGAAAAATCATGCTGTGAAGGCGGTCTAAATGCTTATAGCCCAAAAAATTAATCGTGTGATAGCCCATAAAAGGCGGCGCGATTAAATAATCGAAAGCATCCCCGTTTTGGGCGATCCGGCGCCCAATGTTGGTTTCGCGGGCGGCATATTCATGCCAACTGGCAATGCTCTTGCCTTGCTTATTAAAGTACACGTCAAAATTTTGATAAATCATCACCCAAAGAAATGGCGTGAGAATCATTAAAAAGATCCACTCCGCTTTGGGCCCGGCGAACTTCAGCACTCTGGCCCAAATCGCCATAATAGGAGTGGCGATCAGGAAAGCCATAAAGGGAGTCAGGGCCAGCAGCCGGTTGGCATGCGCTGCGTCGATCGAAAGCGTACCGAGCAAACTCATAATAAAGAAACCCGCGACCGCGTAAAAATACTTGCGGCGTTTGATATGCACAAATCCATAAATCAAACCCAAAACAAGCAGCACACCCGAAACATCATCCAGCATTTTGTAATCCTGCAGATTGTGGCGGGGATTCGGGTCACCCTGGCGGTTAAACATCAGCGAGGTGCGGGCCAAGCCAGTCCAGAAAGGCTTAGCGCTATGCTCATCCTTCATCTTGGCGAAAATCGAAAGCTGAGTTTCCCGGCCTTCAAGATTCTTTCCGGTCAGCCTGTCGGAAATAATGAAAGAAGTAATCACCACGCCGATCAAAAGAAACAGGGATATGTTTTTCCAGTTTTTCTTAATCCGGCCCCAATCGGCGAAACATTCATAAATGGTATAAACGGCCAAAAGTATCGGCACCACTTTGAATCCCTGATAGGTATAAAACCCTAAACCGAAGAAACCGCCCGCCACACAAAAGGCCCAGCGTTTGCTGTGATTAAGACCATAAAGCAAAAATCCCAAAGTCGCGAAGGCATAAAGCGGTACTTGAATCGTCGGAAAAGCGTTTCGGCTGAAAATAATGTGCCAACGCATCACCGCTAAGATGAAAAGGGTTAAAAGCGCCGTGCGGGAACCCGCCAATTGTCTAAAGGTCCAATAGATTAGGGACAAGCCAGAGAGAGAGAGAAAGACATAGAAGAGTTTTAAGCTGGTTTCACTTTCACCGAAAACCTTGAACCAAAAAGCCACTTGATAAAGTGTAAAGCTATAGGCCATCAAGAAAATTTCAGAGATATACCCAGGACGCCAGCCTTCATGAATAATCCTCAGGGCTGAATAACCCACAAAGCCCTGATCGATGAATAGCCCCTGGGGCATGGAGGTGATGTGATAAACCCGCATAAAAGCCGCCAACAACATAACGGCCGCAAACAAAATCATCTCCGTCTTAAAAGGTAAAACAATATTTTTCAGGCCTTCTCTAAACCAAGGCCAAAAGCTCGCGGCAAAAATAACAGCGCCCACAAAAAGCAAGCTGAGTCCCGGCACAAAAGACGCGTCATTCCAGGCTTGGCGGAAATAACTCTGGCCAAGACCCGCCAGTATCAACGCTAAAACTACCCCTACGATAGAAATAAAGAAAATGGGTTTAAACGAATCCAGCTTCCAGGCGATTTTAGACGGAGTTTCTTTCCGCGCTTTCTTGTCGATCTTCTTCCCTTCTGGCCGTTTCAGATTAACTTTCGGAATGACATTTCCCCAGGCCACCTCGGGCAAAGAAAGCTTATCCCCTTTAAAGTAAACCGCCGCGCCCAATACCAGCGCGATCACCGACATCAATATCCCAACCGTGGTATTAGAAACAAAAAACACCGCTTGGCCCGCCGCGAACAAAGCCAGGGATAAAAAGAAAGCGATATTAAAAAGGAGTTTATTCTTTAACAAAGATGAAGAATTCGCTGATTTTGTCCCGCGTTTAGACTTAACCATAAAACCTCTTTGTCGAAATTGATCGGTAAAACCGCCACAATCTTATCCAAAGCCTTCTTCAAACGCCAGTTTGACGCCAAAAAACTACCCTTCCATCATCCTATCGACACCATCAGCGGTGCTTAAGAAGACAAGGGCCCTAAAAGCTTTTTGCCTTTTTGAGCGGCCAAAATCTCATCCAGCGGTATATCAACCGTCACGATAAATCCGTCATTCCATGGCGAGGCGTAATTAGTCCAAACCGCCTTCGGATAAAGCCGGTGAATCGTATTTCTTTGTTCTTCCGTAATTCTCCAGGGCGGAAAAACCAGCATGACATTTTTATGGGCCCGGTAAAGAACCGGCAGATCTTTATGAATATCAAAACCCGTTGGTTCCGGCGCTTCATCCCTGATCAAAAAGCTCACCGCGTTGGAAGTTCCATCCGGATCCACCATCAACTCATGCGTCACGCTTTGTTTTTTTATGATCTCGGACAACTCGATATAGCTCAATCCATGCTCGCCCCAGGTGCTGGGTTCAAAAGCGAACCGGCTCAAAAAAACCGGCTCATTCAGCGCCAAGGGACCTAATACCGCGACGACCGCCAGCAAACCACCCCAACCCCAGCCTTTGGGATAAAACTTCCGGTAAAACTTTAAGAACCAGTCCAATCCCCAGGTCGCCATTAAAAAAACAAAGGGTATGACAATCGATAAACGAACCAATTGGATATAAGCGAAATCCGCGGGCCATCCCAACCGGGCTAAGGCGTTGGCCGAAAGTCCCATGAAAAGACCGGCCAATAACACCCAAGCCAGCGGTTTCTTTAAATTAGTCAAACAAACACAGGCGCCTAAAAGAGCGAAAAGGCCCGTCACCGCGTCCATAAAAGTCATCCCAGGAACCACGAAACGAAAATCCACGCTGTGGTTTACTGCCCAAAGCGTCACCAAACTCCATCCATAACATTGGGAGAGAAACCAATAGCTGCCGCTGTGATGAAACTCCTGGCCTATCCAGCCCGGCTGCACCCTTCCCCAAACTTCATCCGGATGAATACAGGCGTAAACCAAGAAAGGCCCGGCCAGCCACCAAAAAGAAACCAGACAAAGCAGCAAATGCTTCCAATAGGTTTTAATGAACGACCAGCCTCTGAGTAAAACATAAGCGGCCAAAACCAGAATCAGCATCACCGGAACGCTTCGGCCCGAAACATAATTCATCACGCAGCCAGCTGTAAAAAGGCCCGCTAAACAAAAAGCCTTTCTTTCGCCCGACCTCAAACCTTTTTCCATGAAATAAAAGGCCCCGATTTCTTCCATGGCCAGAATGCTGTTGTGAAAAGGCGAGATACTGAAATAAAAGAACCACCAGGAAACCACGAGCCACAACGTTCCCAAAAGCGAGGCCAGCGGGCTAAACCACAAACGGGTCCAGCGGTAAAAAAAGTAAATCGCGCCCAACGAAGCGAAAGATGTCCCTAACCGGGCCACCCACAACTTTGCGCCAAAAAACTTAAAGAGAATCACATAGTAGTAATAAGGAAGAATGGGTGTTCCGCCCCAGGCCGTTTCAAAAGGGCTGTAGTGACCGCTTCCGATACCAATGGTGTCGGTTAAATTATTGCCCTCATCTCCCTGAAGGCCTGTCAGGTTGGTTCCCACGAAAGCAAAACGCAAAGCGGCCGCGAATATCATTAAAATCCAAAACCATTTTTCCTCAGAAAAATCAAATTCGGCCTTTTCGCGTTCATCCGCCACGTTTTGACGCTTGGCAAAAATAACCAAACCTACTACCAGCAAGGCTAAAAGAGAACCTAAACGAAAACTATCCTGGTAAAACTCGTAAGAACTCAATCCCAATAAAATCAAAATAGCGATCAAAACCCAAGAGGCACTTTTCTTCGCTTTTTTATCACCGCTTTTATTTTTAGGCTCTTTGCTTCCCGCCCATTCTAAAACCGAGGAAAACTTCGGGAAGGAATAGAGAATCAAAGCGCCGCCGATCGCCTGCGCGATTCCGCCGTACCACCAATTTTGAGGATAATAAGTTAATTTTTGAATGCCCAACCAGGATATATATAAACCTAAAAAGAACTGAATGAGCTTCAGCCACTTCGCCATCGCGTTGACTTCAGGGGCTTTCTTTTTAGCGGTTTTTGATTTTTTCATAATTATCCTCAAAATATTTAAATCCACAGCGGGCTGCTTCGATTAGTTCTTCACTGCCGCGTCGCCGGTGAGAGAAGCTGTGCTTAGCGCTAACTCGTCCAAAGGAACTTCCTGCGCAGTTCCCGGCGCCTTCACCATCACTGGAAAAACTCCAACAAATTGAGTGGTCGCGTTCACGATTTCCACATGATGAATGCCCGGCTTTAAGTAAACTTTCGCGGCTTGAGTATGGGTCAGATCATACCGGGTAATATCGATAATTCTCTTGCCGTCTAAAATAAGCCAATAAACATTTTCCGTGTGAAGGGAGAAGGTGTATTCCCCTTCGGTTTTAACGTTCCAATCACCCACTACTCTGATGGAGCGGTTCATGTCCAAAACATCTTTCGCCTGCACCGGATCATTCCAATGAAAAGCCCGGTCTTCATACCGGATCAGTCCGCGGCCCATACCATATTGCGAGTAATAACGGCGGAGCCACGTTCCCGGCGAAGCGTAACGCACATGGAAAAACTCCTTGTCGTTTGACTTAAGCCGGTCAAATGGCACTTCCAGGCAGTAAATATAATCCTTACCCTGGGGTTCGGTATAAAAGATCTTCGTCTTCTTCCAAGCCAGTCCTGGAAATTCCTTTTCCAATTTTTTCTGACTTTCCAAGTCCTGAGCGTAAACCAGAATCGCCAAATCTTTTCCCGTTTGTCCCGGAAGCAAATCGATTGGATTGGTATCCTCGGCCCGGTAAACTTCACGGCCGTCGTTTAATAAGTCCTGAACAATGGTCCAAAAGTTATCGTTGTAATAAACCAGATAAACCCGGTGATGAACCATTTCTTCCTTAATCACATCATCAACCAAAGGATTAGGACCCCGGTCCGCCATCCACTTCTCATATAAGTTTAAGTTAATGGTTAATTGCCAGATGCCGCAGGCCAGGACAATGGCCGCCAATAAAGCGTTCAACCATTTAGTGTTTTTAACCTGAAGTACGGCCTGCCACAACCGGTTCAATCCCCAGGCCCCGGTTAAAAAGATGGTCACGTCACAGGTTAAATAGCGCAAAGGATAAGGCGCGTTGGACAAAACCCCTGGAATCCAACCGACCCAGAAGAGAATAAAAATGAAAAGTTTTTCCAGGCTGGGCCTGGCCACAAAATAAGCCAAGCCTAAAAGGCCCAACGCGGCTTCAAAAAATCCGTACATGGAATCCCCGCCCGCTGGAAAACACATCATGAATCCCGTTGGTCCAAAGAAAAGCGGTATGACAGAGAACAAATTATTCCAAAAGCTGATCATCGTCGCGTTGTGATCCGGGCTAAAGCTGGGACTAAAGATGGAAATGCCGGAAACGTGGGCGGCATAGTTGGGTTCTAAATAAAGAGGCAGCAAAACTAAACCGATCACCATCGCCGCCACGGCCCACTTAAACAGCTTGGTAAAACCCTGCCGGCGCTCAATTAAAAATCCCTGAACGTAGCCAAAACCAAGAATGACCGCGCAAACAAAACAGGTCAACGGGCTTTTAATAAAATTCACCAGGGTGCCGCCCGACATAAATCCGTTCTTATAAACAAACAAAAAGGCCCAGAACAACAGCAAACCTGGCCCCAAAATGATTCGATAAAGCTCAAAATGTTTTTCTTTCTTGTCAGTGAAAATCCACAACCAAACCAGGCCTAAAAGAACGGGCATCCAGGGTCTCATCGGCACATAGGTAAAAGCGCCAAAACCTAAAGCTAATCCCCATTCCACAGCGTGTTTGAAATCTGTTTTTTTCATGAACCGCAAAGTAAATAAGAGGGCCGCCGCGCCGCCCACCACGCAGGTATCCACACCTACTTGATCTTTTGTCGTCTCGATCATGATTTTAGAAATCGCGCCGATACCCATCAGCAAAATACCGGTCCGGCGGCTTGCGATTTCTTTACCCAGCAAATAAAACAGCCAAAGCGCGGCTAAATCGATCAGGGTGTTGCTGATTTGCATAATCCCCAATCCAGGTGTCGCGGGCGAAAAGAGCCACAGAAAAGCGGTGAAATAAGGGAACAAAGGTTCGCGCTGACCCGACGGGAACAAAAAGGGACGCCACTGGAAGTCCACAACCGATCGAATGTCCGAGGTGTGAATGTAATGATCATCCCAGACGCTGCTGCCGACACGGTAAGTGTCGAACAGCCGCAAATAAGCGGCCAGCAAAATAAAAAACCAGAAAAGCGCCCTGGCCACCCAGGGAGAAAAATCATTTTCAGATTCAGCCGCTTGCGGCACCTGCCGCCAAAAATAAACCATCGCCCCAAAGCTCAGGTACAACAACGGAACAATGTAGGGATGAAGCGGAAGTTTAAGCCAGGGCGCCATAATGCCGTAGTTCGGCAGCGAGAATAAAGCCAGCCAGGTCACACCCCAGGCGGCCAAAAGAAGCCAAAGCGCCGAAACAGGCATTCCGCCGATCGTCTTTTGTTTTTTCAAAGAAGTCCGGCCTGATGATTTCGCTTTGGCTTTTGCCATTATTGACCTTGTCCCTGGGAAGTAGCTGCTGTGGTTTCGGCGTTAGCCGCCGCGTATTCGTCGAAAGGCGTTTCAGCCCCCGAATTAGGCGGCGTCACCGTTAATTTGGGCACTTGATGCTCCCAATTAAACGCTGTCACCACTTCAATATGATGAACGCCCGGCGCCAGTGATATTTTTTCAGAAGCGGCAACCACTCTCTCGCCCGGCGGTATATTGATGATTTTTTTGCCGTCCACAAAAACCCATGTGACGTTGGCAGTGGACATTTTAAACAGATAGTCCCCCGCGATCTTTACATTCCAATCGCCTGATACCCGCATGGAATGACCCGCGTCCAACCAATTGGCTGAAGGCAGGTGATCGTTCCAACGCTCAACCCGATCCTCGTGCAGAATCAGGCCTCTGCCCATTCCGTAATGGCCATAGCTCCGCCGCAGCCATGTCCAGGGGGAGCTATGCTCCACAAAGAACAAACCCTTATTGGTTTCCGGGATTTTTGAAAAGGGCACTTCGGTGTACCACATAAATGGAATATCGTTCGGACCATCGCCTTGCAGAATGATGCGCTTTTGAGTCCATTGAACTCCAGGAAATTCAGCCTCGACTTGCTTTTGATGAATCACGTCCCCGCCATAAACCAAAATAGCCAGGTCTTTGGGCGTCTCTCCCGGTTTCAGATCGATGGCGTTTTGATCTTCCAGACGATAAACTTCCTCGCCGTCAGTCAAAATATCTTGAGCGCAGGTATAAAAACCTGGATCGCCGTGATCTACCAAATAAACACGGTGGTTCGGCAGCTCCGCCTCAGTTTGATTCCAAATTAAAGAGGTAGAAGCCTGCTGGTTCAGCCATTCCCAGGTCAGTTTGTGATTTTGCGCCAGTTCCCAGGTCCATCCCAATAAAAGCAAAGCGGCAAAAGCCACATTGATAAACTTGTCTGATGTCGCCTGACGAACCGCCACAAAAAGACGGTTCACCCCCCAGGCCCCAATTAAGAGCAAAGGTAAGTCGCAGGAAGCGTAGCGGAACGAATGGGGGCCGTTAGACAAAATGCCCGGTATCAAGCTGATCAAAAACAAAACAACCACATAGCCGGGAATCCAGCGGGGCCGGGCGATGAAATAAGACAATCCCAGTAATCCGCAAACCGGCACAAAGAATTCGTACAACGAATCCCCTAAAGCCGGCAAACGGGAGACATGATTCACCTGATCAAAGAAGAGCCCAAAAGTGAAGACCGTGTTTTCCCACAACTTAGCCCAACCCTGTCCAGGAGCCGTGAATTTCGGGCTGAACACCGAGATGTCGGAAACGTGCGCCGAGTAATTAGGATGCGAAAGAAGCGGCGACATCAAAATGCCCGTCACAATCGCGCCGGTGGCCCAGCCAAAAAGCCGGCTCAATCCGTTTTTACGCTCGTCCAAATAGGTTTTTCCATAACCCCAGGCAATCGCCGCAAAGTAGACTGTCAAAGCCACCGGATGCACAAAAAGCTGAAAGATATTTTGGTCCGGCAGAAGCGAGTTCTTATATAAGAAGATCAGCGCCCAAACGATCAGCGCGAAGGGCCCCATCAAAAAGCGGGCTGTATTGAACTGACGTTCTTTTTTATCGCTCAAGATCCAGAGCCAAACCACACCCAGCATGACCGGCATCCAGGGGCGGAAAGGAACATAGGTATAACCGCCAAAGCCCAAAGCTAATCCCCACTGAATAAAATGAGAAATATCCGGCTTCTTAATCACCCGCAGGAAGAAAAGAATGGCGACCGCGCCGCCCAAAACGCAGGTTTCCGTGCCATAAACAAACCGGGTCATCATGATCATGGTTTTACAAATAGTGGCCAGGGCCATCAAAATTAAACCCATCCGGCGGCCGCCAATTTCCTTACCGATCAAATAACAAAGCCAAACCGCGACCATATCAATAATGGTGCTGGCCACCAAAACCACCACTGCGCCCGTAAGCCACGGCATCATCAGCCATATCAACGCGGAAAAGTATGGGTAAAAAGGTTCGCGCCAGCCGAAGGGAAACAAAACATAGTTGAGGTTGAAGTCAATAATGTTGCGGACGTCCGTGATGACATAATAGTGATCGTCCCAAAAGTTGCCCACAGGCCAGCGGGGATTTTCCAGGCGCAAATAAACACCCACCGCCATAAACACCCAGAAGAAAAACCGGGCGACCCAGGGTGAAATATCCCAGGCGTCTTCTTTTTCATCCGGAATCATCCGCCAAATAACAATCATGGCTAAAAATCCAAGCCAGATTAAAAAGGTGCCGGGCAAATGTGTGAACAGGTTGGAAGTCGGCAAATGCGGAATTTCATTTTTAAGAAACATATTGCCGGGCTGCAGAAGAATGTTGTAATTCGGAACCGCCAGGAGGCCCGCGATCGCCGCCAGCCAGGCCAGTATCAGATAAGAAAGCTTATCCCAGCCCATCGGAGCCTTTTTAGTCAAAGCCGATGAAAATTTGGCTTTCGGCTTACCCGAACCTGATTTCGACACGGCCATTTTTTTGGCCGCTTTTCGTTTGGCTGGCATGACTGCCTCCGATTTAATTTGTTCCTAAAATTTGAGAAAAATGCGCTTCCGAATTTTTAATCGTCACCTGTGGAAATGCCACGTCCCGGACCCCGACTAAATACTGAATCGAATGCGGGCCTTTTTTCAAAGAAACAGAATGGGATGAAGTAATAGTTTTATCTTTGGGTATACAGTCAAAAACCACCTGGCCGTCTACGAAGAGCTTGATGACGTCATAAGTGGAAACCGTGAAGGTGTATTCACCATCGGCCGGAGCCGTCCACTGACCTTCCGCGGATACGCATTTGTCTCCGCTTTCAGGCCAAATCGGATTCAAGGTTGGGTTCATATCCTCTTTCAGAATCACCCCGCGAGCCAGCCCGTATCGAACCGCGTACAATCTTCTTTTCCATTCGTTATCCGCGATCACCTTAAATTGGAAAAGCTTACCTGGTTTCTCTGAAATCTGCTCTTTCGAGATCAGCACCCGGCTGAAATAAGGATCTTCCTGATGGGATTGCGCCGGCTTCCAGCCCGGAGTCCATGTCGCCTGAGGAAAGTCTTTTTTGATTTGTTTAATAATGTCTAAGGATTTAGGAGACAGAATCGCGACCACATCTTGGCGAGTTTCAGAAGGCGTGACGTAAATCAGATTCTCTTTTTGAAGCTCGTAAATCGTCAAGCCGTCATTGATCACCGACTGGGAGGTAACGGACACAAATCCATAACCCGGATCGGGCCCCATATAGACTCTTTTATCCGGCGCATCCTGAGCGGCCGCCATGGCCAAACAGCTGTTATAGCCTTCCATATCAAACCATTTCAGATACACCCTTTGGAAAGTGCTTTGTCCCGCCCATAGCCAAAACAAGCTTAAAACCGCGGCGAAAACATAACCCATCCAGCGTCTTTGCCCTGTTGTGCCCCAGAACTTTTCCAAACACAAAGCCAAGACAAAAGCCGTCAACAAAAACAGCGCCGGGGTAGATCCTACCAGCTTGGCACTCGTTGGGTCGCGCGTCATCAAGTGAGCAATCATCCCCACCCAGACTGATCCGAACACAAAGGTTTTGATCCAGGAAGGACGAACCAAAAAGCCGATTAAACCCAGCACGGCTAAAACCGCGCCTTGATAATCAAAAAATGGGTCAGGAACCACATTCATGTCTGAGCGGTCATCCCCATATAGGAACAAACACCGAATGGCCACCGTGAGTTTATCTTTCAAAAAGTTCACAAACTTCATCGAAAAAATATCAGAAAGGCTGGTGGGCAATTGAGAGTTTAAAGCAATTTTTTGAATCACATCCATCGCCATCGTCAAAGGATAGGTCATGGCGCTCAACAAAACCAAACCCAAACCCCAGGCATAAAAACGGCGGGTTTCACCTTGAGTTTTCAAATAACCCCAAACAAAAACCACTAAAAAGACGGCCTGCCAGACAAACCAAAGCCCCAGGTTATAACCCCAAATTTTCGCGATGGGATTTTCATGCCATATGGCCAAAACCCGGTCCAGATAAAAGAAAAAGAAGAAGAAAACAAAAGCACCGACAGCCACGAGAGCCGCCTGATTGATTTTTTCTTTTTTTGACCGCCAGAGGAACCAACCGAAAGTGACCAGAATTAAATAAGGTATCCATGGCCTGGAAGCGTTATAGCTGGACAGACCCACCGCCAAAGCGGCGCCCCACTGTAAAAAATGGTTGAGGCTGGGATTTTTGAATACCTTGATTTGAAAGAGTAAAAAGAGGCTGACGGCCATGACCAAACACAAAGCTGGCATACAGGTTAAATATTGAATCAAAACGGGCTTACTGACCGCGAAACAGGCGACGATCAACAGACCCACTAACCGCTTGCCCGAGATCTCACGGCCCACGCGGTACAAAAGCCAAAGCGAAATGATGCTGAAAAAGTTTGAAATCACCCGTTGAGCGGTAACCGCTTTCATCGCGGGAAAGAACCACCAGACAAAAGCCCCGACATAGGAGTAAAGCGGATCACGGGAGCCGATGGCGAAAAGCAGATGGTACTCATGAAAATCTAAAATATTTCTGGGGTCAATTATACAAACCGCGTAGTCGTCCCAGTAATGGCCGATCGGATGTCCCGTTTCATAGAAACCTAAAAACATGGCCATGGCGATAAAGACCGCCAGTAAGGGATAAGCGATTTTACGAGGAATGTCCCCAGCCGCGCTTTGCGAGACCGACAAAGTGCGGAAACTAAACCCAAACAGCAAAACACCCACCACAAAGAAAAGTAAGAGCGAGTTAGCTGGAAGGTGGACAGGAGTGCCCAGCCATTGAAAACGGTCAGTCTGTAAAAAAACCAAACCAATCAAAAAGGAACCAGCCATCAACATTAAAAAGGTCTCCAGAGGAACCGCGGCAGGGGCCTGGGTTGTTTTAACTGAGGTTTTAGCGGCGAACTTTCGAGGAGCTTTCTTTTTGGCGTTTTTCTTGCCGACGGATTTTTCTGGCAAAGCTGTCTCCCTTAAATAGAACAAAAATGGAATTAAACCAAAACAGAAATACCGCTATAAATCAAACAAAACGATCAATTGGGATTAGTTGAAAATAATAACTTGAAATGAGGTGCAAGGCAAATTTTTAAGCCGTTCTTCTGGATGAAGTCCGTCCAAAAAACCTATAAATCGGCCCCTGGGCCGTGGATTTTAGGAACCGAGGAGCGTTTTGTAATTTAGCTTGGTATTTTCCACCGACAATAATGGAAAGTCTCTTCCCAAAATCAGGTAAGCGGCGATGCGGATGTGGTGGCTTCCCTTCTTCATATAGAACTCAGCCGTGGTTCTGCCCGGCCCGCCCGAATAAAGGGTCATGTAATGATGGCCATCAATGCAAACTTGGCTCTCATCGCCGCCCTTTAATATGAAGGTATAGTTTCCATCTTCCGGCGCGGTCCAATCACCTTCCGCTCCTACGGCATGCGAGGCAGCGCTTAGCGGCGTGGGATTGAGTTTAAGGCTCATATCTTCCGATTCCACCACGCCTTCTCTAAAACAAAGCCGGCTCAAATAATACTTTCGGCACCAGGCGGCGCTATCGGCGACATGAAAGCTGAAAAGTTTTCCTGATTTTTCGGAAATTTGATCCGCCGGAATAACTACGCTGTATAAAAACGGCGTTTCGTCATGCGACTTTTGATAATACTGCCAGGTCGGTTCCCACGTTGCTTTGGGAAATTCGGTTTTGATTTTCTTCACCAAGTCGGTCATAAGCGGCGAAAAAATAACCGCCACATCTTTACGGGTTTCCCCGGGACGCACATCAATGACATTAGCGGGCTGCAATAAATAAGTGGGCTCATTGTCATGCAAAATAGACTGGGTATTCGCGTCAAAAAACTGGCCCGAGTGCGAGACGGAATCTGGAATGCGGATTAAATAAACACGCTTCTCCGGCAGTTCTTTATCCACCGCCCGGCTCACACAAACGTCGTCATTCCAAACTTCCCACCACCACTTGTCATAAACCCGTTGATAGCTGGACCGCACTTCCCAGCCCCAAAATAAGCAAAGCGTTAAAACAAATATAAAACCCATGGACCTCTTGGTGCCCGGACTTTGAAACAGAATATCGATAAGATGCCCCAGCGCTAACGCCGCCAAAAGCAAAAGCGGCACCGCGGTGCCGGATATTTTGGCCATATGAAGATCCGAAGTCAGCCAATAAGGCAAAATGGCCGTGATCGCCGACAACACGATGAAAGATTTCATCCAGGCGGGACGTATGGCCGCGTAAACCAAACCAGTCAGAATTAAAACCGAAGCCTGGAAATCAAAAAAACAGTCGCCCAAAATATTCATGTCAGACCGGCCAGACCCTGAACTAAATAAGGCCATAAACGCCTGTTTGCCGTGCGTGGATATGGTTTGAATCGATTCTGCGGAAAACCAGCCCCCCAGCGTTTTCGGGAGAAGGCTTTGTTCCGTGATTCTTCCCGCTACTTCAGGGTGCAGGGCGATAGGTTGGCCCAAAATACTGACAACCAGAAAACCCAAACCCCAGGCACAAAGCCAGTTGTTATTTTTGCCGCTCACACGGTATCCGTAAATCAGCAAAGCGCCCAGGAGGCACTGCCAAATCACCCAGGCAGGAAAATAACTTCCCCAGATCACCGAAATGAAGTTTTTAGAAAACATGCCCAGCATGCTGTCGAGGTAAAAGGACAAATAGAAAATCAAAAAGACAGCGCAGACCGCTTTAATCCACGAATGGATGCTTTGTTTTTTTTGACTCCAAAATCCAAAAACCAGCGTGGTCAAAACCAGGAAAGGCACCCATAAACGGATAACCGTATAAGTGTACAAACCAGCCGATATGGCCAGACCCCAAAACAAAAAATGCTTCAGATTCATTTTTTTGAAAAGTTTGACCTGCGCCCAGAACATCAAAGCGATGCCGAATGTTAAAGTGTTGACCCGCATCCCGCAGAGATTCAGGAGCAGCAAGCCTTTGGTGGCCGCCGCCAATCCGGCCAAAATAATTCCAACCGACCGCTTCCCTGACACTTCCCGGCCCAAACGGTAAAGAATCCAAATCGCCGCCAGGTTGATGACATTGGCTGTTAATCGCTGGACGAATAACGCCTTGAGCGATGGAAACAGCCACCAGATCAAAGCAGCGCAATAGGAAAAAAGAGGCTCACGGCCGCCTTCAGGAAAGATCACAAAGAAAACATGTTTTTGAACCATCTCGCAAACATCAGCGATTTCAATTGCCGGATCCGCCCAATAACCGGAGTAAGCCTGATCCGCCCGTACAAACCTTAAATAAGCCGCCGCGCCAAAGATAACCGCGAGAATCGAATAAGCGGTCCATTTCGAAAGATCACCGCCGGAGGTTTTAGCCGGCATGCGGTAAAAGCCGTAACCCATGGCCGCCAAAGCCGCCATCATTAAAAAATTCCAATAGGGATTTGAAATACTAAAGGGAGAACCCAACCAGCGGAAATTGTCTTCTTGCAGCATCAGCAAGCCCAGCAGAATCATGCCGGCCAGTAAGATTAAAAAAGAGGAAATGGGCCATTGAGAAGACGCGGTTTTAGAAGGGACGGTTTTAGAACGGGAAGAACGTTTTTTCAAATACGCACCTCAAGAACTGAGGATAAAAAATAAAACCCGCAAGTTAGCGCGAAACACGAACTTGCGGGTTCGACTGTGGTCTTATTTCTGATTAAAATTCGGCAGATTGTATAAATAAACCGAGTCACCGGTAGTAATCATCAGTAGGTCATCGGGCGTCACCGCCATAAACTTGGCGCCTCTAAAAGGTTCTCCCGACCCCGAGTTGTCGACCAGGGTGCCTAAAGTTCCGCCGTTAGAATTGAACACTTTGACTTCACCGTCATTAGCGTCAGTCCCGACATAAACACGGCCTTCTTTATCCACCGCGATCGAATTCACTTTACCGGTTAATTCCCAGTATTTGATTTTCTTAAAGGTCGAGTCCAAGACTTGAACACGATTGTTATCCGTATCAGCCACATAGTAACGGCCCTTACCATCGGTCGCCACGGCCAAAGGTCCCTTGAAATGGCCTTCACCTGTCCCCATATTTCCCATCGACGAAATAAGATTTCCTTTAGGTCCCACCAAAACCACACGGTGGCTTCCCGTATCAGCGATCACAAAATTACCGTTATCAAACGTCAACCCTCTGGGACCAAAGAAGCCCTGATTGGTTAAATCGACAGTGGCGACTTCTTTTCCGTTTTCGTTAAAGCCCTTAATCGCGCTATTCCAAGCGTCCAAAACATAGGCGTTTCCCTGATCATCCGCGGTCATGCCCGAAGGTTCGTGAAACTCGACAGCGCCTTTACCCAGCTTGCCCCAGCTTTTCACAAAGTCGCCCTTGCGGTTAAATTCCAGCAAGCGGTTATTTTGATTGTCCGCGACCACGATCTTGTCTTTTCCGATAGCCGCCGCGCCCCAGGGAACAAACACACCGGCGCCTTTAATCTCAGCGTTCAACTTCAAAACCATTTCGGTCTTCAGTTTGGGAACGTCATGATTGACCATTTGAAGGGCTTCCCAGGCGCAAGCCAGGAAAACCACCACCACTAAAATACGAGCCATCATTTTATTGGCTTTGCTGGTTTGATCCGGCGCGGAACCTGCCGCCTGCTTTTTAGCCGTCTTTACAGCGACTTTCTTTTTTGAAGCCATCTCATCCTCCAAAGATATCTGACGAAGTTTTAAATCAGCCTGCGGTGTTTCTCAAAAACATTACAAAACTATCGGGTCTTGGCCTGTTTGCGGGCGTTAGCATACAGTAATAAACCATTGACCACAAAAACTTTATCCAACACAAACCCGTTTTGAGCCAATGCTTTCCTCAACCGAGCCTTGGTGAAATGGTGAATATGGCCGCAGCGGTATTTGTGATACAAGCTGCCTTTGACATAACCCATATAAAGACAATTCAGGTTAAACAAAATAAAAAACGGCCCCATGAAAAAATCATAGGGGACGGTGATTAAAAATGTACCATCATCTTTCAAAATGCGGGAGACTTCCTGCAAAACTTCCGCTTGATCAAAGACGTGCTCCAAAACCTCCGACATCAAAACCAAATCTAAGCTCTTGGCTTTCAGGCCCGTTTTGGCCAAATCGGAGCAAACTTTGTAATCTTTTAGACGTTTGTGTTTTTTAGCCCAGCCGAGCATTTTTTCATTGATATCAATGCCAAACACGGGCAATTGATGGATATTCCACAAACAATTGCCGCAACCTAAGTCCGCCATCTTCATACCGGTTTTAAAGTGTTTCATCACAAACTGAGTGAGCTGTTCATAACGCGACCGGTGATACCAGGCTCTAAATTTGCTGACTTTATTTTCGTCCGTATGGTCTTCGTAATAGCTTTCGTTCATTTCTTTATATTCAACTTCAGCGATTTTCGCCGAGCTAAAAGTAGAAATGCGGTTCAGAAGCGCGTTTGATAGAGCCAGAATGAACAGGCAGGACAGCAAGCTGGCGATCAGGGAAAGTTGATTTTGGAGGAAAAACCACAACAGCGCCGCGCTGCCAACGGAGACCCAAAAACTTAAAAACAAATGAATCGGGAAGGAGGTCTTCATTTGCATTTCTTTATTCACATAGACAACGTTGTAATAGATGTAATGAAAAGCCTGATTTAAAAAGGTTCCCACGAAGAAGGCGATCAAAGGATTCACTGAGAATTGAACCGCTAAAATCAAAGTAATGCCGAGATTTAAAAAAGCGCCCAGAAAGCCGCCCAAAACAAATATTAAAACCGCGGGGTGGCGCCATCTCTGAACAATTGCGTGTTCCGGCATGAATCCTCCTAAGCTTTCACCTTGCGCGCGGTTATGAAATAACAGGCGCCGGGTTTTCCATTAGCGTTCAAAGCTTTGCGAAGCCAGTTGGTCGCGAACCAGCGCACCGGTCCTCTGGGTCCAATCACCCAACGGCCAAAAAGAACTTTTAGAATTTTTGAGGGGAACGCCAAAATCATCCAGCGTTCATAAGTGTGAAAGGTGCTCAGGGGAATGATGTATTCCGCCTTTTCCATTTTCAAACCGGCCTTTTGAAGGCGTTTTTTCCAGGTCGCGGCGTTGTCCACATGATAGTGTTTGAAAATCTTGTTCAAATTAGTGACATACCACTCGGCCAGACCAGTCAGGCCGACCTTTTTGAGCAAACCCTGAAAGTACAAATCATTGCTATAGCATTCGCTCGGCACCGTAATCATCAGTGTCCCGTTCTTCTTCAAAACACGGCGGATTTCACTCAAAGCCTTATCAATGTCAGGTATATGTTCTAAAACGCAGTTGCTGACCACCGTATTAAACGAGTCCTTTTTAAAGGGAATATCCGTGGCGCTGGCATAGAGGGTTTTTTTATAGCTCTTGCTGGCAATAGCCCTGCCCACTTCGCCCTTATCTAAATCGATACCGGCTTCTAATTGTTGTTCAAAGGCCACACGGGCCAAAAAACCGTCACCGCAACCCACATCCAAGACCGGATGTTTTAGTTTTTCCAGGGAATATCTGTGGCATTCCAACGAACGCCAAAAAGCCATGGCAATCGGCGTCTTTTCCAGATAATGATTAAAAAAATATTCCCTGCTTTTCGCGTTGCTTTTCAATGACTTCTCCTTGAAAAAGACCGGCTCAATGAACTAAGAATATAAACGATTTTTTAAAAAACCGCCGTTTATTTGTCTCAAAACAGAGGCCTTGGTCCTCGCCCGCTCACCTGAACTTGGGATAAAAAATGAACCGTTGTCACCCACCCGCGGCCGCCATAAAATGCTTAAATTCCCGCTAAAAGTAGTATCATTGCGACGCCAAATTAAACCCAAAATGAGTGATAATCATTTAATGGCCTTCAAAGAAACTCTTTTAAAATCAAAAAAACGCCTTCTTCAAATGCATTTCGAAAGCGGCGTGGGTCACATCGGCGGAAACCTCTCCTGTCTCGACATTTTGATGGTTTTGCATCATCAAATCATGAACCAAGACGACCAGTTTATCCTCTCTAAAGGCCATTCAGCCGGAGCTCTCTATATAACCTTGTGGTCGATGAACAAATTGAAGGACGAGGATTTAAAACTCTTCCATAAAGAACCCACAAAATTAAGCGGTCATCCCGCTCCTAAATGGCGTGAAGAAATCATCTTTGCCACCGGCAGTCTGGGTCATGGTTTTTCCCTAGCTTCCGGACTGGCGCTGGCAAAAAGATTTAAAAATAAGCCCGGACGGGTTTTCTGCCTGACCTCTGACGGCGAATGGCAGGAAGGCTCCAATTGGGAGGCTTTAATCTTTGCCCATCACCAAAAGCTGGACTCTTTGACCTTGATTGTGGACGCCAACGGCCTTCAGGGCTTTGGCAGCACCAAAGAAGTCGCCAGCATGGATTCCCTCACTGAAAAGTTTAAATCCTTCGGCATACCGGTCGAAGAAATAGACGGTCACGATTTAAACGCTATAGAAAAAGCTCTGTCTCAAAATACCAAGGGTCTGCGAGCCATTATTGCCCATACGACCAAGGGCAAAGGTGTCTCTTTCATGGAAAACAAAATGGAATGGCACTATTTGCCCCTGAAAGAGCCTGAGTATCAGCTGGCCATTCAAGAGTTGGACAAATCATGAGAAACATCTTTTGCGAAACCATGGTCAAGCATTCCGACGATTCTAATTTTATATTTTTAACCGGCGACCTAGGCTACATGGCGCTGGAACCTCTGCAAAAAGCCGCCGGCCCCCGCTTTATTAACGCCGGTGTCTCAGAGCAAAATATGATCTCCGTCGCGGCTGGCTTAGCTTCTCAGGGTCTTTCACCCTGGGCTTACAGCATCGCCCCCTTTATTTATGCCCGCCCCTTAGAGCAAGTTCGCAACGATGTTTGCATTCATGACTTACCGGTCAAATTAGTTGGCAACGGCGGCGGTTATGGCTACGGCGTGATGGGCGCGTCACACCACGCTATCGACGATTACGGAATATTGTTAACTTTACTCAACATGCATGTTTTTGTGCCGGCCTTTAGAGCCGATGTCCCTCCCATTGTGGAAAGGCTGATCAAACTGGAGCATCCTTCTTATCTACGATTAGGAAAAGATGAACAGCCAAAAAATTTCGAGCTGCCGCCTTATGCCTCCTGGCGTCATCTTTTAAAGGGCGACGGTCCGACCCTTCTTATTGTGGGCCCCTTGGCCGGGGAGATTTTAAACGGTTTCAAAGAATTACCGCCCAGTGACAGGCCCTCGGTTTGGGTTTTAACCGAACTGCCTATCGTTCACCATCACTTACCCGCCGCCTTTAAAGCCGACCTCGAACGCTCGAACCACTTAGTCGTCGCGGAAGAGCATGTGGCGCATGGCGGAGTTGGCGAGATGCTGTCCCGTATTTTGCTGTTAGCCGGAGAAGCGCCTAAAAAGTTTAGCCACTATTGCGCCCAGGGTTATGTCTCTGGCTTTTACGGGTCGCAAAACTTTCACCGCAAAGAATCTAATTTGACCGCGGAAACCATTTTAAAAGAATTGAAAAAATGATCCCCATCGAAGAAAAAATCAAAAAAATTCAGGGTCCTATTTTGGTTTTGGGAGCCAGCGGCTTTCTCGGCGCCAACTTACTGCGCACTCTGCTTAAATACCGTCAGGACGCCTTCGGAACCTTTTTCCATTCCCCCGCCTGGCGCCTCGAGGGTCTTCCGGCGCAAAATGTGATTCAAACCGACCTTTTGGTCGACTCCAATCTAGACGTGATTTTGAAACAAACCGGCGCCAAAACCATTTTCAACTGCGTCGCCTATGGAGCCTATTCCTTTGAGACCAACAGCTCACTCATTTACCAAACCAATTTCAACTTAACTGAAAAACTATTGGCCCGATTAATCAGGCTTGAGATCGCCGGTTACATTCACTCCGGCAGCTCTTCCGAGTATGGAGACAAAGCTTCCGGCCCGACCGAATCCGATTTACCCGAACCTAATAGCGATTACGCCGTTTCAAAGGTTTCAACCGCCAATCTCATTCACTTTTACGGAAGAAAAAAAGGACTGCCCTGCGCCAATCTTCGTCTTTATTCCATTTACGGACCTTTAGAAGACTCTTCCCGGCTGATTCCCAACGTCATCAAGCAAGGGCTTCAGGGACAATACCCTGCTCTGGTGAATCCAGAGATATCCCGGGACTTTGTGTATGTGGATGATGTCTGCGAAGCCTTCGCGGACGCGGCCAACAATCTTCCCACGGCCAACTACGGCGACTCTTTCAATATCGGAAGTGGCCAAAAAACTACCATTCGTAATGTGGCTGACGCGGCAAAAGAGATTTTTAAGATCAAAGCCCAGCCAGACTTCAACTCTATGCCTGAGCGCATCTGGGATGTTCAGGATTGGTTCGCCAACACTAATAAGACGAAACAAATTTTGCGCTGGCAGTCCCACACCACCTTAGCCGAAGGCTTAAAAGCGACCGCCGAATGGTACGGTTCTTTAGAAGACAAAGATAAATACGAAAAATCTTCCAAAAAATTCGAACTCGATTCCAAACATAGCGTTTCCGCCATCATCGCCTGTTACAAAGATGGCCAGGCCGTACCCATCATGTACGAACGCCTCAAAACCACCTTCGATAAACTCAAAATCGATTACGAAATCATCTTCGTCAACGACAACAGCCCGGACAACTGTGAGGAAGTGATTTTGGAAATCAGCCGAAAAGACCGCCGCGTCATTGGCATTTCCCACTCCCGCAATTTCGGCTCTCAGGCCGCTTTCCGCAGCGGTTTAGAGATATCGACCAAAAACGGATGCGTTCTTTTAGACGGCGATTTACAGGACCCGCCAGAGTTGATCGAAAAATTCGTGGAAAAATGGCGTGAAGGTTACGAAGTTATTTATGGCCACCGCACCAAGCGCCAGGCTCCTTTTTACATGCAAATCGC
>Ga0206936_1086_pt1 | contig 27873 bp, 30 predicted proteins | sample Alteio_BWOrgHeat_14_FD_152922 | JGI IMG/M metagenome (GOLD analysis project Ga0206936, IMG submission 152922) | Enriched cells from forest soil in Barre Woods Harvard Forest LTER site, Petersham, Massachusetts, United States -... | ecosystem: Environmental > Terrestrial > Soil > Temperate forest >... | reverse complement strand
GCAGATCGTACTTGGCGCGGCGTGTGCCGCCGACAAGGCCGGTGTCGCCTTTGTCTCCGGTTTTGGTGTATATTTTATTGAGTTTGACCATATCTATTTATTACCGGCAAAAAACAGCAGCGCAAGCAGCAATAACACCATCGCCTGTAACGACACGCGAGCCACCATCAGCTTGTTGGCGTATTTTTCATTGGCTTTGCCGCCGAGTCCCATCAGCACTACGCCGGTCATCAACACACCGACCACGGCCAGCATTAAAATCATAATGAGCGTATTCATAGCGGCATTATCGGCGCTTTGCCGCAGAAAGGCAATAATCGACTGGAAGAATCAATGCTTGGAAGACTTGCCTGATAACAGCTTCAGCACATAGCTGCGGCTACAGTAAGGGCAGGTAATGCGGCCTTTGTCCTGGTCGATATGCAGATAGACCTTCGGGTGGCCCAGCGGCCCGCCGCCGCCATCACACGCGACTTCGAGGGAATTGACTTCAAATACTTCAAACGGCTTCATTGGAGACTTTTTTGCAGATTCATTGTTTTTATTCTGCAACATTTTTTTTAATCGTTAAAGATAAAATTCGGGCCAGTTTTGCGGCTAGTGATGGGCACTGGCTCGCTGACGCGGATAATCCTGGAATCGCCCACTGTCACCTGTACAGACGGAGTTTCAGGCTTTGCCTGGGCCAGGGTGATGGGTTTAGGTTGCGAGGTGTCGGGCTGAACAACAATCAACCCGCCATTGGCCGGTTCTTTTTTGCTCAGTTCGACAAGATTCATGCGTGGCGCCACGCGGTCAGCCACTTTCTTCCCCACCTGCTCCGGCAACAGCTTGGGCTTGGGTGGCGGTGGCGGAGGTTCCTGATTCATCGCCACCTGATATTCCGGCGATTGCATTTTGGCAGCGCGTAAGCGTTCAATGATTTTGTACCAGCTCTCATAGACCTGGCTCACATATTCGGTGCCACGCGCCGGAGTGTGCGAGTGGTAATAGGCAGCGGCTGTTTTCCATGAGCCGTTTTCCTGATACAGCTCGCGCAGGAAACTTGAGGCGTAGGCCACGTTGTTCTGCGGCTCAAAGGCTTCATTCAGTGAACGGAAAGCCTGCGGATGGTGCATGAGATTGACCTGCATACAGCCAACGTCGATGCTCTGGATGCCGCGGGCCTGCAGTTTGCGGACGGCGGCGATGGCTTCGGCCTTGCTGTCAAAGAAATAGCCCTTGCCCTCGGCGTTGATCGTCCATGGCCAGGGGAGTTTCATTTTCAGGGATTCGTTATAACGACCCGATTCCGTCGAGGCGATGGCCGACAGCAGATGGGTGGGAATGGCGTACGCACGCTCGTAACGCGGCAGGTAACGGGTGCAGAGCTTGGCGCCTTCGATCATCGGGTCAATGGGCTGGGCACGAGCTGGCAGCGCGGCGAGCGACAAACACGCAGCTATAAACGATACTAAAATTTTGCTTTTCACAGAAAGCGGCACTCAACCCTCGTATGCTAACATCGCCTTTATATATACAAGAACCATACCATTATGATGTTAATGGAACGTTAGCATATTTTTGCAATTTAAAACAAATGGTTGCAAAATAAAGGCAAAATTTAACCCCCATCCGCGAATGCAGATGGGGGCTAAAGTTGTTTTAGAGTTTATTGGTGCTGATTTATCTGCCCGAATCCTAAATTACTACCTGTATAGCTCACATTCAGGCCCAGATTATTCCCCTGCTGAACAACTCCGAGATTATTACCGTTGCCATTAAGCGTAGCGGATAGCCTATCGTTATTACCAAATTGGCCACCAGTTAAGTTATTGCCCGTACCGTTAGTGGATAGGGACATAACGTTATTAGCACCGGTAGTGGCAGCATTGATATTATTTGAATCACCGATTTCCGAAAGATTGAACGTGTTGTTAGCCGTTACGGAATTGCCGGGGCCTGCCATGTAAATGCCTTCATCAACACGGATGCTGTTGCTATTGCCAACCTGTTCCAGATTCAGGGTCGGATTGGTGTCTTGGTTCACGTTGACCTGAAACTGATTGTTATCGGCATAAGCAGAGGCGGCAATGCAGGTCAGGGCTGTAGCAGTAAGTGTGATTAAGTTAAACTTCTTCATAAAAAGTCTCCATTTATCAAATCGTTACAGTCTAAGGCGCGACTATCGCGCATGAGGTTTAAAAATATTTGCGATATATAAATATCCAAATATAGGTTCATTGTAGGGGGGAAATGTGACGGTATTACGATGATGGTAAACAAACATTAATAATGTTTTGTGACCATATCGTGACAGGTTTATGACGATTTATTGCCTTTATGTTTAAAAAACAACGGGGCTTAATCTACAAGCTGGCCATAACCAGATGGAAGCTTGGCCGAGGGGCGGGTAATCCAGCTTTGTATATCTTTCATCACCTGCTCTCCCTGAAGGTCGCGCAGCAGCATATGATACCCATCGGGATAAAAGACGTAAGTCACCTTCTGGTTGAAACGGTGAAGGGTTTCGTCGATGGGTTGTTTAGGGATCACCTGATCCTGCCCACCATACAGCAGCAACACCGGAGTTTTGACCTCGGGGGTTTTTTCATAGGCGCTGTCCATCAGCGCTACCATGCCGTAGATCGCATCGATACGGGTTTTCTTAATCACCTTCGGGTCAGCAGACAGGCGGCGCAGCATTTCAATATTATTAGATGCCATGATTTTCAGATTATTGCCGGTGAGCGTTTCAAACGGCAGCGTATGCGCCGCGACCCATAGCGTACTGCGGTAAAACGGGTTCAATGTTCCATCGCCCCAAACGGCGGGAGCGGATAAGATGACGCCCTGCACCTTGGGAAATTCCGGGTCGGCCATCGCAATAATCGCCAACGCACCGCCCATGCTTTCACCTAGAATATAGACCGGCGTGTGCGGGTAACGAGATTTCAGGCGCTCGACATATTCTTTCAAATCGCTGACAAAATTTTGTTCGCCACCCCAGATGCCTGTGTCCGGCGCTGAGCCAAAGCCGCGCTGGTCATAGGCATACACAGCGATGCCGCGTTTTTTGAAAAACTGGCCGGTGGTTTCGAAGGCATGGCTGTAATCATTGAAGCCATGCACGGCAACGATAATGGCTTTGGGGTTTCCCTGTGGCAGCCAGCTGCGGCTGGGTAGCTTCGTGCCGTCGGCGGTGACGAAGGCATTGTCAGCCAGTGTCGATTTTACGGCCGCGTCCGGCTGGAAGGATTGCTCCGCTGGCGCACAGGCAACAAGCAATAACAATCCTACAACGGCAGCAGCGTGCAATCTCATGTATGGAACCCCGTGGCGACAACATAAATTTCGGAAGAATCGGCGCGGCTGGCCTTGGGCTTGGCGTGCTTGACGGAGGTAAAATTCTTTTTGATCTGCGCCAGCAGCTCGTGCTCGGCGCCACCCTGGAATACCTTGGCGATGAAGGAGCCGCCGGGTTTGAGCACTTCGGTGGCAAAAAGATACGCAGCTTCCAGCAGCATCATAATACGTAAATGGTCGGTGGCGGCATGGCCGGTGGTGTTGGGAGCCATGTCGGAAAGCACGATATCGACGCCTTTTGGCAGCAATGCGCGGATGATGTCGGGAGCTTTTTCATCCATGAAATCGAGTTTGGTGACGATGGCCCCGGGAACGCCGGGCATTTCGAGAATATCGACGCCGACCACCAGTGGCTCGGATTCGGGCGATTTGACGCGTTGCACCGCCACCTGCGTCCAGCCGCCGGGAGCGGCGCCCAAGTCCAGAATACATTTTCCGGGTTTGAGTAGTCTGAACCGGTCGTCCAACTCGATAAGCTTGTAAGCAGCGCGGGAACGGTAGCCTTCCTGTTTTGCACGATGCACATACGGATCGTTCAACTGGCGCTGGAGCCAGCGCGTAGACGATGGCTTGCGCTTGCGCGCAGTTTTCACGCGTTCAGTCAGCCTTCTCGTTCCGGAGGATTTGGTTGCCATTATTTCTGGTTGATGAGGGTGAGAATGATGCCTTCACGCACGCCGCGGTCGGCGATGGTGATTTCGCCGGTGGGCCAGACGGAGCTGATGGCGTCGAAAATGGCGCAGCCGGAGATGATGAAGTCAGCGCGGTCGGAGCCAATGCAAGGATGGTTGAAGCGCTCGGATGGACGCATTTTTAAGAGTTTTTGGGTGGTGTTGCGTAAATCGCCGATGCCGAGTTTGATGCCGTCGATGCGCGAGCGGTCATAACGAGGGAGGTCAAGATGGATGGCCGCCAGCGTCGTCACCGTGCCCGAAGTGGAGAGCAATTGCACTTTGGAATCGGTGCTGCCGATGGCCTGACTGATGCGGTTAGCCTCGTCAAAAGGTTTCAGGCGCTCGACGAGGAAGGACACCATGTCGCCGTACGCCATGTCGGCGAAATTGGAGCCACCGAATTTATCGGCCAGATTCATAACGCCGAATCCCACCGACAGCCAATCGGTAATCGGCATGGCACTGGCGTCGCGTTTGGCAGCATCGACATCAACCCACATCAGCTCGGTGCTGCCGCCGCCAATATCGAACACGATGGCGCGCGACACGCCGCATTTAAGCAAGGACGAGCAGCCCATGAATGCCAGACGTGCTTCTTCTTCGGTAGAAATAATGTCGATGGCCAATCCCGTTTGTTCCTGCACGCGAGCGATAAATTCGGCGCCGTTGGCAGCGCGGCGACAGGCCTCGGTGGCAACGAAGCGCGCTTTGGTGATGCGATATTTATTGAGTTTCTTGCAGCAGACCTTGAGCGCGGCAATAGTGCGAACCATGGCTTCTTCCGAGAGCGTGCCGGTGGCGCTCACCCCCTCGCCCAAACGAACGATGCGGGAAAAACTGTCATAGATGCGAAGCGCGGGGGAAGAAAAGGCGTTGTCGTCGCCGCTATTTTCCTGGGGCGTTGCAATGAGCAACCTGCAGTTATTGGTGCCCAGATCGAGCGCTGCGTAAATCGCCTCCTTATTCAGGCGCTCCTCGCCCTGCGTACCGGCCTGAGCCGGAGCATGGGTATCCTGCGAACCATGCAGCATATATCACGTTTCACGCCCACGCGTCCGCGGGCGAAATTTCTGTGGTTGAACCAATGTAGATAACCATAAAGGAGTTTGGGCAACGACACAAGCAGGGAGGAAAAATCCCCTGATTTTACAGAGCGGATAACTGTGCAATATCATGAAATGTCTTGAGATATTGCGTTGTAACCAAAGTTTAATAAGGAAAATAGCGAGGTTGTGTTAAAATCGCTTAGAAAAATTAAACCAGAGCACATGATATGGCCGCTGAACTAGTCACTGGGCAATCTGATCAGGAGCTTTTGAAGAAAGAGCTGCTTGATTATCTTGTGCGCAAACATCCACCGCAAGCTCCCCGCCGTCATCAGCCGCCCGTCGATAATTCGGCAGAAATAAATACGGTCATCGACGCTATTATAACAGGCTCTACCAGCAGCACGCCCTCCAATCCGGGGCATAGCGGGGAAAGAGCCCTGGTAAACGCCGTATTCGACAGGCATGCTATAGAATTTCCACCGGGCTGGACAGAGAAAGACTCTCAGGTAATGGCAGAGACCTGTTACCATCTGTTTCAGGTGGCGCAGGAATATAAGGTGGATGCCGCCGACACCGTGAGGCACTACGCCATTGCGCATATGGAACATTTAAAAGATGGTCCTGAAAAAATTGCCGAACGATTTAATAAAATGAAACTGCGGGACGAAAACGGCAAGCGCATCATGCTCACTGGTGGCATTATGCTGCGCGAGGCCAAAGAACGTATGCTGGGCAAAACTCAAGTTTGGGTTAAATAATCGTTATTGCCTAGAGTCTAGGTGTCAGGCGCGAAGGCTGCTGGTCACGGTGGACATAGACGTTCAGTAATAATCCCACCGCCAGAACAGCGGAGACCATGATGCTGCCGCCGTATGACATCAGCGGCAGCGGCACTCCCACCACCGGCAGCATCCCCATCACCATGCCGCAATTAATGACAATATGCACAAACAGCATGGCGGTCACCCCGCCTGCCACCATGGTGCCAAACGTGCTGCGCGAGCGAAGCGCCACCGTCATGCCCGATGCCAGCAGCACGGCATAGAGCCCGAGTAAAATAACGCTGCCCAAAAAACCTAGTTCTTCGGCAACCATGGTAAAAATAAAGTCGGTATGTTTTTCCGGCAGAAAATTAAGTTGATTCTGCGAGCCTTGCAGGTACCCCTTGCCGAAAAATCCACCGGAGCCGATGGCAATCATCGATTGCAGAATGTTATAGCCCGCACCGAGCGGGTCCTGGCTTGGATCGAGAAAGGTGATAACGCGGCGTTTCTGATAATCGTGCATGAAATGCCAGATGAGCGGCGCGGATGCGACTCCGGAAATCGCCAGCCCGATAAAATAGCGCCATGGTACGCCAGCCAGAAAACACATGGTGGCGCCGACCGTCATCACGATAATGGCCGTGCCCATGTTGGGTTCTTTTAAAATCAGTGCCGCCGGAATAATGATGAGCAGCGCCGGAGGAATGAGGAATGCCGGGCGGCGGATTTCCTCAGGATGAAGTTGATGGAAATAACGCGCCAACGCCAGAATGACGGCGAGTTTCATGAATTCCGATGGCTGGAGATTCAAGCCACCGAGCTTGAGCCAGCGCTGCGCGCCCATGCCGGTATGACCGGCGATAGCCACTCCTATCAGAACCAAAATGCCGAAGCCGTATACGATATAGGCGTATTCCATCAGCACGCGCATGGGGGTGATGGCTACGATAATCATCAGGCAAAACGCTACGACAAATTTCAATAGCTGCTGCGACGCCCAGGGCGAGAACGAGCCATTACCGGCGGAAACCATCATGGCAAAGCCAATAAAAGCTATCAGGCTCATGATGGAAACGATGAACCAGTTGATCTCTTTTAGCTTGAAAAAAGGCGATAGTCGGGAAATGCGCATATGGCTTCTAGTTGTAGTCCAAATTTACGGCCTAAATCAAGCTATTATCATAGGATATTTATGGATATTTAATCAATTGCAATCCATAATTTACGCATACTTAATAGGGGTATGGTATGTTAAATTATCCCATCAGGATTTGTGAGCTTGCAGATGCGTAACAGGCACTATCATCGATTATGGCGTTCAAACGAGGGTATCGCTACCCTCGAATTCGCCCTTATTACTCCGGTATTCCTGTTGACCATCATGGCGATTATTGAGTTCGCTATGATCATGTTCACTACGACAGTAATGGAAAGTGCCACGGATAACACCGCCCGCCTTGGAATGACTGGTTACACCGCTGCAGGTTCCAGCCGTCAGTCGCAGATTATTGCCAACGTCGCCAGCCGCACCACCGGGCTTCTTGATCCTACAAAAATTACCATCACCAGTGAGGTCTATCCTGTTTTTACCGACGTTAATCAGCCGGAGCCGTGCCTCACGCCAAAATGCGGCGGCGGCGTTGCCGGCACCGATTACACCGACATCAATGGTAACGGGCAATGGGATTCTGATATGGGCGTTGCCGGGCTTGGCAATGCCGGCGATATCGTGGTCTATACGGTTTCTTATCCCTGGCCAATCATGACACCCATCGTCCGTGCTCTCATCGGCAACACCTTCACCATTACGGTACGCACCGTGGTGCAAAACGAGCCTTACAGTTGAGAAGAAATATGTTACGCAGCATCAAAAAATTTCTCCGGTTGCAAGAAGGCGTGGCGTTTGTTGAATTCGCCATCACCCTACCTTTCCTGCTGGCGTTGTTCATGGGCGCAGTTGAAGTAACACGCTACATCCTTATCGCACAGAAAGTCGAAAAAGCGACGGTGACCATCTCCGACGTAGTGGCGCAGGAAAAAACCATCGGCACAACCGCGATGAACCAGCTCATCACTGCAGTCTCGCAAGTAATGCAGCCGTATACATTCTCCACTAACGGCTATGTCATTGTCTCCTCCGTAACGCCCAACGCCGGAGGCACGCCCACCATACAATGGCAATACAAAGGCGGCGGCACATGGGCGCAGTCCAGCAAGATTGGCTCCTCTGGCGGCACGGCGACGTTACCCACTGGCTTTACCCTTAGCGCGGGAGAAAACGTTATCATCGCCGAAGTTTATTACAACTACACCACCTTGATGGTAAACAGCGTAATACCGGGCGGCACTATTTATAAAACAGCATTTTTCAAGCCCAGGCTTGGTACACTGAATACACTCGGCTCATAAAGGGACGGTTATGAAACATACAGCCTTACTGTTGAGATTTACGCGTTCCGAACAAGGTTCGGTGCTGCCGTTGGTCGGGCTTGGCATGTTCATGTTGATTGCCGCCACAGGTATAGCCATCGATATGGGACGCGTACAAATTGTGCAATCGCGCCTGCAGAATTCGCTCGATGCTGCGGGCCTTGCCGCTGGTACAGTCGCGCATAGTGGTAGTCCCTCGACGGTGGCTACTAATTATTTCAACGCCAATTTCCCCTCCGGCTATCTGGGCGCCACTATAGGCGCGGTAACCGTCACGCCTAACGCCAGTAACAGCGTGCTTTCACTCAGCGTCAGCGGCACCGTCAACACGACCTTCATGAGGATATTTAATATTAATAGCGTCGCCGTATCGGCCACATCGCAAATCACCCTCCAGAGTTCCGGCATGGAACTTGTACTGGTACTGGATAATACCGGTTCGATGAACAGCCCTGTGAATCCGGCCAATAGCAGCACTCCCAAAATAACCGCGCTGCAGCAAGCCTCTACCACCCTCCTTAATATCCTTTATGGCGGCAGCGCTACGGTTAATAACCTGTGGGTGGGTGTCGTGCCCTTCTCTCAGGCGGTCAATGTCGGTACTGGCAATGCCAGCTGGCTGGACAGCACCTATGATGCCGCGCTCGATTTTGGACCGACGATTACTGGCACTACCTGCCAGGGATATAACACCAGCGGGACGACAACTCTTCTAGGAGGCGAAGATTTTGCCGGCACAAAGGCGACGGGTGTGCTTACCTTCAGCAGCAACCCAGCCACCGGAAAGACAATTATTCTCGACGGTGTTACCTGGACGTTCGTCAGCGGCACCGCATCGACTAACCAAACCAAAATTGGCGCGAGTTTAAGCGCGACATTGACATCGCTGGCAAGCAACCTCAACTCCTCCACCAACACCAGCATAAAGCTGGCCACCTATTATGCCACCTCGACTGCTCTTGAAATTACCTATAAGACCGTCGGCACCGCAGGTGACGGTTATACGCTGGCTGTGGGCACAGCGCCTGACGTCATTACCAACCCGACCAGCGGGGGCACCTACGCCAGTACTCCCAAATGCACCTACACATTAAATGGGAATAGCGCTGCTACCAGCTTTAAGCCACAGTTAAACAACTGGGGCGGTTGTGTCATGGCACGCTCATCGCCTTACAATACGTCAGATGACACCCCGACAACAGCGCCTTTCCCAGCATACGACTATCCGCCCACTGCCGATGCAGGCATCACCTACGACCCGTGGATAACCAATACCACGAGCGGTAGCAGCCCTTACACCACCACAACGGTCTATAATTACTCCTACCAGTCATCACTACCTGGTTATTATGGGCCAAACCTGTTTTGCCCGAAGCCCGTACTGCCGATGGTGGCAGAAGAAAGCACCGTTTTGACTGAAATCAATTCCCTGACCGCAGGCGGCTCAACCCTCATCGATATGGGTATGGCCTGGGGACAACGTATGCTGTCGCCAAAATGGCGCGGCCTGTGGGGCGGCGAAATGAACACCAACAGTCTGCCGCTCAACTATAACACGCCGCTGATGCAGAAAGTGGTTATCCTCATGACCGACGGTATGAACTCTTTATCTTCAGGCAATTTTACTGCCTATAATTATTTGGATAAAGGCGTTCTGGGAACAACAAACACTACCACCGCCGACAGCGATCTGGATACCAACACGTTGGCCGTCTGCACCGCTCTTAAGAATAACGGCGTCATTATCTACACCATTGGCTTCGGCACCAACGGCAATAACGACCCCACTGATCCTCAAAGCGTCAATGGCCCTATGTTGCAGGCTTGTGCCAGCCAGCCGAGTTACTACTTCCTGGCACCGACCAACGCCGAGTTAACGACGGCGTTCCAAACCATCGGCGATTCGCTTGCGAATTTGTACATCAGCCACTAAGGTATTGGACGAGGATTACTCCTTCTGAGAGCCAATATTGTATGCGTCGTTTGCCAATCATCTTGTGCACCGCCCTGCTTGCTGCTGCCTGCACGCCGCAGGGAGGGTTCCTTGATAAATCGCAATCCAACGACGCTCTGCAGGCAGCCAAACGGCTTGAAAAAAACGGCGACCTGCAAGGTGCCGCCGCCGCTTACCGCGCTATTATTCAACAATCGAATGCGCCTGTAGAGGCCTATATCGGCCTGGCTTCCATCGACCGTAAGACCGGGCAGTCGGACGAAGCAGTGGCGTTGATGAAACAAGCCCAGTCACACGAAGAGGGCAACCCTGAAGTCATCAGCAAGCTTGGTTATGCGCTGATTTCAGCAGGCCAATACGAACAGGCAGTCAATGTATTCGACCAGCTCATCGCCATGCAGCCGGATAACGCCATGGCCTATAACGGCAAGGCGGTGGCGTTCGACAAAGCCGGTAATCACGTCGCTGCGCAGGAGATTTATAATAAAGCGCTGTCATTGGCGCCGGATTCTCTGACTATCCACAACAACCTCGCCATGTCCCTAATCCTTAATGACAAAGTCAACGAGGCCATCATCATGCTTGAAATCCTGAACCGCCAGCCCAATGCCAATGCTACCGTACGGCAGAACCTGGCGCTGGCCTATGCCATCAAGGGTGATAAAAAACACGCCCTGGAAATCACCTCGCGCGACCTGACGCCCGAACAGGCGCAGGAAAACCTGCTCTTCTACGAACATTATGCACGGATGAAAAAATTGGAGCATGCGCCCAAACACACCGCAATGCCTGACTCGGAGAAGACAAAAACGCTGGAAGTTTTACAGCCGAATGAATCAAAACCGACTAATTAAAAAAAACTAGACCACCCATGCACTTCTACTGAAGCGCACATGGCTACCGCTTCGCGGGTTGTCCCGCTGTCGGCAGCGGGCCATTTTTTAAATAAGAGGCTCGCCTTTGGCGAGACGCTGGCTCGGCCTGCTGGCCTCGCAATATTTTTAATTAGCTGCAATTGTGTTCATGAGCTTGACCGCTGCGGGCGCAATGATGACGATAAACAGCGTCGGCAGAATAAACAGAATCATTGGAACGGTCATCAACGCCGGTAATTTTGCGGCTTTATGCTCGGCACGAAGCATACGCGACTGGCGGAATTCGGTGGAGAGTACTCGCAACGCCTGGGCAATGGGCGTACCGTATTTTTCGGTTTGGATAAGCACGCTCATCATACCGCGGATTTCCGGCAGCTTGCAGCGTTCGGCCATATTTCTCAGCGCCATCGAGCGCTCGGGCAGAAAGCCTATTTCCACAGAGGTCATGCTCAGTTCTTCGGCCATTTCGGGATAGGAAATCATCAACTCCTTCGAGACGCGGTTGAACATTGCGGCAAGGCTTAAGCCAGCCTCGGAGCAAACGGTCATCAAATCAAGTACGTCGGCCAGGGAACGCTGAATTCTTAGATAGCGTTTTTTGCGTACGCGGCGAACATACATCCCCGGAAGCTTTAGCCCAATATAGGCACCCAGCACAGGCCAGACATAATTAAACATGTGCCAGCGCGGGCTGACATGCGCGTTGAGCTTGGAGACGATGAGCCCCACCACACAAAGCGTAATGGGCAGTATCAGGTTAAAAAATGCCAGCACAAAAATAGCGTCTTTAGAGCGGAACCCGGCTTCTATCAGCATGGATTCGGCGTTGCCTACCTGCGATTTTTTTATCAGCTGAAGCTTGACGGCTACCGCACGCATAAAATTGACGGACGTCTCGGGGCGCCTGCGTTTCTTGGGCTTGACCATTTCGCCGCGCAACTCGCGACGGCGTTCATGAATAGCCTTGATGGCGGCAGCAGTACGTCCCTGACGGCTAAGGTTCAGCGCCAGTGCAATGGTACATACCACCACTGCTGCAGTGCCAAGTCCCACCGTGAGCTGGTTGGCATGGATGAAGGTAGCGAAATGGCTGGGTGAGGTCATATTTCAAACTGCGTCATGCGATACATCACCCACAGCCCGAAACCCATCATGCCCGCGGCCACAAAGGCGCAGATATTGCCGCGATGGTCGTTAATCAGTGGCAACATATATTCCGGATTGAGTACGCTCACCGCCAGAATCACCACAAAAGGCAGCGCGCCGATAATCATGGCTGAGGCTCTTGCCTCTGAAGACATGGCGCGGATTTTCATTTTCATGATGAAGCGGCCGCGTAATACTTCCGACAGGTTGCTGAGGATTTCTGCCAGGTTCCCGCCCGTTTCGCGTTGCAACACAATACAGGTGGTGAAAAAATTGAATTCGGTCAAGTCGAGTTTTTTGGCCATTTCCTGCAGCGCTTTTTCCAGCGAAACGCCCAGCTTCATGGTGTTGGCAATCGTCGTAAATACGCCGCCCAGAGGCTCAGGAACCTCTGTGGACACGAGCACCAGCGATTCGGAAACCGGTAGACCGGAGCGCAACCCTCGCACAATCAGGTCAATCGCATCGGGGAAAAGGATAAGAAAAGCCTTGGCCTGCTTGTTGATGGAAAATTGCAGCCATTTAAACGGCAGCCATACACCAATGACGAGCCCGGCAATACCTCCCACAATAAAGGATTTGCCCAGCATCCCTGACACAACGAAAATAATGATCAGAAAAGATAGCGCCCGGCGGAAAATGAACTGCTTGGGGGTAATTTTTTTTCCGCCGCGTTCCAGGCGGTCGCCCAGAACTTTAAAATCGGGTAGCGGTTTCATCAGCCAATAGACGAGACCGCGCTTTTCTTCCGTTTTACGGCGCAGCGACATATCCTGTGTTTTTTTTGGCGCGCCTTTGCGCAGACGGATGCGTTCAATGCGCTTTTGCATGCGTTTGCGGGCTTTGTTCCCGAAAATCTTCCACAGCAAACTGCCTATTCCGGCTACAAAAATAAAGAGAACGAGCCAACCAAGCGGCTTCATATTATTCTACACCCGTGGTCATAGCCTCGATCAGCGCCTGATCCAGGCCGAAATACGCGGCCTGCTGGACAAAATTCGGGCGGATGCCGGTAGAATGGAACTCGCCCATCAGCTTGCCGCTGCTGTCTTCGCCCTTGAACTCGAAGGTGAATAAATCCTGGGTGACGATGACGTCGCCTTCCATGCCGACCACCTCGGTCACATGCGTGATGCGGCGTGCGCCGTCACGCATACGCTGAATCTGCACGATGAGGTTCACGGCGCTGGTAATCTGGGTGCGCACGGCTTTGGACGGCAGGTTGATACCCGCCATGCCGATCATGTTTTCGAGGCGCGACAAGGCCTCGCGCGGTGTATTGGCGTGTAGCGTGCCCATCGAGCCATCGTGGCCGGTGTTCATGGCTTGCAGCAAATCGAATGCTTCGGCGCCACGTACTTCGCCTAAGATAATGCGGTCAGGGCGCATACGCAGGGCGTTCTTCACCAGGTCGCGCATGGTGATTTCACCCTGCCCTTCCAGATTGGCGTTGCGTGTTTCCAACGGCACAACGTGTGGCTGTTGTAATTGCAATTCGGCGGCGTCCTCGATGGTAACAATGCGTTCGCCATGCGAAATCATGCGCGAGATGGCATTGAGCAGCGTGGTTTTTCCCGAGCCAGTGCCGCCGGAAATAATGATGTTCAGGCGGATGGCGCCGCAGATTTTGAGCACCTGGCACAAAGGCGCGGAGATATTGTTCTGGCCGGCCATGGTGTCGAGCGTGATTTTTTTCTGGGAAAATTTACGAATGGAAATCGACGTGCCGCGGATGGCGCAAGGCTGGGCGATGACGTTGACGCGGCTGCCGTCTGGCAGGCGGGCGTCGCAGATGGGGGAAGATTCGTCGACGCGGCGACCAACGCCGGTTACGATGCGGGTGGCAATTGCCATGACATGTGCGTTGTCGCGGAATTTGACATCGGTGAGTTCCAGTTTACCACGACGCTCGACATAGACCTGATACGGGCCGTTGACCATGATGTCGTTCACCGCTTCGTCGCGAAGCAGCGGTTCCAGTGGGCCAAAACCCAGCATGTCATCGACGATCTGGTTGGCCAGAAGCTGCTGTTCTGCCTGGGACAGCGGCAGCTTCTGCTCGATAACGATTTCGCCGATAAGCTCGATAATCTGGCGTTTAAGCTCCTCTCTGGGTAAACGCGAAGAGGTGGAAATATCGATCTGCTCCATCAGCAGTGCATAAATCTTGTCTTTGGTCGCCGCCATTTCGTCGCGTACTTTCGACGCGCCCGGCGCTATAAGGCTGCTTTCGGACGACATGGTCAGCAGATCCTGCCCGCTGACTGTTTTGGAGGAAGCAGGCGGAGTGGCAGCAGGAGCCTTGGCTACAGGAGGAGCAGACGCAGATGCGGGAGCAGCGGCAGGAGCGGACGGCGCAACAGGCGCCGCCGGCAATGGCGGTGTTGAGGGAGTGTCCGATGCGGTACCACGACGTCCGAACATAGCGTTTTACTTTGCTTTAGTTTCTGCAGTTTCTTTGGCGTCTTTTTTCTTCCCCGAAAACATGCTGAAGCCCTTGCTGCCTTTAGCGGCAATATCGCTTTTTGCTTCCGGCACCAGCAGTTCAGCCAATAGCAACAACGGCTTGACCGCGGCATGGGATTTGGATTTGAGCGAGGGTATTTCGCTGCCTATCTGCATAAAAATTTCGGGTGAAAAAGGCACACTGGCGGTTATTTTGGCGCCGATGCCTTTTTCAAAATCACTGGGTTTTATCTCCAGCTTGCTCATGCCGACGCGATTGACGATGACGATGGGCGCCTGTTTCATTTTGAGCGTTTCGCGCATCAGGTCGCTGAGGCGGAGCGTGTCGCGCAGGGAAAGCAGCGTTAGTTCCGCCACCTGCACCACCATATCGGCCTGCGCCAGGCAGCGCTTGCTAAATGTATTGAGGTAGCGGGGAATATCGAGAATGGTCACGGGGAATTTATCGCGCATTTCCTTCAGCAACGCCTCAGCCGCATCCTCATGGATAGTAATGCGCTCATGCAACGCCTCTTCGGAACTGAGCACCGCCAAATGCTTGTGTGGCTTGCTCATCACGCGTTCGATAAAGAGGGGATCGATACGGTCAGGTTTTTCCAGCGCTTCCCGGAAGCCACGGTTAGGCTCCATATCCAGCGTCAATGCCAGGCTGCCTTCATGCGGGTCAACGTCAATCAGCGCTGTGTTCTTCTTGGTGAGGTCGGCAATGAGGGCGGCGAGGTTGAGGGCAATCATGGTGGCGCCCACGCCCCCGCGCGAACCCAGCACCGCAATGACCTTGCCGGGTTGCTTATCGTGTTTTGCTCCAGCATGTGCCTGCTCGTTGGATTTGAGATAGGCCGCTTCAAGCGCGTGCTGCGTCATGGGTTTCAGCAGGTAGCTGAAAATGCCGATTTCGGTCAACCAGACATAAAAACTGTATTCATTGACCGTGCCGATGATGATGACTTTGGTATTGGGGTCGCACACCTCAGCCAGCGCATCCAGTAGCGCCGGGGCTTCGGCGGCGGAAGGCACTTCCACCAGAAGCAGCACAGGCGAGACGTGGTTCTTTAGATGTTGTGCCGCAGTACGGATATCGCCCTGCATAATGCAGCTGTCCGGCCACGACTGTGAGGACGCAAACTTTTTTAAGGTATCAATGTCCGAGTCGGCGGTAGCGAAGGCAAGAAATGGAGGTTTTGCATCGGTACTGTTCATAGCATACTTTCATTACTGCGCGCCTGCAGTTGTGGTGGACGCAGCGGAGGATCCACTAGCTGGGGCAGCAGCAGTCTGCGACATATCCTTGCCGCCATTATACTGATCCATGGTGGTAGACGTACGTTGTGAATCATACGCCCCGTCGTCCTGGCCACGTACCAAATCCTGCGGATCGGCGACCATCAGGCCAAGATTAGCCGTGGTAGCACAGCCAATGTTATGCGCGGTATTGCTGTAGGTGGTTACCGGCGACATGCGCCAATCCGGGCAACGGGGGGAAATCACGGCTGAATAAGTGATATCGAGTTTCGCATCATTGCTGCCCATCCCTTTTTGCGCCACAAATGACACGGTCTTGCGCGCGTAACCCATGCCGACCAAGGTTTTGGTCAGGCGCTGTTTGCGAGCTTCGTTATCGAGCTGCAAGGGATTAAGCGACACCTTCACCTTTTGTGCCGCTGACGGTGTGACGGCATTTAAATCGGCACGCAACGCATCGAGTTCATCCTCAGAAACACGGTCGCCGACAAAATGCAGCGTATGGCTGGCGGTACGGGTTTCGACAGTGTTTTTCACAGGGTGTTCGGCGTAATAATCCTTGGGGTCATTACCCTGCATATCCCACTGCGAAGCACAACCCGACAGCAATAACGCCGCCAATGTTACATATTTTTTCATGGCTGTTTCTCATTGCTGTTATCTGATTCATCCGTCATGAAACCGCCTTCGCCGTGTAGCGTCGGCATATTTTCTTTGTCGTCATCATTCATCGATTCCTGTTGGTACAGGTTGCCCTGCAGCAGCATCTGCATGTCTGAAGGGGGCTTCATCCCATCAATCGGCGTCTGCATTTTGGCGGATTCAGCCACCGGATGCACAATATAAGGAGTCACCAATATGACCAGTTCCGTCTGATCGTTCTGGAACGAGGTGGAGCGGAATAATGCGCCAAGCACAGGCAAGTCACCAAGGCCGGGGAATTTATCGATGGCATTAGTGGTTTCGTTCTGCAGCAAGCCGGCCAGCATAAAGCTTTCACCACTGCCGAGCTCAACCACGGAGGAAGCCTTGCGCGTATCGAGAATCGGGTAGGTAACGCCGGAGACCTGAATGGGGTTGTTGAAATCAAGTGTGCTGACTTCGGGTGCTACGGTCAGACTGATGCGGTTTTTGTTCATTACCACCGGTGTGAATTTCAGGCTGACGCCAAACGGCTGATACTGGATGGAGATAGTGGGAGCGCTGCCAGTGCTGGACTGCACCACAGGAACTGGAAATTGTCCGCCTGCCAGGAAGCTGGCGGGTTCGCCTGAAATAGTGGTCAGGGTCGGCTCGGCGAGAATGGTGGCCATGCCTTGCGTTTCCAGCGCGTCAATCAGGCCGCTAATGTCTTTATAACGGAACATGGCGTTCGTATCGGTATTGCTGCCACGATCGATAAGGCTGTTAGGCGCAAGAACAACGTCCTGGCCGGGAGTGGAGCCGAAGAACTGTATGGTCTTGCCCTGAACCAGCTGCATGGAGAAATTGCCGCGGTTGGTCACGTTTTGGAGGCTGACGCCGATTTTCTTCAGATCGGTTCGCGACATTTCGACGAAGCGCACTTTCAGCGTTACCTGATCGGAGCCCTGCGTCTTGATCATGTTGACCATTTTATCTTTGTCGCCCATATACGCAGCGGCAATGTTTTTAATATTGTCGGATTCACCCGGCGAGCTCGCCGTGCCATTCATCACAAGGCCGCCATCCACCGTTTTGAAATCGACATCCGATTCCGGCGCCATGCGTTTCACTTCGCGCTCGAGGCTACTGAGATTGTGGGTGACGGAAACAACGGCATTGAGAATGGTGTTGTTTTCGGCGTTGACTGCATAAATACTGGTCTCACCGATTTTTTTACCATGCACAAAAATCAGCTTGGAAGAGATGACCTGCACGTCGGCGGTGGTGGGATCGGCCACGGCGATTGAGGTGACTGCCTCGTCGAGCTTGACCATTGTGCCTTTGTTGATTTCGACCGTGATGACGCGCTCAGCGACATCAGCAGACATGGCCAGGCCTGCCTGGCCGGCAATGGCTACAAAGAAAAAGGCGAATACTGATTTTCTAAACATAAGCCCTAGTATAATTGCATGTTTTCGGTTTGGTCGCCGCGGATAATGCGGATATGCGGGGAAACAGTGTCACGGTTGAGTGCCGAACTGATATCGGTGTCGCGGGTGTAATTGCCGTTAAGCGTTGTCCCCTGGGCAGGAACCGTTACACCGGTAGCAGGATCAACAGTGGCGATGCCGCGCAACGCTACCGAAATTTTGCCCATTTCAGTGGCGACTGAAATCTGCTCCGCCTGACGCGACGTTACTTCAACCGTAACCGTTTTGGCGAGGATGGCTTTATTATCCGGGTTATCCAGCATCTGGTCCACCGCCACAACGCGCACGTTACGGACGAAGGTTTCGCTCACTACGGAATCGTTGGAAGGCGTATCTTTGATGTGGTGCGTGACGATAAGATCGACGTGATCACCCGGTGAAATAAAACCGCCATTGCCCGACGTAGCCGTTACGGCGATTGACACTGCACGCATTCCGGGATCCAACACTGCTGACATATATCCGCCCTCGCCCGAGCGCATCAGTGCCCCAGCGGGAACCTGGTCACCGGCATGAAGCTGGTGGCGCACCACCGAACCGCTGAAATTTTCTAATTTGGCCGAACCTTCTTTCAGGCTGTCTTCTTTGATGGCGCCAGCGTCAACGGTATCCCAATCGATATCCTGCGGCACCTGAACAAGCGTGCCCGCCGTGAGGTCATGCTTGGCAACGATGACACGGACGTTTCCCGGACCCTTCGCATCGGTCGGCGCCGGTGCGGGTTCCTGCGACATGTTGCTATAGATCGCGATAGCGCCAAACGCTACCACGACCCCGGCAATCAGGATCATTATCAAACGGCCTTTTGATTCCATATAAACTCAGCTTACAGATGAAGTTCGATGAATTATAGTGTCTTTATACTTAAAAAACGGTTAAGTGGCGTGACATAAAAATCACGCTATTCCAAATAGTTATTTGCCATAATTGTAAATAAAATTTAACCTTTTATGTGTCTAATATACTTGAATGCGCTTCTATTGTGTCTGCTCTTGGACTACAATACAAGCAGACGCTAATTAACGGTTTATTCAGAAAGAAACGATCCTCCATGATACGCCAGTATGAACTGGTCGAGAAAATAAAATCCTACGATCCGAATGCCGACGAAGACCTCATCAACCGGGCGTATGTCTTTGCCATGCAGGCACACGGATCCCAGAAACGCGCCTCAGGAGACCCCTATTTCTCGCACCCCGTAGAGGTCGCGTATAAGCTGACGCAATACCGGCTGGATGCCTCGTCCATTGTTACAGCCCTGCTCCACGACACAGTGGAAGATACCGACGTCACGCTCGATGAAATCGAAGCGCAGTTCGGCAAGGAAATCCGCGGGCTGGTCGACGGCGTCACCAAATTATCGCGGCTGGAAGGCAAATCCGAAAACCTCAAGCAGGCGGAAAATTTCCGCAAGCTGCTTATCGCCATGTCGGAAGATATCCGCGTGCTGCTGGTCAAACTCGCCGACCGGCTACACAACATGGAGACGCTCAAATTCGTCAAAAGCCCGGAAAAACGCCAGCGCATCGCCCGCGAAACCGTGGAAATATATGCCGCACTGGCCGAGCGCATCGGGATGCGTAATCTCAAGGAAGAGTTGCAGGATTTGGCATTCGCCGAGCTTTACCCGGAAGCGCGCGACTCCATCGTCACCCGCCTGAATTTCCTGCGCGAACAAGGCGAAGCTGAAGTAGAGAAAACCGTCAAGGTACTGAAGGAAAAACTGGCGGAAGCCGGGTTGCCCGATGCAAAAGTGGACGGGCGCGAAAAAAAGCCGTTTTCCATCTGGAAAAAAATGGAAGACAAAAACACCAATTTCGAGCAGCTCTCCGATATCATCGCCTTCCGCATCACGGTGGACGACATCACACAGTGCTATCAGGCACTCGGCGTCATCCACGCCAACTGGCACACCATTCCGGGGCGCTTCAAAGACTATATCTCCACGCCCAAATCCAACGGCTATCAGTCGCTGCACACTGCCGTGCTTGGCCCCGGCCAGCAGCGCGTCGAGGTGCAGATACGCACGCAGGAAATGCATGAAATCGCCGAGTATGGTTTGGCAGCGCACTGGTCATATAAACAGAAGGAGCATTCGGTTAAAGACGGCAAGCAGTTCCGCTGGATGCGCGAATTGCTCGAAATTCTGGAAAAATCCGAAAGCCCGGAAGAATTCCTCGAAGACACCAAGCTCGAAATGTATCACGATCAGGTGTTCTGCTTCTCACCCAAGGGCGACATCCTGGCCTTCCCGCGTGGCGCGACACCAGTGGATTTTGCCTATGCCGTGCATTCGGGCGTGGGCGATACGTGCGTCGGCGCAAAAATCAACGGCCGCATAGTGCCCTTACGTACCAAGCTTAAAAACGGCGACCAGGTGGAAATCATCACCTCCAAAACCCAGACCCCCTCGCCCAGCTGGGAACGCTTCGTCGTCACCGGCAAGGCGCGTGCTGAAATCCGCAAACATGTGCGCACGCAGCAGCGCAATGAATATGTCAACCTTGGCCGCGCCGTGCTGCTCAAAACTTTCAAGCAGGAAGGTGAGGAGTTCAACGAAAAAATGATCGAGCCGCACCTGCCGGCTTTTAATAAAAAAACCGTCGAAGACCTGCTCGCTGAAGTCGGCGAAGGGCTTATCAGCCGCCAGCAGGTGACGGAAATCGTCATCGGCCAGAAAAAACCCGTCAGCCCCACCGGCATGACCTCAGTGCTTTCGACGCTTTCCAGCCCATTCCGCAAGAAAAAAGCCAACGGCGCCGGCCCCATGCCCATCAAGGGGCTCATCCCCGGCATGGCGATTCATTTCGGTGGTTGTTGTCACCCGATTCCCGGCGACCGCATCGTCGGCATCGTCACCACCGGCAAGGGCGTGACCATCCACACCATGGACTGCGAAACCCTGGAAAATTATACCGACGCACCGGAGCGCTGGATCGACGTGGCCTGGGAGCGCGACCAGGCGGACGTCAAACATATCGGCCGCTTGCGCGCCCATATCAGCCATGAGCCGGCGGCGCTGGCCACCGTAACCAACGTGATTGCCAAGGAAATGGGCAATATCAATAATTTCAAAATCATCAACCGCTCGACGGATTTTTTTGAAATCCTCGTTGATATCGAAGTGCAGGACTTGAAACACCTGAACAATATCATTGCCAATTTGCGCAGCAAAGAAGTGGTGCAGAGCGTCGAGCGTTACCAGACATAATTAATCCGGATAAAAGTGCCGGTAAAATTCGCCGTATTTTTTGATGGCTTCGGTGATGGGTGAGACATCGTTATAAAAACTGACGTCGCGTTTTTTAATGTGTTTTGAAAAAGCCGATACGTCCTGACCCAGGAAATTTCCAATGATATTGGGGTTTTCGGTCACGTCCTCGTATTTCACCACATGAACTAAATCCCGCAAATTATAGAGCCGTTTGCACATGAGGTCGTACATCCGCACCTGTTTTTCGAGCAACGGCATGGGGGTATCCGTCAGCTGGCGCATCTGCGGCCAATACATAATTGCGCCAGGCATTTTTCCTTTCTTTTGCGGAACGGGCATGGAATTCCATGAGGCAATGACACCGGCAGGATGACGCACAATAGCAATCGCTTGCGTAAAACCCGCCTCTACAATCTGACGCAGACAGCTGAGATACGGCCCGTTATGTTTTATCGCCAACGTGAAGTTGGGCGTAAGGCCGGGACGCGTGAAGGGAATCGTAGGCACGTCGGTATCGGCTTTGGGGCTTTGGGGATCGCTGCGATAATAATTCGTCATGGCTGTGCCGTCAGGATTGCGGCGTTCGGGGATGGGAACGCCCTGCAATAATTTCTCCCGCGTTGCAGCAAAATCCTCCAGCAGATAGCGGGCGAAGGTAGCAGCATTGGATGTTTCATGCTGCATCATCCATTCAAACTGCCAGTAAGGCTCGTTAAGCGCGACGGCATCGGGAATGCTGTCGATAAGCGCGGTAACCAGCGTGGTGCCCGAGCGCGGAATGCCGGTAAGGATCACGTTGCGTGGGGCGCGGGCCATATCAGCCGAGAAATTTTTTCAATGTTTGTGTCCAAGAAGCTCGGAAGCTGGCCAGATCGTATTTGAGTGCATCCTGCATGGCCTGCGCAGTCATGGCTTCCACCGATTTATCTGCGCTGACGCATTGCGCGATGATGGCGGGAACATGGTCGATGTCTTTGAACGAACAGGCTTTACTATTTTCGCCGAAGCGCAGATAATCGCGCCCCGCCTGCCCGTCGAGCCCAGTGACGAAAGTTCCCAGCGCCATCGCCTCCAGCGAAATGAGGCCGAAGCCCTCGGCCAGCGATATATTGATAAAATAACGCACGGCAGCGATGCGTTTCATAAACTGGACATGCGGAAGGTCGCTATTTTTGATAACGTCCAGCTTCAGGTTGGGTAGCCGGGTTTTCAGCTGGTGCCGCACATACTGCGCCGCAACCTGATTTTCCATTCCTTCCTTGATATACATCAGTGCCGACATGGGCGGGCGGTTTTTCCAAGGCATGGGGTTGGGCAATTTTTTCAGCTGAACGAAGGCGGGGATAACACTCGTTTCAATTCCATAGACGCCGCGCAGAAATTCCTGCACCAGCGCGCTCACCGAAACGTAAAGGTCAAAGCGGCAATCGAGCACCTGATAGGTCTGGAAGCCCTGAACATAGGAAATTTTGCGGCCCGGCAGGCGAAGTCCGAACATAAACTTGGAAAAAGAGGGATTGACCACAATGAGGTCATCTTTAGTGATGCGCTTTTCCATCTGGGGGATGGTGATGGTTGGCGGCATAGTCGGATAATCGAACTGCTTCGCCGGGGTTTTCTCACCTACCTGCACATTGACCATGCTGTAGCCGAATTCCTTCTCCAGAACCAGCCCGACATGGTAACCCATAAACGCGCCACCGCGTGGAATCAAGGCGCCAACGACATAGACAAACGGCATTTTAGCCCCTGTAATTTAAATGACTATATAATCGTTCCAAATAAAAACCCACTGGTTTTTATTCAGGATACGCTCGCTACGCAGCGGAAAATCGAGGCTTTCGGCCTCGATTTTCATAGCCACTCTGACTAAATAATTAATCAGAGTGGCTATATAATGTAGCCATATTCAGGAGTTTTTGTATATTATAAAGCAATGTCTAGGTTGCGCCTCGGAATCAATGTTGACCATGTCGCCACGCTGCGCAATGCGCGCGGCGGCGAGCACCCCTGCCCGGTACGTGCGGCGGAACTGGCAGCAGAGGCCGGGGCCGACGGCATTACCGCCCATCTGCGCGAAGACCGCCGCCATATCCGCGACCATGACATCGAGCGGCTCAAAAACGAAATATCCCTGCCGCTTAACCTCGAAATGGCCATGACCGACGACATGCTGGCCATTGCCCTGCGCGTGCTGCCAAACGCCGTCTGCATTGTGCCGGAAAAACGCGAGGAACTCACCACCGAGGGCGGGCTGGACGCCATGGCGCTGGAAAAACCGCTGACGCCGTTTGTGGCCAGACTGCAGGACGCGGGCATCCGCGTTTCATTGTTTATTGCCCCTGACCACGACCAGATCAAAGCCGCCCACCGCATTGGCGCGAAGGCGATTGAAATCCACACCGGGCGTTACTGCCACCTGCTGGGCAAAGGCCGCCACGCCGAGCGCTCGCATATTTCCGACGCGGCCATGCTGGCGCGTGCCCTTGAGCTTGAGGTGCATGCTGGACACGGGTTGAGTTATGATAATGTCGGGCCGATTGCTGCCATTCCTGAAATCATCGAGCTCAATATCGGCCATTTCCTGATTGGCGAAGCAGTATTCAGCGGACTGGGCGACGCCATCCACACCATGCGCCGCCTCATGGATGAGGCGCGTAACGGGGACGCCCTATGATATTGGGCACGGGTAATGATTTAATCGATATCCGCCGCATCGAGGAAACGCTGGAGCGTTTCGGTTCGCGCTTTGAAAACCGCGTCTTCACCGCCCGCGAACAGGGCAAGGCTAAAAGCCGCAGCAATGCCGGATCGCGCATTATCGCCGCTACCTACGCCAAGCGCTTCGCCGCCAAAGAGGCCTGCGCCAAGGCGCTGGGCACGGGCATCCGCCAGGGCGTGGCATGGCGGGACATGGAAGTGACCAACCTTGCCAGCGGCGCGCCGACGATGACACTGTACGGCAAGGCCCTGCAACGCCTGAACGACATGACACCCAAGGGGAGCAGGACTCAAATCCTGCTGACCATGACCGACGAATATCCGATGGCGCAGGCCACGGTAGTCATTGAAGCGATAACGGCATAGGCGGGCACGGGCATGGGAAGCAAAACCGTATTGATTACCCGTGCGATGGGCGATGAAGCGGAACTGACTGAGGCGCTGCACGCCCGTGATTTCAGCGTTATCCACGAACCGCTGACGCAGATTTTCCTGCTGCATACGGCACGAACGGCGCTGGAGCGCGCGTTATTTGATGAACCCGACGCCATCATTGCCACCAGCAGGCACGGTGTCATGGCCATGACGGCACTGACGCAACTGCGCGATAGCCCGCTGATCTGCGTGGGTGAAGCCACCGCACAGGTGGCGGAAAATGCGGGGTTCACGCGGGTATATGACGCGGGTGGCGATGTATACCGCCTAAGCGACTATCTCGCGGCGGCTTATGATCCGGGGTCGCGTTTCGTATATGTATCGGCACAGCAGGTGCGTGTTGACCTGGCGTCATTGCTGGATGATATGCAAGTGGACCGTATTGTAGTGTATGAGGCTGCAGCCGTTACCGAACTATCCGACACGCTGCCGCAACAGTTAAAGCGCGGGCAGATTGACGCTGTCACGTTTTTTTCACAACGCACTGCTGCTATTTTTGCCAATCTTTTATCCGCCGCAGGGCTGGAGGAATCTGCGCAGAGCCTGCATGCCTTCGTCCTCAGCGATGCCGTCGCCGAACCGATTATGCCTTTGCGCTGGCGTGGAATTCATGTGGCATCCGAACCGACGCTTGCATCACTGGTCGCGAGCGTAGATAATATCCTGCATGGCTGACGACGCGAAAGATAAAGCAGACCTCCCTCCTGTGCCTTCGCTGGCACAGCGGCTGAAAAAGCTGGTCATTATGATGAGCGTGCTGTTTGCGCTGTGGCTGCTTTTTACCTACGTCTTGCCGCGCCTGGTCTTGCCAATGCAATCATCGCCTGCACATACGATGGCACAACCGGCCTCCAGTGACGTGCCCGCTGATAAAGACGCACAGATTGCAGCATTGACCCAGCGCCTTAGCGAAGTGGAAGCAAAACTCAAAACGCTCGAAGACGTGATTGCCGCTGCGCCTAAATCCGGCAGCGATGATGCCACGAATGCAAAAATCGCCGCGCTCGAAGCCAAAATAACAGAACTCAGCGACCAATCGGCGGACGATGAACGCGTCACGGGCATCGAAACTAAAATGACCGCACTGCAATCGCAGTTGGGGGAAGCGCAGGCGAAAAATTCACGTCAACTGGCGCTTATGGCCGCATTTGACGAACTGAAAGACACGTTAAACCATGGAAACGCACTGGGCGTCTCGCTGACAAAGCTCACCAGCTTAAGCGACGGCCAGCCGAAAATTCAAGAGACACTGGCGCAACTGGCGCCCTTTAAGGATAAGGGTGTGGCGACGTTGACTGAACTGCAGCAAAAATTTAATGCCTCGGCAAAACTCGCGCTTTCCCACAGCAACAGCAATGCGCTGATTGACTGGCATTCGCTGATTACCATCCGCAAAACCGGCGACCAGCCCGGTACTGACGACGAAGCGGTCATCGCTCGCGCCGAAGCAGCACTGGGGCGCGGTGAACTCGATAAAACCTTAAGTGAACTCGTCACGCTGTCGCCAACTGCGGCACCATCATTTGCACCGTGGGTTGCAGACGCGCAAGCCAATGTCCACGCCCATGAAACCCTGGCCGCGCTGCAACTGGCCGTGGCGGGTGATACGGCCCCATGATTAACCTGCTGCTATTCCTGGTGGCGATTGCCTGTTTTGGCGCCGCCGCCGCATGGATGGCGGAAAACCCCGGACAGGTGACCATGACTTGGTTCGATTACCGCATCGATACCAGCCTGGCTTTTTTATTTACACTGACACTGCTGGCCGCATTAGCTCTAGCATTGCTGTATTTGCTCATCCGAAAAATTATACTTATTCCTTCGCAGTTTTCCGAACGCCGGAACCTGAAACATTATAAGCGGGGTTTAAGCGAGCTGACCTACAGCGTGGCGGCACTGGCGGCGTCTGACGTCAGCAGCGCCGAAACTCACACCCGCAAGGCGGAAAAACTTCTGGGCAAAACACCGATTACCTTGCTGCTTTCCACGCAGATTGCCCGCAGCCGCGGCGACGACATCAAAACCCGTACGCTGCTGGAGCAAATGCTCGAGCATGAAGAAACGGAATATCTTGCAGCACGTTATTTAAGCGATGCCGCCAGCAAGCAGCAGTATTTCCCCCGTGCCCTTTCACTGGCACAGCGCGCTTATGAACTCAGCCCCAAAGACCCGACGGCCATTTCCACCATCATCAGCCTGCAGCTTCGGCTGGGCCAATGGCAGGAAGCGCTGCGAGCCATAGACAAGGCGTACCGCAAAAGAACGTATGCAACGCGCGGCGACATGAAACGCCACAAAGGACTGGTACATCTGAAACAGGGAATGAACATGATGGATGCCGGTCATGCCGAAACCGCTTTGCAGCACGCACGCGCCGCACTTGGTTTTTTACCGGGTTATGCGCCTGCTGCCATCTTTGCCGCCAAAGTTTTTTTAGCCAACGGCAACCAAAGCAAGGCCGTAAAAACCATCCAGCAGGCGTGGAAATTGTCGCCCAATCCGCAATTGGAAAATGAGCTGCGCATTCTGATTGTCTCTCTGCCGCGTGAAAAACAGCAGCGCCTGTTACAAAAACTGAAAGAAAGCGGCGTGGCAGAAATTGGCACCGTGTGGAAATGCCAGTCATGCGGGCATACCACTGAAAATTGGGACGTGTATTGCCCGTCCTGTAGCGCGTTTGATTCTTTAGAGTGGAAATAAAAACATTTGAAGCACTGCGAGGCCAGCAGGCCTCGCCAGCCATGAGCCGCGGAGCGTGCGCCATGTGAGCTTCAGTAGAAGCGAACGGGCGCGTTTAGAATTATAATTGTGGAGCAAGCGCCGGGTCGGGCAGCGTTTCATGCGCGGTATCGGCAGCCGGCGCGGGCAATTGCGACTTGTCCTGTTGCTCCTGCGTTGTGTCCTTCACGTCCGCCGGTATCTGTACAAATACCGGCTGGGCATTGGCCACACGGTTGGCAGGCTGTTTGCTCATGTCGCTTTCTTGTGTAGAGAGAGGCTGCATCATGGCCGGAGGAGGCGCTTCGGCACTGGTGCCCTGATAGGCGACCAGCCTGTCCTCATACCCCGGCATAGGCTGGCGGTAACACAGCACATCCTGGAAAACATGGTAACAATAAGTCGAAGCCACTGGCACCCGCTCGTTTTTAGGCGGTGGCGTCAGGAACCAGTCTTTCACTTCACCCGAAGACTGGTAAATATTCTTTTTCAGGTCATTGGCTTCATTCAGCGCGGTTTGAGGCGCCGTGCAGGCGGCCAGGGAAATTAGCGCTGTAAAGACAATAAGATAACGCACGGCAACTCCTATATTTTCAATACCTGCCCAACACAAAGCAAGCTTTGTGCCAACTAGTAAATTGCGCTCAAGAAAAAACAAAAAACGTGTTTTTTGTTTTTTCTCTTGGCGCCGCGCAGGCTGCGCGCCGGGGCGGCGCTAGGTCGCTA
>Ga0206936_1084_pt1 | contig 28472 bp, 28 predicted proteins | sample Alteio_BWOrgHeat_14_FD_152922 | JGI IMG/M metagenome (GOLD analysis project Ga0206936, IMG submission 152922) | Enriched cells from forest soil in Barre Woods Harvard Forest LTER site, Petersham, Massachusetts, United States -... | ecosystem: Environmental > Terrestrial > Soil > Temperate forest >... | reverse complement strand
AGGGTTGCGGCGAGGTGCGGAGAATCGCCGTGGGCTGGTTCGGGCATGGCTATGGCGTCGGTTGCGGGGAGATCGCCGTGAGTGGCGAATTGCTGACGGGCGCGTGGGGCGATGGCGGTTGAGGATTCTTCGGATTTGGGGATGGCGAGATGGAAGTATCCCCAGTCGATGCGGAGGTCGTCGCCGGAGCGGTTGAGGATGTTCTGATCGCGTGAGCCGACGGAGAGGACTTGGAGCGACGCGGTCTGGTGGCGCGAGGTGACTACGGCCTGGCTGCGGTCGTTGACGGAGATGATGGGGTCGACGTCGAGCAGGACTTCGACGCGATGGGCTGCGCTGTCGGTGGACTTGGCTTTCCATGTGAGATAGGTGACGGGGCGCGAGAGCAGGTCGAGGTCGCTGGGGAGAGATGGCGTGAAGAAGGCGAGTTCGAGGGAGATGCCGCTCTGTGCGAATTGATAGATGGTGTGGGTTGCGGCGACGGTGAGGCCGGTCTGCTGCATGGCTGGGATGTCGTCAGGATGCTTGCCCATGAAGCGAAAGGGCTTTCCATCGATGCGGGCGATGCCGGAAATGGGCTGGGCCTTGCCGGTCCAGTGGGCGGTGTCGGCGTCGGTGAGGTTGTCGGTCATGGACCAGACGCTGAAGTATGGGTTGTGCACGATGAGCGGAACGGCCGGTGGGCGCTCCTGAGAGCGCGCGACGGTGCAGCCGAGAACGAACGCAACACAATAAACCGGAAACAGACGGAAGGCCTTCATGAAATCCCCTTGGTATGAGGTTAACTGCTTGGAGTGGGGATTTCATTTGGAGAGTTGGCCGAATAAGGCACGGACCCCGTGTCAGCCTGCGATCGGAGTTCTGCGACGGCTCATTCTGCAGCGAAGCGCTTTGTAGAACGCGGGTGCGACGCAGATGACGGCAGCGGCGATAAACAACTGGGTCACAGACAGCGGTATAAAGCGGGTGTGGCGCTGGTCGAGGGCGAACGCGATTATGGCCAGGGCCGTGCACAGAGCGACGATAAGGTTCGAGTTGAATTTTTGGGACATGGTTTCCTTCCTGAAGTGACTGGTCGCGCTTCGTTGTGGCCGCGCGTCAGTACTCCAGTCGCATGATGGGGGTGGATCTTACACGTTTGGTTGCAGGTCGGCTTCGATTAATTTCAACTTTTCGCTGAGCTCCTTAACCTGAAGATGTCTTGAGCGCGCCAGGATGAGGCCGGTCAAGATCATGATGATCAAGGTGGCGATTCCCGCGCCGGTCTGGATGAGCTGGAGGCGCGAATGGGGGGCGGTTGCAGATGGTGTGGAACCTGCGATTGCGAGCTTCATGACGAGGGCACCGAGCACTGCGCCGCAGGGGACGCCGGCATAGAGGCATCGCGCGAGAAAGAGATCTTTTTGGGCGCGGGCGATCATGGATTTCAGCAAGCTGACTGTGTCCAGGGTGAGGGCTTCGAAGCGGTTACATCGAGCGCGACGATGCCGAGCCACACCGATGACGAGAGTGAGGGTCCAAGCGACGCTCAGGATGCCGTGTGAGGCGAGGCGTCCGGTTGCCTCTTCGAAGACGAGCAGGACGGCGATGCCGCACAGGATGGCCAATATGCTTTGGTTGAGGCGCTGATGCAAGCGGTTGAGACGCTGCACGTCGTGGGCGAGATGGTGCGTGTCAGGCTTTGGTGCGGTTTGCCAGAGGGCGACGAACGGATCGGGTTGGGGTGATGAGGTCATGAAGGGTCTCCGAAGCTGAGGCGTAGTGCGGATTTGGCGCGGTGGAGGCGCACGGAGGCGTTGCTTTCGCTGATGCCCAGGGCGATGGCGATTTCTTTTATGGGCATCTCTTCGAGGTAGAGGGTGGCAACGGCTTTGAGGTTGTCGGGAAGGTTGCGTACAGCTTCGATGAGGCGGGTGAGCTGCGCGGCATGGGCAGTGGCTTCGTCGATGGGAGGGGCGCGATCGGGCAGGGCGCCTGTTAGCGGCTGGGTTTGGCGCAGGAGGGCGCGCCGGATGTGGGTGACGCAGATATTTTGAGTAATGCGGGCAATGTAGCTTTTCAGCGTGGATGGATCGTTCAGGCGCGGCAGAGCCTGCCAGACGGCGATCCAGACATCCTGCGCGAGATCGTCGACGCGGTCGGGGTGGCGTTCATAGGCGGACGCGATGCGGCGGACCATGGCGGCATGGACTTCGATGATCTGCTCGAGTTCGGCGATATTGCTCACATCGGGGCTTCTACAGACAGTCGCTGATGACGATGCGATCTTACAGGTCAGGTTCGCAAGTGGGGCCAAGTCTATCCAGATCATTGCGGCTTGCGCAAAAGTGTTGCAACGTTAGGCCAGATCGCACCACTATTCAGTGCAAGCGCCTGTCCGACCAGGCGGACTTCGTTTTCCGAACACAATCATGTTCAAGGAGAGTGCCATGGGTGCACCCAATCGAACCGTCGTATTTACCAGCGATCATGCTACTGACGACAAGAAGACGCTTTCTCAACTGGTGGGCACGTTCGCGAAGGGAGTCTGGAGCGACTTCAAGGCAACGAATCAGGCAACTGCGGGCAAAGCTATCAAGTTTGGAGCAGGAGCAGTTGTGGTCGGTCCCCGGATCGCTCAATACTATGAGACCTACACTCCGCTGCAATGGGCAATGCGCGGTTTCGGTCCGATTCCTGCAGAGTTTACAAAGAGTGGAGCGATACGCGTCTTTGAATACACAACGGTGGAGCGGGCATTGAGTGTCGCAGGCGCTGCGGCGGTAAAGTTTGTGCTGGTAACAGCGGCGTACGAAGGAGGCGTCCTCGTCGGCTCGGTCATCAACCAGACTTTGCCGGAGAAGGTCCAGGACGCAATCGGCGGCACGATTAACGAGATCGTCAATGAAGGCGGATGGCGCGATCTGTACAAGCACCCATTTGGGTATGGCTTGTGACCATTGCGATGCCGGTTAGATGTCCCGCGGTGCGGGTGATTTGCGGATATCCGCCAAGGATCAGCTACTTGGTCTGTTGCGCGGCAGCAGGGGTTGACGCTGACATTAAGTCGACGAACATTTTTTGGAAGCGGGGCAGGTCAAGGTCGAGCTGGGCGTGGACTTTTTGTAACTGAGTTTGCGGGCGGAGCTGGTCGGTCCACGTTAGCGTGTCGCCGTAGGTGGGGCCGTGGGTAATGTTGACGTCCATGTAGACCTGCTTTTCTTTGGTGATTAGTGTGGGGTCGAGCCATGCGGCGGCTGCCAACTCGTCCCACATGTAGTAGCGCTCCTGTGAGTATTTGGCGATGTATTGGGCGGCGGGATTGGATGCCTTGCTGATGGCGTCGATCATGGCCTGTGTGAAGCGGGCTTTGATGGAGATGTCTACAGTTGTTACGTCGATGCGCGGCCAGGGAGCACGGAGAACGATGTGCGCGGCCTCGGGATCGAACCAGAAGTTGAATTCGTGGCGGGGGTCTTCGCTGAATTCAGGGTCGTCGGTCTGGGGGTTGAGGCTGCCGCCCATGAGGACGATGCCCTGGGTGAGTTCGGCGAAACGGGGATCGATGCTGATGGCGAGGGCGATGTTGGTGAGTGGTCCTCCGGCGAAGATGGTGACATGGTGCGGATGCGCGTGGACCTGTCGGATGAGGAAGTGGACGGCGTCTTCTTCGATTGGCTTGATCGTTGGCGCGCCTTCGGGCATGGGTGGGATTTCATAGGGCCCGTGCGTCTTTTGGTAGATGACGGAGGGCTGGCCGTTTGCGCCTTTTTCTGACTGGCCGGCGGTGGTGAGGTTGGTTGGGCCGCCGCCCCAGGCTCCAAGCCAGACTTCATTGCCGACGAGGGAGGCTTCGAGTTGCGTCTCATTTTGCGTGCGGACAAGCGGGAAGACTGCGCCCATGGCTACGGGGACGTCGGTGCGGTGGATGAGTTCTAGCATGCGCAGGGTGTGCTGGGTTTCTTCGTCGCGCCATGCGTTGCCTGTGACCATGGTGATGCCGAGGACGTGGGCCTGCGGAGACTGAAGCAGGGTCATCATGGCCATCTGGTTGGAGCCGCCGGGGCCGGAGCCGTCCTGATCGATCAGGACTAATCGCTTTTGGGCGGTGGCGGCAGGAATCAGGCAGAGGAAGACGATCAGTGCGGAAAACTGGCGCATGGGCGGTATTGTTGCATACGCTTGGCTGGCGGCCTCACCCTGCCACAACGGCGCGAAAGAATGGGGGCACCGGGCTGATCCCAGCCGACGCAAATGAGTACCATCGTGACCTTACTCTTGTGTTCTGTTCGAAAGTAGGCAGAGATCGAAAGATGCGGCAGGTGTGGACCTATCTGCTGAAGAATGTGGCATCTCACCTTGCATGGCGGCGATGATTCGGCTGAGGATGGCTTTGCTTTTTTCCTGCGCGGCGGTGTTGGGGTTGGAGGGCTGCAAGACTCATCCTAACCCGCAGGCGGCGGCCCAGATCGCGAAGCCGGTGCAGCCTGCTCAGCCGGAGGTGAAGACGGCACCGGCTACTCCGATTGCAGAGAAGAAGGAAGAGCTCGGCAAGGACACCTGGGATCCGGAGTGGGATCGGATTGTGGAGGAGGCGCTGCCGCCGGAGCTGCTTTCTGCGCGGGTGGCGCGGGATGTTCGGCCGTTTTGCCCGCGATTTAATCATTTGAGTGAGGTGGACCGGCGGGCTTTCTGGGCTTACTTCTTCCAGGCACTGGCGGGGGCTGAGGCTGGACTCTCTCCGACGACGAATGTGCGGCATACCGAGCCTGAGGTGGCGGTGAAAGATGATGTTTCGAAGCGCATGGTGCGGAGCGAAGGGCTGCTGCAACTGACGTACATGGACGCCAAGCGCTATGGCTGCGACTTTGACTGGGAAGCGGACAGGAAGCTTCCGTTGAAGGACCCGGCGAAGACGATCCTGCAGCCGAAGAATAATCTGTCCTGCGGGGTGAAAATTCTGGAGAACCAGTTGATTGATCAGGGGAGGCCGCTGCTAAGCCGGAAGAGCTACTGGTCAACGTTACGGCCGGGGCTGCCGGATTATCGCGTCTTTGTGAAGCAGATGGCGAATGTGCCGGCGGTGTGCCGGGTTGATCCTGATGCTCGGCCGGCGAAGCATGGCCGTGCGGGGCGGGTTGGAGCGCCGGTAAATGCAGAAGCATATTCCCGGAGGGAATGACAGACAAGAAAAGCAAGGGCAAAGACAAAGCAGAAAGAAAAACAAGGGAGTACAGCAGATCATTCGCTGCGCTCCGGATGACAATATCCGTTGAGGTTTCCTGGAGGTAGGTTCCGGGAGCACTAAACAGGAGCGCTAACGTCGTGGACGCGGGTGAAACAGACCGTCGAAGGAAAGACAGTGCTTCGACACAGGATGCGAAAAGCAGGGGTCGAAATTCACGGGAATAAAACCGAGAGTCTCGAGGAGCATAAGCAGCCGCGCAAGAACGGATCAGGGGATTAAGTTTGCGACTTCTTCGAGGGGCTCAGACGGCTCTGACGTCTCTTCCGAGGGATGCGGCTCCATTTTCTGCGGTCCATAGACGAATCCGTAGACTGTGCAGGAGACTGCCATTACGAGCGAAGCAGAGGCGGTTGCAATATTGAGGATCAACACATTCCGAACCGTACTCAGGTCGAGCTTCCAGATGAAGAAGCCCTGCACCAGAACGGTGAATGGGATGATCCCAAACGTGTTCCACCAGAAAACAAAACGCCGTGAGGCGTTTACGACCCAGATGAATCCCCCGATGTAGTAGATCACCGAAGCCAGAATCATGAGCCCGACCTCGATTCGCAGCTGGCTGTAATGGGGACCCAGGAGCCACAGGAAGGCCTCGGGAAAGAGGAGGGCCAGAGCCGCGAACCCACTGCCGCAAATCGCGATGATGGCCACGGATAGGAGGAATGTCCGCTTGAGCCGGGCTGGCGGAAGCCGCGCAAAAAACGGCTCTATGAGGATGGGATTCATCTGGTTGAGGAACAGGAACATCTGACTCAGCCGGCTGAGCGCTCCTACGTTCGCGATGCTCGCAGTGTTTTGCCCGAAAAGCGTGATGAGCATCAACGTAACCTGGCCCTGAACTGCGTAGAAAAGAACGCTGGGAATATTGGGCGTAGCCAGCCGGATGATCCTCTTCTCCATGAGCGGGGAATGTTCAGCTTTGACTCCAAGCAACTGGCGCGCGCGATGGTGATAGGCCGTCGCAAGATAGATTGTCTGCGCCAGATTCAGCAGAATCGCTGCATAGATATTGACCCCGTGAACAGCCCAGAGGATCAGCAGGAGGCTCAATGAGCCAAGGCTGCCGATGATCTGCGTCCGGTAGTACCGGGCGCGGTCGCGCCTGAGAATCAGCACCGAGCCGTAGGAGGAACTGACGCGCGCAAACCAGGCGGTTACGAGCAGTACGGCGATCACCTGCGCGACTACCCAAAAGCCCCAGTGCCGCTTTGCGAGGAGCAATGCAAAAAGCAGGCCCGCGATGGGGGCAGCCACGAGATATACCTTCTGGACGATTCTTCGGACGGACGCTATATATCCTGCAATCAGAGGCAGGTTGTCTATCTGCGCGCCTACGAGAGGGGCCAGTGTACTGCTCGATCCCATGTCCAGGAGCACGGTAAGCGAACCCATAAATCCGTAGAGGACGGCGAATTTGGCGTAATCAGAGACCGGAAGCAGTCGGACGCACAACAATCCATAGAGCAGATTGCCCGCGACGGCAATTCCCTGCTTCATCAGGAAATGGGCGATCTGATGGAACTTCGGGATGAAAAAGGCTTTGATTCTTTGCAGGTCAGTTGTGGGAGGAGCAATCATAGACTCACTTACAATTATGCGGCCCTCGGGAAGATTGACGGTCAGGCAGGTTCAAGAGGTTCAGATTGGGCGATCGGAGTCTGCCGGGGTGTCGGCTACACTCGACCTAAAGTCAGAACTGCTTTGTCAGGAATTCATGTTGCGATTCATGTTTAGGGCACGATTTCTGTTTCGGGGCCATTGGCGCTTTATGGTGCGGCCGTTGGTTCCTGTTCTACTTTTCATCCTGCTGGCAGGCTGTGCTTCTGAGCTGTTGGGGCAGGCTGAGATTCCCAGGTGGTGCAAGGAGTCGCCGAGGGCGGAGTTCAAGGGGCTGGAACGGGTGCGGCTCAGGGATGCGCGGAACGATGCGTGGTTTGAGGTGTATCGTGTGGCGGCCCGGGTGTTTGCTGTTTATGAGCCGCGGCAGTCGGAGGAGACGATAGGGTATCTGATCGTGGGTGGGAAGAAGGCGCTGCTTTTCGATTCGGGGATGGGCATCGGGGATGTACGCGAGGTGGTGACGGAGCTGACGAAGTTGCCGGTGGTGGTGATGAATTCGCATACGCATTATGACCATGTGGGTGGGAATTGGGAGTTCGATACCGTTTACGGGATGGATACCGAGTTTACTCGGCAGAGCGCTCGCGGAGGCACGGAGGTGAAGGGCGAGATTGCTTCGGGCGAGATTTGCGGTGCGCTGCCGGAGGGGTTTGACGCTAAGGGGTACAGGACGCGGCCCTGGAAGATTGCGGAGTTAAAGCATGACGGCGACAAGATTGACCTGGGTGGGCGGGTGCTGGAAATTGTGGCAACGCCCGGGCATACTCCCGACGCGATTTGTTTGTGGGATGCCGCGAATGGGCTGCTGTTTACCGGGGATACGTATTACAAGGGCACGGTGTGGCTTTATCGGCCGGAGACGGATCTGGATACTTATGGGCGGTCGGTGACGAGGCTGGCGGCGCTTGCTCCGCACGTGAAGATGGTGCTGGGCGCGCATAATGTGCCGGTGATGCCGCCGACTGTACTGACGGAACTGGCTGCGGCGTTTGCGAAGGTGCGGGCTGGGGAGGTGGCGGGGAAGGATGAGCCGGGTGGGAAGGTGGTCTACAAGGTGGGGGAGACCAGTTTTCTAAGGTGGGGGAGACCAGTTTTCTGATGAAGGCACCGGCGAAATAGGGGCCGGAGTGGGGGTTTGATCCCACCCTTTCCGCAAACGACGCGGAAAGGATGGCCATCCGCACCTGGCAATTGGTGTCAGGCGGCTGCTTTTGGCCGGGCTCCTGAGAATTTCTTTTCGTAGTAACGGGTCCAGAGGGCGATGGCGGGGACGCCGAGGATGGTGGGCCAGAGCCAGACCCACCAGGCAGCTCCAAACCAACGGGAGAGGTTGACGGCGGAGAAGGCGGTCATGGCGGCGATGTAGCTGGCGATCATGCCCTGAAGGTGGCTGAACCACCAGAAGGTTCGCTCTTTGGGTGGGTTGCGGAACTGCTGGATGGAATTGTATCCGAGACGCATGCCGAGGTAGCCAAAGACGATGGAGACGATGCTGACAGTGAAGCCCGCGATGGTGATAACGCCGACGTGCATTACGTAGGGAGCGAGAAATCCCATGAGAAAGAGGACGAAGCTCGAAGCGATGGTGAGGACGGCGGCCACCCAGTCGTAGGGTCTGGGGCGACCGCCTTTGTAGAGGTCCTTGAGATAGAGGATGCGGTAGGCGGAGAACGCTGCGTAGAAGCTGAAGACCGAGACCATGGCGAGGAAGTAGATGGGCACGGCGAGGGACAGGATGAGTGCTGTGGCGGCTACTCCGGCCATGGCCCAGAAGTAGACTTTGCCCCAACTGCGATGGGTTCTGCCGCCTTTGGCGGTGAGCAGGGCTACGGGGGCGCAGACGAATCCGGTGACGCCGCAGGCGATGTGGATGTAGAGGAGGATGCGGAGCCAGGTTGCCCATTGAGGATGCATAGCTCTCTCCTGTGGGTGGTCTCACGGCCACCATATCATCAGGGAGTTTTTGGGGACAATTCTTCTGTCCTGAAGCTGCGGGAGTTATCCGAAAGCATGGGCTAGGATGGCTGCATGGCGGCGAATACAAATCATGCGAATGGGAAGGCGGCTGACGCGGTTACGATTTCGGCTTGCCCGGTTGAACGGGCGATTCATGTGATTGGCGGCAAATGGAAGTTACTGCTGCTGCGCTCGCTTCTGCTCAATGGGCCGCAGCGTTATAACGATCTGCTGGTCAGCGTTACGGGCATCAGCGCGAAAGAGCTTACGCGCAACCTGAGAGAGCTTGCGGCTGCGGGGCTTGTGATTCGCGATACGGAGGAGCCGGTTTGGTACACGCTTACGAGGCTTGGTGAGGGGTTGATGCCGACGTTTACCGCCCTGCTTACGTGGGGCGAGGCGCTGCTGGCCGCTGGCTGAAGCAACGAACAATCCGGTGCGTTGACTTGCGAGGCTGGTTCTGCGGAGAATCGGCAGTCGAGAGGCCATTCACGTGACGAAGCAAACATCAACGACTGCCGGGACCAAAGAGAATCCGTGGAATTTGAAGACGCCGCCAGGAAGCTCGGAATTTCAAGCTTATCGGGATGAGGCGGCCAGTCCGCCGGCGCTGGTGGTGCAGGTGGGCAAGACGGAACTGCGGTACCACCTGCGCTGCATCGAAGACCTGCATGCCATGCTCAAGGCGCACGGGGACTGGATGCCGCTTGGCAGCGCCGATGAGCAGAAGCCGGCGGCGGACGGGACGGTGGAAGCCTGGGCGCGGTCTGCAGAGAATCCGGTTGGCGGGTGGTATGGGTTGAAGAAGGGGCTGCGGGGGAGGTTTGGCATGTACGTGCCGCCGGTGTTGAAGGAGCTTGGATTGGCTGAGGTGGAAGAGAACCCGCGGAATAACCGGATGCGTGCGACGTAGGGCTGGAACTATCTGTGACTGGAGCTACCTGCGGCCGTAGCCGCTATCGCGGCGGGGGCGGTCGCCTCGGCCTCTGTCGCCACGGTCACCACGGTCGCTGCCGTAGCCGCTGCGGGTGGGCATGGCGGGGACGGGTGCTGGGAGGTGGGTTTTGCCTTTGGGGTAGACGACGAGGTAGCGCTCCTGGCCTTCGCCGACGGAGGCGGATTCGACGTCTTCGATGCTCTTGACGGCGAGATGGAGCATGCGGCGTTCGCGCGAGTTGGTGGGCGGGAAGCTGTAGGGCATTCCCGACTGGCGAACGCGTTCGGCGGCGGTTTCGGCGGCCAACTGAATCTCCTGCTGGCGGAGGGCTTTGAAATTGAGGGCGTCGAAGCTGACGAGGTCGTGTTCGCGGACGTCGAGGCGGAGGATCTGAATGGCGAGGTGCTCGAGGGAGCGGAGCAGCTCGCCGCCACGCTGGGTGAGCATGGGGGCGTCGGGGCCGGTCAGTTCGACATTGAGGACCTGGGCGCCGGCGTGTTCCGACTCTTCGGGCGCGGGCGCCGCACTGACGCGATATTTGAGGCGCAGGCCGCCGTGGCGAATGACCGAGTTAAGGAGACTGGCGATCTGCTGCGCGGCTTGCTGAAGGTTTTCGATTGGCATAACTGGTTAGTATCGCAAATTCGACTGGTGGACGCGAAAATCCGACTACTGTATTGACTCGCTGCCGGGTGCGCCAGTTTCTGGTGGAACGCGTTTTGTCAGAGAGATTGCCGCTCGGCAAGGTGGCGGCCGTCCGCCATGTGGCGTACTGCTGTCGGAACTCCGAAGGCGAGCGTCAGTACCAGGCCGGTAGAGACCAGGTCGCGTCCATAGAAGGGCAGGCCGGCTACGTAGCAGGTCAGCAGGCCGCCAAGGCCGGGAGCGTACATGCCGCCGGGGTAATGCGAGCCAAGCCAGACAGCGTAGTTCGAAACCAGAAAGAAGGAGGTGGGCCCAAGAATGGCTGCGGAGGCGACGCGCAGAACCGATACTTTGGAGCCGAGCAGAATGCGCCCGAGAACGATTGCTGCCGCGTACCAGCCCCAAGTGACCAGGTAATCCTGTGCATGGAAGCTGTAGCCGTAAGCGAAGACGGTGAGATAATAATCGACCGCGGCGAGGGCGGCGACGGGCAAGAGCATCTCGCGCCAGTTGCGGCGAGCTCCGAAATAGAGCAGCGAGCCTCCGACGGCGGTGAATCCGAACCAGCCGGAGTGAGGAATAACGCGGCTCAGCAGAGCGGCAAGCAACAACAGGTATGCGTACATAGGCACCTCAAGCGATAGGATTCCCGGAGCCTGGATCAGTTCTGGCCTGGAAACAGGGGCGGTTCTCATTTTCCTGAGCCGCCGCCTTATGGTCAACTCCGATTTTTTCACAGAATCAACTAGTGTGCGTGTGATGGCGAGGTTTTCGGAATTATCAGCCCCGAAGCCGGTACCCTCACTTCTGCTCTTTGCCATTGAGGAACTGGCCGGCTTCCTCGCGGTTATCCAGAACATATACCCAGCCTGAGATTCCGGATTGCGTGAGCATCTGGTCGAGCTTCTGCTGGGTGCTGCCGGCCATGTTGGTGTCGAGATAGGCGTAGGCAAAGCGAAGATCGCTGAACTCGACGGAGGTCCACTGGCGGCCTTGGGGGAAGCCTGCAGGGGGACTCTTCGGGACGGTCATTTGTCCCATATCGCGCACTACTGGCCACTGCGACCAATCGAGATATACCTGGCCGAGACGGGTGCGGCGCGCGACTTCAACGGCTGGGGTGATTGGTGACTTGAAGAGAGAGTCGGTGCGGGCGTCGCTATCGACCAAGCCTCGGCGGGTATCGACTTCAGCGATCTGCCAGGTGGTGTCGGTTTCAATGAGGGCGTGCCAGCGGAAGGGACTCAAAGGGTAAGGCTCAAGGGAGATCCGGCGGGCGGGCGTGGGGGTGACCTGGGCCGCTTCGACGAGGTTGCGGGCTGAGGCGTGCTCAGCCCAACGCCAGCACCAGAGGATCACCATTCCGCTGAGCGCCATGATGGCCCACGCACGGCCGCGAAAGCGGGTACGCCGCGCGCCGACTTCGCGGTCGGCCAGGCTGAGGAGGGCGGGGAAAATCAGGGCCGCCAGCAGCAGTCCCCAGATTATGGGATCGGCGATGAAGACCAGATCGCCGGAGTACCATCGCGCATTGAACGGGAAGAATGGACGGAGGCCGTAGTTATTGGTCCAGTCGAGGAGCAGATGGCTGAGGTGGGCAATGAACGCGGCAACATAGATCCAAAGCCAGCGAACCGGCTGTGGTTCCGTCATGCGTGGCTTGCGTATCCTCGTAGCGGCGCGATGAATCAGCCACACGAAGCCGGTGACGGCAAGCGCCATAAATGGGGTTGCGATGAGTGTGTGGGTGATACCACGATGATGCATCAGGCTCACTACGGGGCCGCCAAACGCCCATAAGACGTCGAGATCAGGAGCCTCTGCGGCGAGAGTGGCGGCAAGGGTGGCATAGGCGGTGCGCCGGTTGAAGCCGGAACGTCCGATGCAGGCGCCGGTTAGGAAGTGGGTTACTGGCTCCATAGGTGAACTCATTCTAGCGGCTTGGCCGAACGAACTTGTCTTATAGGAATCAGTGGTAGGGATCAATTGGACGAGTCTGGATGGATTCGCATCTAATCTGAGCAACGAATATCCTGGCTGGTCAATATTTGGCTGGTTATTGCACGGTACTGAATTCCGTTTGAAAGGCTTCTTCGCTTGCTTCCTTTGATGATTTCGGTCTCCGTGCCGACCGGCTATTTTGTGCTGGGCCTAATAGCGCTGGTGTTCCTGACGGCGTTTCTGCTGTCAGGTCTTTTTGGGCCCGATCCGAAGTACAAGATCATGAACGAGAGCGAGCTGCCGGCCAACGATTCGCCGGAGTTTCTCAAGCTGATGGAATCGATGGTGGACGCCAGGGTGAACCAGACAGGCGTCTTTGAGGTGCTTAAAAACGGCCCTTGTTTCTATGAAGCGGCGCTGGAGGCGATTGGCAATGCGCAGCGCAGCATCAACCTTGAGGCCTACATCTTTCACAAGAGTGAGATTGGACTTCGGTACCTGGAGGCAATGACGGAACGGGCGCGCGCCGGTGTAGCGGTGAATCTGGTGCTGGATGGATTTGGGTGTGTGCAAACGCCGCGTCGTTTCTTTCAATCGCTGTTCGATGCGGGCGGCAGGGTGAGCTGGTACAACCAGCCAGCGTGGTACAGCCTGACTCGCATCGACAATCGCACGCATCGTGAGCTGATGGTGATTGACGGCAAGGTGGGGTTCATCGGCGGCGCGGGTATCGCGGACCAGTGGTATAAGGGGGTGGCGGGCAGTCCGCGGTGGCGCGACACGATGGTGCGCGTTGAGGGTGAGGCGGCGCGGAATCTGCAGGCGACCTTTGCGGAGAATTGGCTTGCATCGTGCGGCGAATTGCTGAACGGCGATGCGTATTTTACGGAGATCGACTCTACACGCGAGACGGCCGCCATGGTAATCAACAGCACGCCAACGGTTGGCGGATCAACGCGAGCGCGGGTGTTGTTTCAACTGCTGCTGGCTTCGGCGAAACACAGCATCTCAATTACTACGCCGTACTTCTTGCCGGATAAGAGCCTGATGCGAGAGCTATGCCGCGCCATCGAAGAACGTGGCGTCAGGATCCGCGTGCTGGTACCGGGGCGCAAGAGCGATCATCTGCTGACGCGCAGCACCAGCCGCCGCGGGTACGGTCCGCTGCTCAAGGCGGGTGCTGAGGTGTATGAGTATCAGCCGGCGATGATTCACGCCAAGATTTTATGTGTCGACGAGCGGTGGGCGGTCGTGGGCTCGACCAACTTTGACAACCGGTCTTTTGGGATTAACGATGAGGTCAACCTTGCGATTCGCGATATGGATCTCGCCGGGCACCTGGAGAGAGATATGACGGAAGATATCAAGGAAAGCCGCGGTATTTCGTTTGAGGAGTGGCGGAAGCGGCCGTTCACGGAGCGAGGGCCCGAGCTGCTGGGATGGATCTTTGAGCGGCAGCAGTGATGGCTGACGCGGCTCGTTTTCGCGTGGCGACGTATAACATCCACAAGTGTCGCGGATTCAGTGGCAGAATTTTGCCGGAGCGGATTATTGCGGTGATTCGCGAACTTGATGCGGATATCGTATGCCTGCAGGAAGTGGTGGATGCGCCGGAAGGCCGGCAGTCATTCAATCAGGCGAAGCGGATCGGCACGGCGTTTCCCGAGTACGAATGGTGCTTTGGTACGAATCGCACTCTGCACGATGGCAACTACGGCAATATGACGCTGACCCGCTTTCCATTGCGAGGCTGGCGAAATCATGATCTGTCCCAAAAACAGCGCGAAGAGCGGGGCGTATTGCAGGCTGATATTGAGGTTGGCGGTGGGCGGCTGTTCCATGTATTCAATGTGCACCTCGGCACCAGTTACATGGAGCGTCGCGGCCAGGCGGTACGACTGATGAGCGAAGAAGTGCTCGGGCAGCCAACGCTGAACAGCTCTCGGCTGGTACTTGGCGATTTCAACGAGTGGACGCGGGGACTGACTACCCGCATGTTGCGTAAGAGCTTCAGAACATTCAAGCCGCAGCATGGGCTGCACTTTCCGCGAACGTTTCCGGGCATGCTGCCACTGCTATCCCTGGATTACTACTATTACGAGCCCCCGTTGGAGCTGGAAAGCGCACGCTTGTGGCGCACGCGGAAGGCGCTCATTGCGTCGGATCATTTGCCGTTGGTTGCGGAGTTTCGTTTCGGCGAGTGAGCGGTGATCGTTGCAGGAATTCTTTTGCGGATCTTTTAGCGCGGGATTTGCGTCTTGTCTTCCGGTGCGGACTCTGTCAGCATCGGATACGACTCTCATGCGTAAATCGAAAGACGTTTCTTTAACACTACTGGCTGCGGTCGCACTCGCTTCGATCGGCTGCCACGACGGTCCGCGCAACTGCGTGGACGCACAAAACCGCCTGCAACCGGATGCTTCGTGCCGGGTTGGTGGCGGCGGATTTCACTATGTGTATGGCGGTTCGAGCGGCGGACACTACGGCGACAGCGTCGTGGGATCGAGCGTGAGCCGGGGAGGATTTGGCCATGGTGGCGGCGAGGGTGGCGAGTAGTGCGGCGGCATACGATTCCTCCGCGAAAAGACTGGCAGCGGGCGGTGGAGCGCGTTGGACTGACGTATCACACGCTTGATGACGGCAGTCCTTACTGGGATGAGTCGGCGTACTGGGAGTTCTCCGCGGCTGAGATCGACCGCATCGAGGCGGCTACTGCGGAGATTCAGCGGCTGGCCCTGGCGGCGGGAGACGCGATTCTCGAGCGCGGGCTGCTGGAGCAGATGCATTTTCCTGCGGCGATGGCGCAGCGCATTCGGGAGACGTGGCAAAGTGAGCCTCCTGCGCTGTATGGGCGGCTGGACCTGGCCTTCGACGGGCGGAATATCAAGCTGCTTGAATATAACGCCGATACTCCGACGACGCTGGTTGAGGCCGCGGTGGCTCAGTGGTACTGGCTGGAAGAGTGCTTTCCGCATGCGGACCAGTTCAACTCGCTGCATGAAAAGCTTGTGGCGAAGTGGAAGGACCTGGAGCCGTACGTTTCGCAACCTGTCTACTTCAGTCATGACGGCGGCGACGAAGATGCGATGAACGTCACCTATCTGCGCGATACGGCGCAGCAGGCGGGCATCAGGACAGAGGCGATTGCGATGCGCGAAATTGGCTGGGATCGCGCGCAGAATCGGTTTGTCGATCTGAAGAACCAGTCGATTCGTACGATCTTCAAACTGTATCCGTGGGAGTGGCTGCTGAACGACGCTTTTGACGAACACGCGCTGGCTACGATGAACTCGCTGGAGCAGAAGCCGGTGACGGGCAAGGTGCAGTGGATTGAGCCGATTTGGAAGATGATGTGGTCGAACAAGGCGCTGCTGGCGATTCTCTGGGAGCTGAATCCAAACCACGAGCTGTTGCTACCTGCTTATCTCGATGGACCGGGCAAGATCCAGAACTATCTTCGCAAGCCGCTGGTGGGACGCGAGGGAGCAGGCATCTCGGTGTTTCGCAACTGGGCTGAGGAAGAGAGTGCGGCGAAGGCTAATCCGCTGGATGCAAAGGCGGCGGGTGGTGGCTATGTGTACCAGGCGATGGCATCGATGGCCCGGGCAGACGACAAGACGGCTGTGATCGGAAGCTGGCTGATCGATGGTGAACCGGCGGGGATAGGCATTCGCGAGTCGGATGGGCCGATCACGAACAATTTCAGCAGGTTTGTGCCGCATCTATTTCATTAATTCGCATTGAGCAGCTTCTGCACTTCGTCCATGGTGGCCATGGATTCCTGCGCTCCTGCGCGGGTGACTGAGACTGCGGATGCGGCAGAGGCGAAGTTTGCGCTTTCGATGGGTGACATGCCGCGCATGAGGGCTACGGCAAAGGCTCCGTTGAAAGCGTCGCCTGCGCCGGTGGAGTCGACTGCGTGGACACGGAACGGGGCGATTTGCTGGTTGTTGCCTGCGCGATCGAGGAGATAAGCGCCGGTACGTCCTAACTTGAGGATGACTCCTGAGGGACCTTTGTCGAGCATCTCCTGTGCGGCGCGGTCGGCTCCGCGGGTGTCGATCGTGTGTTCGAGATAGAACGCAGCTTCGGTCTCGTTGGGGGTGATCCATGTGACGCGATCGGCGAGATCGGGCGGCAGTGTGCGGGCTGGAGCCGGGTCAAGCATCAGCGGAACGCCAGCCTCTGCGCAGAGGGTTGCGAGGCGCATGATGGTTTCGATTGGAATCTCGAGCTGGACGAGGACTATGCCGGCGTTGCGGATTCGTTCTTTGTGCTGTTCGAGGAAAGCCGGGAGGACCTGACCGTTGGCGCCGGGACTTACTACGATGCTGTTTTCTCCACTGGCTGCGACGGTAATCAACGCTACGCCGGAAGAGCCGGGAGTGGTGCCGACGGCGGTTGTGTCTACGCCAGCACGGTTGAGGCCTTCGCGAAGCTGGTGGCCCAGATCGTCGTCACCGAGTTGGCCGATCATCTCGACGGGATAGCCGAGGCGCGCTGCGGCGACGGCCTGATTGGCTCCTTTGCCGCCGGGATGCATCTGGAATCCGGTTCCGAGTATGGTTTCGCCGCCTACGGGAATATGCGGGGCGGTGGCTACGAGGTCCATGTTGATGCTGCCGACGACTACGATTGGTTTTTGTTGGGGCATTTTTACTCTCTGCGAGTGGGTGGGTTTAGCGGACTCCGAAAAGGGGCGCGACGGCGATCATGGCCAGACCGAGCAGGAAGAGAATGAACATCCAGACGAGCAGGCCCTTTGCTTTTGCGGGTGCTGAGGCGAACTCCTTCCAGATGAAGACGCCCCATGCGGCGGAGATCATGGTGGCTCCCTGACCGATGGAGTAGGAGACGGCGGGCCCGACAATGGCGGTCTGAGAGGCGACGAAGTTCAACGTGCCGCCGGTGCACCAGATTGCTCCACCGACGATTCCCCAGAGATGCCATGACGGTTTGGCCTGCGTGTAGCCGCTCATCGAGACGGGTGCTTTGCCGTCGAGGGGCTTGCGCATCAGCAGGTAGTTGAAGGGAACGGCGCAGAGCGCGACTCCGCAGACGAAGAGAAATGAGATGGCGTAAGGGCCGGGTGCTCCGGGGCCATGCATGGCTCGGGCGACGAAGGGATAAAAGGTGCCCATGAGCAGGCCGCCGACGAGGCTGAGAACGATGCCGCGCACGCTTGGAGCCTGGCGGGTGGCTTCGCGGGCGCGATAGGCGAAGGCATCGCAGAGGATGGCGGCGACGACCAGCGCGACGCCACCAAAGAGCAGGAAGGGGTTGCCAGCCGGGGAAAGGAGATAGCTGCTGATAGCGCCGACGATGAGAGCGAGACCTATTCCGATGGGGAAGGCGACGGCCAGACCGGCGATATCGATGGCCGCGACGATGATGAGGTTGGCGACGTTGAAGACGACTCCGCCGATGAGGGCATAGAGGATGTTCTGTGAGCCTGCTCGCGCGAGGTCGGCGAAGAAAGAAAGTCCGGAGGCTCCGAAACTGCCGAGTGTGAGTCCCCAAAACAAGGCTCCAGCGAAGAGACCGATGCAATAGTCCCAGTAGAAAAGCTGGAAGCGATAGCCGGGCGTGAGTTTGAGGGTGTTGGCCCATGAGCCCCAGCAGAGCATGGTGGTAATCATGAAGGCCAGGGCGATGGCGTAGGTTTCGGGCTGATACATTTTGCGAGCCTTTTAACGGCGGTTGACTTTGTGGTGGTGGGTTATAGAAGAGCAGATCCCCGGTGCGGGCAATGAGACGATACTGGGGATCGCATGGAGAGTGGCATACGTTAGCTGGACATCTCGAGTGGAGCAATATTAGTATCGCGCCCATGGAATCTGCAACGAGGAATGAGTTAATGAGCATCGCGATGCCGAGCCGCAGAAACTTTCTGCGCGCCGGGGCGGTCGCTGTGGCAGGAGCATGTGCGCTGCCGGCAACGGGATTGGCGCTCGGTGAGGTTTTGAGCGGAGAACCGCGCGGGGGTGGTACGGGAGGGCTCATTCAACTGGGCGTGGCGAGCTACTCGTTTCACAAGTTCGACCGGGCGCATGTGATCGATTTCATGAGGCAGTTGAAGACGCCCTACCTGAACGCAAAGGATGTGAATGATCATCTGCCCTCGACTTCTCCCGAGGCAACGGATGCGGCGGTGGCGGCTTACAAGGCTGCAGGCATTACGCTGACGAGCGCGGGGGTCATTTATTTTTTGAAGGCGGATGATGCTGATATCCGGCAGAAGTTTGAGTATGCGAAGCGGGCCGGAGTTTCGCTGATCGTGGGCAGTCCTACGCGCGAGGTGCTGCCGGCGGTTGAGCCATTTGTGAAGGAATACAACATGCGGCTGGCGATTCACAATCACGGGCCGGAAGATAAACAGTGGCCTTCGCCGCTCGATATTCTGAAGGTGATTGAACCGATGGATAAGCGCATCGGATTGTGTATCGATGTGGGGCACACGGCGCGATCAGGGACGGATGTGCCGGAGGCGATTCACAAAGCGGGGCCGCGGCTCTACGACGTTCATATGAAGGACCTGGCGGATATGGCAGTGAAGGAGAGCCAGGTTGCTGTGGGCGAGGGCAAGATGCCGGTGAAGGCGATCTTTGAGGCGCTTCATGGGATCGGGTACGAGGGCTATGTGGATCTGGAATATGAGATTCATGAGGATGATCCGCTGCCGGGGATGATGACGAGCTTTGCCTATATGCGAAAGGCGTTGGGGGAGATGGGGTATTCGGGATAGATAGATTTGAGTGGATGTGGTGCGGGTACTCGTTGTTCCCCTCCTTTTCGCGATGGGGCTGCGACAAGGGGGCACCCGCTAACGTATTCGACCGCGGGGCATCCAACTCTCCTGAGGTTTCCGGGCTTGCTTTCGGAGGGGTGCTGTGGCGAGTGTTGGGAGAATTGCTTTGGCGCTCTTCCTGGCCGGAGCTCTCATCGGCGCGATCTTCGCGCAGAAAACCTTCCGTCAATATCCTTCCGTGGAATATGGGGAGGAGGTCCCGGTCCCTGTGGATTGGGGCCAGCCTGCCGAGTGGGTGTTCGCGCGGCTGATGTATCCGCCTGGCCCGCTGGACGGGTATCGCGGACGGTTTGATGGGCCGTGGCAGGAAGGATTGTCGTTGTGGACGCAGGATTATCCTCGCGCCGACCGGGCCTTGGCGAACGCGGTGCGGCGGCTGACGCGGGTGAATGCGCGCTCAGTTGAGCAGTCTGTAAGCCTGGATGATGGGGACGAGATCTATAACTGGCCGTGGCTGTATGCGGTGCAGGTTGGCGAGTGGGGACTGACGCAGGCGGAAGCAAGGAAGCTGCGCGACTACCTGCTGCGAGGCGGATTTTTTATGGCGGACGATTGCCACGGATCACAGGAACAGGCGTATTTCGAGAAGACGATGAAGATGGTCTTCCCGGAACGCGAACTGGTGGACATTCCGAATGACGATCCTATCTTCCACACGTTCTTCGATCTCGATGAGCGTTACCAGATTCCCGGCGCGGAGCATCTGGCTACCGGTCACAAGAAGGATGGCTATGTCGCGCATTGGAAGGGGATCTATGACGATAAGGGCCGGATCATGGTGGCCTTTTCGCTGAACTCCGATATTGGCGATTCTTGGGAGTTTCTGGATGATCCGCGGTATCCGGTTAAGTACTCGGCGCTGGGCACGAAGATTGGCGTGAATTATGTGTTGTATGCGATGACGCACTGAGAGCGCATCCGCTTCTGCGGCCGCATCTGGTAAAGAGAGAAGCAGATTCCCCTCGGCAATGACAGAAAGAAAAGCAAGGACAAAGACAAACGAAGGTTACTTACTTTCTTCGATAATGGCGAGGTCCCAGGGTTTTAGGGCGATGGTTTGTTTTGGGGCTATGGCTGAGCCTGTGAGCAGGTCGGTGCCTGCTGCGTAGGGGTAGGGGAACGACTTCGCTTCGCTTGAATAATTCAGGTAGTAATGCAGCTGCTTTCCGTCGCGGTTGGTGCCGTGTTTGACGCGGACTAACGCGGGAAGCTGCTGGTCGGCACCGGTGAGGCCCGCGCTCTTGAGGCAATCGAGGACTACCTTCAATTGCAGGGCATCGGATAGTTCCGTGCCTTCGTAGACCAGTTCGCCGGTGCCGAATTGATTGCGCGTGATGGCCGGCCAGTGGCCGAAGAAGGAATGGTCGTAGGTGGCGAGAGCCTGGGCGTGATCGAGCTGCAGGAACTCGGCCCACTCGCTGACTTTGTTCTCGGCGGCGACGTGGTAGGGATCGCCTTTGAGGGCCAGCGGATGTTCGAGATTGGAGAATTCCTGATAGCTGAATCCGGCCGCTTCGCGCAGGGGTCCGGGAGCGCGTTCCCAGCGGATTGCGGAGTTCTCGTTTGCAAAGCCGCTCTTGAAGGTCATGAGCACATGGCCGCCGCCTTTGACGTACGCGGCGATGCGCTTGAGCAGGTCGTCGTCTGCGATGTAGAGGGCGGGGACGATGAGCAGCTTGTACTGCGAGAAGTCGGTGGCGTCAGGGAAGACGAAGTCTGTGCCGACGTTGGCGTTGTAGAGCGCCCTATGCAGCTGGACGATGAGGGCGGAGTAGCTGTCGCCGGGCTTGCCGGGAATCCAGCCGCCGCCACCGCCGCGTTCATAGGGCATGAAGCGGATGCCGTTGGCGGAGTCGACGCTGTAGAGGATCGCGACTTTGTTGGCGATCTTGAGGTCGACGAGTTTGGGGCCGATCTTCTGAAGCTCGTGGGCGGTCTTTGAGACCTCTGCGTAGGAGCGATTGGGTTCGAGATCGTGGCTTAACACGCCTTTCCAATAGGTCTCCTGACCGGCGTGGATGGAGTGCCAGTGCCAGTACTCGACCATGTTGGCGCCGCTGGCGAGATAGCCGTAGACGTCGAGGCGCATCTGTCCGTCATACGGCGGGAACTGGCCGGCAGAATCCCAGCCGAGGGTTTGCGCGTTGGTCTCGGTGATCAGGAAGTTGCCATGCTTGAGCGAACGCGCGAAGTCGCTCTGCTCGGCCTGCCAGGCGCCGTCCATGTGATCCTGGGTGCCGTGATAGATGTTGTTGGCGACGATGTCGAGGACTTTGGCCTGCTCGGGCTCATTGATGTCGAGCTTCATCATGCCGCCGTAGTCGTGGGTGACGAACTGGTCCGGGCGGCGGGACTGGCGCACGAGGTCGGCCTGCCAGGCGAGGAAGTCGATGACGCGCATCTGGTCCCAGCGGGACCACTCCAGTTTGTAGCTGGTGCTGGAGGCGCGATCGGGCGTGGGCATGTTTTCCCAGCCGTTGACATCCTGTCCCCAGTAGTTGAGGAACCAGGCCTTGTTCATGGCGTCGGTGGTACTGAACTTTTTCTTGAGATGACTGACGAAGCCTTGAAAGACGTCGGAGTTGAAGGCGCCGTAGGAGCTGGTCTCGTTATCGAGCTGCCAGCCGATTACGGTCGGATTGTCGCGATAGTGCGTGACGAGGTTGGTGATGAGGCGCTTGGCGTATCCGCGATAAATTACGCTGTCGGTGTCCATGTTCTGGCGCATGCCGTAGCTCATTTCGCCGCCACCCTGGGGGCGAATGAGAACGTCGGGGTGGGCGTAGGCCATCCATGTGGGCACGGAGTAGGTGGGAGTTCCCATGATGACCTTGATGCCGGCTTTGCCCATGGCATCGACGATGCGGTCCATCCAGGCGTATTCGAAGTGGCCGTCTTCAGGCTCCCAGAGGCTCCAGGTGGACTCGCCCATGCGCACGACATTGATGCCTGCGTCTTTCATGAGGGCAACATCTTTTTCAAGACGGCCGGGCTGAAGATCGGCAGGCATGTACTCGTTGTAGTAGGCTGCGCCGTAGAGGATGGTGGGCTGAGGCGCGGAGGTATTCTGAGCCCGGGCTACAGACGAGAAGAGCAGCCCACCTGCAAGTACTGGCAGTAACGCCAGCAAACGATCAGGGCTGAGAATCTTGAAAGCTGAAAGCGGGGACCTGCACATCGGGTGTACTCCGTTGAACATTCTTTTTACCGCTCATCGTATAGGATCGATAGACGTCAAGGCACCTTGGGAAGTCGGATGGAAGAATAACTCATCGGAACGAACTCGGCCGCGCAAGTCGGGGTTCAGCAATTATCTGCCGCGATTTGCAGGCGCGAGGGAGCAAGCAGAGCTGCGGCGGCTGATCGGCTCCGTCAACATCCGCAAAGTCAATATTTGCAATAGACAGAAAGAAGGCCCTCGATGCATTTTCCTCGATCTCGCCGTCTCCACTCAGTTGTGCGATTTGCGCTCGCCGTCGGATTGATGACGCTGGTGCTGGACGGCTGCAAGTCGAAACAGGATGAAGCGGTCGAACAAGCGAAGAAACAAGCCGCCGCAACCGGCCAGCCGCAGCAGGTCGTTTCGACAGACAAAGACGGCAATACGGTGACGACGACGGTCCAGCCGCCCGCGCCGGGGTCGACCGACGAAGCGGTGACTACCACGGTGACGCCTAAACCCCCCGCTGAGGCGACACAGCCAGCGCCGAGCCCTACGGATGCCATGACGCCCGCAGCTCAGCCTGCGCCAGCGCCGGCGCCTCCTCCTCCGCCACCACCGGTTAAGCTGCCGGCGGGAACGAGCCTGTCGATTCGAATCGATCAGGCGATCAGCGCGAAGGAGAACAATCCCGGGGACCGGTTTACGGGGAAGGTTGTTTCGGATGTGCATGATGCGGATGGAACAGTAGCCGTTCCGAAGGGTACGCCGGTGAAGGGTACGCTTGATGCTGCGCAGGAACGTGGAAAATTCAAGGGAGCAGCCGATATTCAGCTTCGCCTGACCTCCCTGACTCTGAACGGAAAGGTCTACCCGATCGCAACACACCATGTTCAGGAAACCCAGAAAGGCAAGGGCAAGCGAACAGCCGGATTCATTGGCGGCGGAGCTGGCGGCGGAGCGTTGATTGGGGGCATTGCCGGGGGCGGCAAGGGGGCGCTCATCGGCGGCCTGATTGGCGCGGGTGCCGGAACCGCAGGTGCTGCGCTTACGGGCAACAAGGACCTGGTGATTCCGGCGGAGACCGTGATGAACTTCAAGCTGAAGGAAGAGCTGACGCTTGAGCCTGAGGGTAGCGGACCTGATTAATCTCTGACGAATGGCCTGTGCTGGTTGCGCCCGCAGCGATGCGGGCGCAACGCGTTTATGGCTGTGCTTTATGGTTTTGCGGTCGGCAGGATTTTAATGGTCTGCAGCCAGACTTCTACCGCCTGGGGCCAGGTGGTGACGGGCCATTTTGCCTGGGGGCGCAGGCCGTAGCCGTGACCTCCCTCGGAGTAGACGTGCAGCTCAGCCGGGACTTTGACCTTCTTCAGAGCGAGAAAGTACGTGATGGCGTTCTCGACGTGCACGGGATCGTCTTCCGCCTGAACGATGAAGGCGGGTGGGGTCTTTTCGGTGGGATGGATGTCGAGCTTGTCGAGGAAATCATGATCTGGGTCGGCAAGGTAGCCGGGGTAGACGACAACGGCAAAGTCGGGACGGCAGCTTTGCTGGTCAGCCGCGTCCTGGGACGGATAGAGCCGCGTCTCGTAATGAGTGCTCAGGGCGACGGCCAGGTGGCCTCCGGCGGAAAAGCCGAGAACGCCGACGCGGTTGGGATCGATGTGCCACTCGGCAGCGTGGGCACGCACCATGCCGATGGCGCGCTGGGCGTCTTCGAGGGCAGCCGGGGACTTGGTCTTGTAGGGGCCGGTATCGGGAACACGGTACTTGAGCAGAATGCAGGAGATGCCTTTGGCGGTGAGCCAGTCGCAGACCTCCGTTCCTTCGAGATCGATGGCGAGGATGTTGTAACCGCCTCCGGGAAAGACCACGACCGCGGCGCCGGTGTTTTTGCCTTTCGGCGCATAGAGAGTGATAGTCGGGGTAGAGACATTGGCCCAGATCATGATGGGCTTGCCGGCGATCACGTTTTTGACTGGATCGGCGGTGTTGGCTTCCGCACCCTTGGTGGGGACTGGATCGGGAACGGGACCCGGCCAAAGATTCAGAGTGGTGTGGCCCGCGGCGGGCGGCCACGGCTTGGTCTGGGCGACGCTGAGACTGGTGAGGCTGGCGGCGAGCGTAAGCGCAATGGACAGGACGCGATAGCGCATGTATAGACCTCTTGTCTGAGTTGGGAGCGATGATCGCAGTTGGGGCTGCGAATGCGCAACTGGAGGGATTCAGTTGCCGCGCAACCGCTGACGGCGCCCGTGGCGAATGTGAAGAACGATTACAGTATCGCCCTCAATCGTGAAGAGAATCCGATAGATGTGAGGCCGGTTGCCATAAAGCAATTGCCGAACCTCGAATGGAAATACCTCGTCTTCCGGTGCAACCGGGCAATCGATGCGGCATCTCGGAAAGATAGGCAATCGCCCTACGCAATCCCTGAAACCAGCGCAAACCTGCATCCCCGGCCTCTTCGGACAACAGCCTGTTCAGGATTGCGTCCAGATCTCGTTTTGCTTTCGGAGTGCTGTTAACGCGGAAGGCCATGCTTCTCGTGCAGTTCTTCGAACATCTCTTCGATGGGCTGCGTGCGCCCCGGCCTTCAGGTCGCTGTAGCCCTCGCGGATGTCCTCGACTGCTTCCTGAAAGTCGCGCCGCTCCCAGGTCAGGTATTCGGCTAAGGCCGAGTCGAGGGCTTCGGCAGTATCCTGGCCGTGGCGTTGTGCATACTCCTCAAGTTGGGCCATTCTCTCCGGCTTAATAGGAACCATTTCCATCTCTTGAGGTTAGGAACGGCACCTGTAGATGTCAATGGGCCAATCGGACCCGAATGTCGCAGCTTACCCAACCTATGCCGCGTGATGTATCTTGACTTGCAGTTACACACTGGTCGGAAATTCGTCTGGGAACGGGCTGGAAACGGTTGGGGCGGCTGAATGAATTGGATGATGAGAGGCCGGCTGGGCCTGATGATGTTCCTCGAGTACTTCATCTGGGGCGGCTGGTATGTCACCTTCACGACCTGGCTGACCCATACCCTGCATTTCTCAGACACGCAGGCAGGTGTAGCGGCGGGAGCGACTACGATCGGGGCGATGGTTTCGCCGTTTTTTGTGGGTCTCATTGCGGATCGGTTCTTTGCCACACAGCGGCTGCTTGCGGCTTTACACATAGTGGGTGGCGTGGCGCTGTATCTGACGTCACAGCAGAAAAGCTTTCCGGCTCTGTATAGCCTGGTGTTGGTGTACTGCCTGTGCTATATGCCGACGATGGCGCTGAGCAATTCCCTTGCCTTCCGGCAGATGCGCAATCCGCAGACGGAGTTTGGGCCGATTCGCGTAATGGGAACGGCGGGCTGGATTGTGGCCGGTTTGCTGATCGGCTATCTGCGCATTGAGTCTACAGCTGTACCGATGCAGATGGCAGCCGGCATTTCGGTGCTGATGGGTCTCTACTGCCTTACGCTGCCGCATACTCCACCGCTGCGGCATGGCGAGGGACGGACTGGCATCGCCTCCATCTTCCCGCTCGAAGCAGTGAAGCTGCTGGGCGAGCGGTCGATGGCGATCTTTGCGATTGCGTCGTTTCTGATCTGCATTCCGCTGCAGTTCTACTACGCGTTCACGAATCCTTTTCTGAACGAGATTGGGGTAACGAACGCCGCGGGCAAGATGACCGGCGGGCAGATTTCAGAGCTGCTGTGCATGCTGCTGATTCCGTGGTTCTTCCGGCGGCTGGGCGTGAAGTACATGCTGGTGGCGGGCATGCTGGCGTGGACGCTGCGCTATCTCTTCTTCGCGTATGGCAATCCCGATGCGCGCGTGTGGATGCTATGGGCGGGCATTCTGCTGCATGGCATCTGCTATGACTTCTTCTTTGTGACCGGGCAGATTTACATCGACCGCAAGGCATCGAAGGAACTCCGCGCAGCGGCACAGGGACTGATGACCTTTCTGACCTACGGCGCGGGCATGTTTGTGGGCTCCTGGCTCTCGGGAGGCGTGGTGGACCATTACGCGGCTGGCCCGACGTCGCATAACTGGACAGCGATCTGGCTGGTGCCGGCGGTGGGGGCGGCGGTTATATTGTTGTTGTTTCTCGTTACGTTTTCAGATCGCTCCCGGACTTCCGAGGTTCGAGGCGCGGAGCTTGCGGCTGAACCGATTTCGCGGTGAAGGGTTTCAGGAGATAACTCATGAATTTGCTTTCGCGACGTAGATTTTGTGCGCTGACCGCTGCGACGGCGGCAGGTGCGGCCATAGATGCAAAGCGCGCATGGGCGAGTGTTACGGGGCTGCCGATCGGCATCCAGCTCTATACGGTGGGCAAGCCGTATGCAGATGATCCTGCGGGAACGTTGAAGCAGCTGCGAGCGATGGGCTATCGCGAGGTAGAGACGAGCATAATGCCAAAACTCTCTGCCAAGGATCAGCGCAAGATGATGGACGACGCGGGACTGACGTGTCCGAGTGTGCATATGGATATGAACGGGACGAACCTGGATGCGGGCTTAGCCGATGTACATACTCTCGGCGCCCACTATGCGCTCAGCTCAGTGCTGCGCGACATACTTCCGGAGCTCAGGAAGGCCGAAGAAGAGGCGCGGAAGACCGGCAAGGCCGGAATGCCTGCGCTGCCTCCGCTGGGTATGGATGGATTCAAGAAGACGGCGGCGCACATGAATGAAGTGGGGCGCAAGGTAAAAGCTGCCGGTTTGCAGTATGCGTATCACAACCACAACTTCGAGTTTGAGAAGATGCCGGATGGATCGGTGGGGTATGACATTCTGGTCAAGGAAACCGATCCCGACCTGGTGAAGTTTGAAGTGGACTGCGGCTGGATGACGGTGGCCGGCAGCGATCCTCTGGCGTATTTCGGCAAATATCCGGGCCGGTTCCGTATGCTGCACATCAAGGACTTTCAGAAGGGCACTGAACCGACGACAGACCTTACCGGGCCGGGAAGGCCGAAGGGGACAGACCTGGGCACGGGCTTTATCGACTACAAACAGATCTTTGCCGCGGCCAAGGGCGCCGGGGTTGAGCATATCTTCGCGGAGCAGGAGCCGCCTTTCGCGGTGTCGCAGATGGCTTCGGCGAAGGCGGACTTTGCTTATATGCAGAAATTCAGCTAGAAAATGAAATGGTATTAAACGGGGGCATCCATGGGGGATAACTTTAACCGGCGCGGCTTTATTAAAGCCGCCGGTATCGCAACCGCAACTACGCTTGCCGGGACGAAGCTGCATGCGCTGGCTGCGCCGCTGCGCGAAGGCGCAAGAACGATCGGGCCCAACGACACGATCCAACTGGCGTTGATTGGCGCCGGTATCCAGGGGCAGGGAGACACCAAGACCGCGATCCTGGTGCCGGGAGTCAAGGTTGTGGCCGTTGCCGACTGCTACCAGGGGCGGCTCGATCACAGCAAAGAGTTGTGGGGCGACGATGTCTTCACGACGCGCGACTATCGCGAGATCCTTGCGCGCAAGGATGTGGATGCAGTGATCGTCGCCACTCCCGATCACTGGCATAAGCAGGCATCGATTGACGCTCTGAAGGCGGGCAAGGATGTTTACTGCGAAAAGCCAATGATCCATCTATACGAGGATGGCCCGCTGATGATTGAGGCGGCGAAGTCGAGTGGACAGATTCTCCAGATTGGCAGCCAACGCGTGAGCTCGGTCGTTTATGCGAAGGCCAAGGAGTTGCTGGCTTCCGGTGCGATCGGCCAGCTCAATATGGTGTCGGCCTTTTGGGATCGCAACTCGGCGATGGGCGCGTGGAACTACACTGTGCCGCTCGATGCCTCTCCTGAGACGTGCGACTGGCCGCGCTTCCTCGGCAGTGCGCCGAAGATTCCGTGGAACGCCGAGCACTTCTTCCAATGGCGCAAGTGGAAGGCCTATGGCAGCGGCGTGGCGGGCGATCTGTTTGTACATCTGTTCAGTGGAACGCACTTCATTACCGGATCCAAGGGGCCGACGCGTGCGGTCGCTTCAGGAGCTTTGCGCTTCTGGAAGGATGGCCGGGATGCGCCGGATGTGATGCTGGGAATCTTCGACTATCCCGAGGGATTCAATCTCAGCCTGCGCGTGAACTTCGTGGATGGCGGAGAGGAAGCCGAAGGCTTTCTCTTTGCAGGCTCGGAGGGAACGATGGAGATCGGCAGAAAGGGCCTGACC